>Ga0080004_1058891_pt1 | contig 76318 bp, 91 predicted proteins | sample WasSprMetagenome_FD_69207 | JGI IMG/M metagenome (GOLD analysis project Ga0080004, IMG submission 69207) | Sulfidic aquatic microbial communities from Washburn Spring, Yellowstone National Park, USA - WS (SPADES assembly) (version 2) | ecosystem: Environmental > Aquatic > Thermal springs > Hot...
ATCTAGGGGCTGCCTTGACACAGCCCAGAACTCGGTAGGATGAAGCCATGAGGCTAACAAACCGAGAATCTCCCGGCTTCAGCCGTGGAGAGTGTCAAAGGACTACATACTCATTTTAGATTTGCCAAATGGCATTTACATAGCTAAGGCGATGCCCAATCAATGTACGGCATGATTAGGAATACTTGCCTACCAATAACATTTAAAGCCTTATGGCACTTATGTTGATGGTATTCACTTATCAATGAAAATGTATAACAGAAGTATTTTTTAATAATGTATCAATGCAAAGTAATGATATAACTCACTCTGTTGCAGATTTTGTTAGAAAAGCTATACTTTCCAGCAAAGAGTATTGTAGTAGGGTCATTTCACGAATTCTATCAAACACTAGTCACGTTCCAGTAGCCTACAATGTTGATGAGGGTTCAGACTACGCATGGCGTCTTGCAGCTTCCGAAGGTCTTTGCTGGTAGGTGGTTTGTGTTCTTCAGTCATCCGGCTGATTTCACGCCGGTCTGCACGACGGAGTTTGTGGCTTTCCAGAAGAGGTATCATAGGTTTAGGGCGCTGAATTGCGAGTTGATCGGCCTCAGCGTCGATCAGGTCTTCTCGCACATCAAGTGGGAGGAGTGGATTAGGGAGAAGCTGGGCGTCGAGACCGAGTTCCCGATAATCGCGGACACCGGTGAGGTCGCAAAGAAACTAGGATTGATACATCCTGGAAAAGGAACAAACACGGTGAGGGTGGTCTTCGTTGTTGACCCGGACTCGAGGGTGATTCTATACTATCCACAAGAGCTGGGCAGGAACGTCGACGAGATCGTAAGGATAGTCGAGGCGCTGCAGATCTCTGACAAGTACGGAGTTGCTATGGCTGCGAACTGGCCCAACAACGAGCTAATCGGCGACAAGATCATAATTCCTCCTCCGAAGGACGTAAAGACGGCGAGGGAGCGCCTCGAGAGGGCGAGGGCCGGAGAGTTCGAGTGCTTTGACTGGTGGCTCTGCTACAAGAAGCTCCAGAAATGACCACGCGTCGTCAGTAGTTTTTTTGTACAGTTTTTCTGCCTGCTTTGCCTCTGCTGCTCGTCGGCTTATGCTTAAATTCAAGTAGCTCGGGATTGTTGGTACAAAGCAATGTATGTCGTTAGGGAGCGTAGACCAATCGTCACGTATCTCTTAATAATTATCAATATCTTGGTCTTCTTGCTGACATATCTCTTTGGGAGGGAGAGGGTCATAGCCCTCCTCGGCGTCGTTCCGAGGTACTTGATAGAGGATGGAGACGTCCTCTCCCTCGTGACCTCGATGTTTGTCCACGCCGACTTCCTCCACATACTCTTCAACATGTGGGCCCTCTTCATATTTGGGAGGGACGTCGAGCTGGTGTTTGGAAAGGCCCGCTACCTCTTCCTATACTTCGTAAGCGGAATACTCGGCGGGCTTGCATACGCATACTACGGATACTACCTGTCACCAGCGCCCTACGCTAGGCTTATCCCCGCCGTCGGCGCGTCTGGAGCAATATTCGGATTGATGGCCTCCTTTGCGGTCCTCTTCCCCCACAGGCCGCTAGCGATGTTTTTCTATTTCATCCCAATCGTCGCGCCTGCCTACGTCGCCATAGGGGTAATAGCCCTGATACAGACGGTCCTCGCGCTTCTGCTGCCCTTCAGCTCTATCGCCTACACTGCTCACATCGGTGGCTTCGCCGCGGGCTACGTCATAGCTAGGTACTACAAGTCGAGGTTTCAAAAGCACTACTACCTCTATGAATGGTAAGTGAGGAGCGAGATTATTGGCGCGACTAGTAGTTGTCTGCCGGCTTCGCGCATAAAGTCGGCCAAGACGACTATGAGCATCGACATTAGGAGGAGGAAGGCAAAGATGGCTATGGCTGAAAGCACGTCCCTGATCTCTACCATCGCAGTACTCCACCTGTATAGGCTCATATTTTAGCGTTAACAGCATTTGGCGTGGAGGACAAGAAGGTAGAGGCTGACTCCTGCGTGGCATACATCGACGGTGCCTCTCGCGGAAACCCCGGTCCGTCGGCCTACGCCTACGTATTGACAACCTGCTCTGGAGAGAAGTACGTTGAGTCGTCCCGCATCGGCACATCGACCAACAACAAGGCTGAGTACACCGCGCTGATAAGGGCCCTTAGACGCGCGAAGAGCATTGGGTGTAAGAGGCTCACAGTCTACTCTGACAGCCAGCTCTTGACGAGGCAACTAAACGGCGAGTACAGGGTCAGGAACCCGGGGCTGAGGACTCTCTACCAAGAGGCTATCTCCTTGATGGCGAGCTTCGAGTCGGTGAGGATCATCCACATACCGAGGGAGAGGAACGTGGAGGCAGACGCCCTAGCAAACGCAGTGCTAAGAAAGACCGTGAAGGATGAGTCGTGAGATGGATGGTCTCTCAGCCGCCGACGGTATACATCGGCCTGACGTTTTCTATGTCTTTGCTCAGCAGCGTCTCGACTCCTCTAAACTTCTTCCTGAACGAGGACTTGATGAACTCTGCGATCTCCTCGTCGCTTGCGTTAGACCTGACGAGGGACTTCAAGTCGTAGGAATCCTTGCTGAATAGGCAGGGAATTAATTTTCCATCCGCGGTTACGCGTATCCTGTCACAGTCTCTGCAGAATGGAGAGCTCATAGAGGTTATTATGCCGACCCCGCCGGGCGTGTTGTCGGCGAAGTCAAAGTTCATCGCCGTGTCGCCCGGGCTTCTCTCCCTTTTTACCAGCTCGTATCTTGTCTTGATCTTGGCGAGGATCTCCTCGCCCGTGACTACGCGGCTCCTCTCCCACGGGTTATTCCCGTCGAAAGGCATGTACTCGATAAACCTAACGATTATTCCTGACCTTCTGGAGAGCTCCACGAAGTCTAGGATCTCGTCGTCGTTGCATCCCCTCGTTATGACGACGTTTATCTTCAGCGGGTTGAACTGAGCCTTCTTAGCCGCATCTATTCCCCTCAGCACCTTCTCGAAGACGCCTATCCTGCCCACTATCTTCTCATACCTCTCCTCCTTTAGGCTGTGGATGCTGACCGTGACGCCGCTCAATCCTGCCTCTCTCAGCCTCGAGGCAAACTCTTCCAAGTAGTATCCGTTCGTCGTCATGGTCAGCGAGCTAACTCCGGGGACACGTGCCAAGAGCTCGACTAGCTTGTCTATGTCTCGGCGGACAAGCGGCTCGCCGCCCGTTATCTTCACCTTCTCAACACCCATCGAGGCCATTATCCTCACTATCCTAGCCGTCTCGTCGAATGTCAACAGTTCCTCCCTAGGCATCCATACGGGTGATGGAGGCATGCAGAAGTTGCATCTGAAATTGCATCGATCAGTGACGGAGAGGCGTAGCTTCCTCGCAACCCTGCCATAAGAATCGACAATCTCGCCTCTCTCAGAAGTCAAGTCAGTGTTAGTTTGACCGAGCCGTATATAAATTCTCTCCCTCATCAACAATCATCAAAAGTGACAGAGCTCTCGCGGCGCCTAGAGTAAAAAAATTATTTCGTGGAGGAGGATATTTAAATTAGGTCCAACAGTAAAATAAACAGGTGTATAGTGTTGGCTGCCCTAGGAATGGCAGGCGCGTATGACCGTGCAATTACTGTCTTTTCACCGCAGGGGCGACTCTACCAAGTCGAGTATGCGTTGGAGACCGTAAAGTCTGGGTCGACGTCAGTCGGGGTCAGGGTGGATGAGGGCGTCGTACTGGCCGTCGAGGAGAAGACACAAAGCAAGCTGCAGAACCCAGTATACTCTCAGAAACTGTTCCAGATCGATGAGCATATAGGAGCCGCGGCGTCTGGGCTGATATCGGACGCGAGGGTCCTAGTCGATAGCGCCAGGGTGTATGCTCAGATATTCAGGCTCTCCTACGACGAGCCGTCGTCAGTCGAGACGATCGCCAAGAGGATCGGCGACACCATGCAGCTCTACACCCAGCACGCCGGCGTGAGGCCCTTTGGAGTTGCACTACTGATCGGCGGGGTCGGCAGCGATGGGCCAAAACTTTTCTACACGGAGCCAAGCGGCGTCGTGGTTGAGTACTTAGCGTGGGGCATAGGCAGGGGGTCGGATAAGGTTAAGGAGTTCTTCGAGTCGAACTATTCCTCCAGCCTAAGCCTCGAAGAGGCGAAAAAGCTCGCGATAAAATCACTCATCTACTCGGTCGACAAGATAGACGAGAACTGGACGGCGAAGCTAGTCTTCATTCCGTCCGACACGCGGAGATACACGGTTGAGCCTCAGAGCGAGGTCGAGAAATTAGTGAAGAAAGTATTGGAGGAGCGTAAATAGCAGAATCTAACTTATAAATAAGAGAGATCCATTTCTGGCTTAGAGGATTATAGAAGTTGAGTAGGCCATATACCGTGGCGAGGATTACAAAGGGGAAAGAGACGTTCGAGGTATTGGTGGATCCCGACCTCGCGCTCAGGATGAGGCTCGGCGAGAACGTCTCAGCCTCGAAGATCATGGTGTATCAACAGGTATACAGGGACGCGAAGAAGGGAATCAGGGCAAAGGAGGAAGAGCTCAAAAAGGCCTTCGGGACAACCGACCCAGTGGCAATCGCGGTAAAGATAGTGAAGGAGGGCGAGCTTCAGATAACTGCCGACCAGAGGAGGAGACTGATCGAGGACAAGAAGAAACAGATAGTTGATTTTATCAGTAAGAACGCCGTAGACCCGAGGACCAATCTCCCCATCCCGCCCCAGAGGATCATGCTCGCGCTCGACGAGGCAGGAGTAGCGATCGACCCCTTTATCGAGGCTAAGCAGCAGGTCACGAAGATAGTGGAGAAGCTGAAGCTCATCCTGCCCCTGAAGATTGGCACGATGCTCTTCGACGTCAGGGTTCCCGGAGACGTCCAGCCGAGGGCAAGCTCTTACCTCAAGAGCGTCGGCAGGGTCCTGCGGGAGGAGTGGAGAGGTGATGGCAGCTGGGCCTGCGAGCTGGAGGCGCCCTCTGGAATGCAGGTGGAGATCGTTGAGAGACTGGCAAAGATCAGTGCTGGGAGAGCTGAGGTAAGGCCGAAGGGGTGAAGAATCACATGCCTGACTATGTGAGCGAGTGGGAGGTCGTGACACCGGGCCAGGTCCTCACCGACGATGCCAGAAAGGCGGGGAACCATACATATGTCTATGGCGGAAAGGTATACTCCGCAGTGACTGGAGTGGTTAGTCTTAGAAACGCTAAGATCAACATAATTCCGGCGAAGGGCCCGTATCGGCCGCAGGAGGACGACTCGGTGATTGGGATAATAATAGATATTAAGCCTAACATGTATGAGGTGGATCTTGGCTGGCACGTCATAGGCCTGATGAAGAGCAGGTCAAAGCGGAGGAGAACATCGCTGAGCCTGCAGATAGGAGACGTCATATACACATCGGTGAAATACTGCGGCATTAGGGGCGTATTCCTAGATGGTGGAGAATCGCTGAAAAAGATAGATAGGGGGCTACTAGTGACGATTAGCCCCGTCAAGATTCCGAGGCTCATCGGAAAGAAGGGCAGCATGCTCAGCCTGCTGAAGAGGGAGACGGACTGCCAGTTCTACGTCGGGAGGAATGGGCTGATCGCGATTGTTGGGCAAGACTCCAAGCACGAGTTTGCTGCAGCCTCGGCAATAAAGCTAATAGAGGAGGAGTCCCACATCAAGGGATTGAGCGACCGCGTCTCTGCGCACATCAGGAAGATTCTGTTATCAGAGGTAGAGGAGAATGAGTGAAGCGGTAAACCTATTCACGCCGGATGGAAAAAGACTCGACGGTAGAAACCTAGACGAGATGCGGAGAGTTAGGATGGAGGTGGGCGTCCTAGACAAGTGTGATGGCTCGGCATACGTAGAGGTGGGAAAGACGAAAGTCTTCGCCGCGGTTTATGGGCCGAGGGAGGCTCATCCGAGGCACCTCGCCCAGCCTCACAGGGCGATTCTCAACTGTAGGTACCACATGGCGACCTTCAGCGTCTCTGACCGAAAGCCGGCGGGAATGACTAGGAGGGAGATAGAGCTCACGAAAGTGATCAAGGAGGGGCTCGAGACTTTGATATTTCTCGAGGAATTCCCACGCTCGGCGATAGACGTCTTCATCGAGATAATACAGGCAGACGCGGGCACTAGAACGGCCGGCATAACTGCTGCTTCACTCGCACTTGCCGATGCTGGGATACCAATGATGGATCTCTGCGCGGGCATAGCTGTCGGGAAAGTGATGGGCAAGCTCGTCCTCGACCCGAGTGAGGAGGAGGATAAGTACGGCGAGGCCGACATGCCCGTAGCCATGGCCCCTAGGCTCAACACAATAGTCCTGTTGCAGCTCAACGGTAGACTGGCCGTCGCCGAGTTTAAGGAGGCACTGAGCTTGGCGAGGAAGGGGATCGAGACGCTCTACGAGATGCAGAGAAAGGCGCTGAAGAATAAGTTTGCGGGCCTCGAAGAGGAGGAGGTGGAGTAGGCGATGTATAGGGTGGGTGGTAAGCCGTATCCGACGAAGATACTTCACGACAAGCTCTACGAGCTAATCCTTCAGGAGAAGAGGCTTGACGGCAGGTCGCCCTACGAGAGCCGGCCAATAAGCCTCCAGACAAACCTAATAGACAAGGCGGAGGGGTCTGCGCAGGTGTCGATGGGTGGCACAAAGATAATAGCGGGCATAAAGACAGATGTAGGCTCTCCCTACCCAGACACGCCGAACCAGGCGAACCTCACCGTCAACGCAGAGTTGCTGCCACTCGCCTCTAGGACGTTCGAGCCCGGCCCGCCTGACGAGCGGGCGATAGAGCTCGCCAGAGTGGTTGACAGATGCATAAGGGAGTCGAGGGCGATCGACCTAGAGAAGCTCGTATACATTCCTGGCCAGAAAGTCGCGGTGATCTACATAGACATATACGTGCTCGACTACGACGGGAACTATTTTGACCCCGCGGTCTTGGCCGCCGTGGCCGCGCTGGCGACGGCGAGGATAAAGAAGTACGAGGTTGTGGACGGGGCTCTCAGGCTCGTCGAAGGAGAGTACGTGAAGCTCCCGGTCAGGAGGCTCCCAGTCTCCGTCAACCTCGGGCTCTTCATGGACAAGATAATCGTCGACCCGACTGCCATCGAGGAGAGCGCTTTAGACACCTCGATAATAATCGGCTGGAGCGCAGAGGACGAGATCGCCGCGATTCAAAAGAACACGCCGGGAAGGCTGCCATTCAACATACTCGAAGAAGCAGTCAACATCTCGAGGGAAGTATCGATCAGGCATAGAAAGAAGCTCGTGGAGAACACTGGCTGGAGCCCCGAAGAACCCCCAGCCACCTAGGAAACAATATATTAACCCGCTGTGGGAGGGTAGTCTTGGCATGAGGGCTGGAAAGGGAAGCATGGTCAAGAGGTTCGGTGCGAGGTACGGTGCCCGGCTTAGAAAGAAGGTACAAGAGATAGAGCTCTCCCAGAGGGCTCTTTATCCATGCGATAGGTGCGGCTCAAAGACGGTCAGGAGAATAGCGGTCGGCATATGGGAATGCAAGAAGTGTGGGTACAAGTTTGCTGGGGGCGCCTGGGCGCCCGTCACCACTGTCAAGTAGTGTCTAAAATGCATGAGTCCACTGCGAGGATAGAGATTTCTTCAGAGGCAGCCGAGATATGTTATAGGTCCTTGAAGCCGGAGGAGGGGTTGCTGCCGGGCGGCAGGTCGTCCGCGCAGGTAAAACTGGCTGGCGATAAATTAATGATTTGGATCGAGGCAAGAGACACTACTGCGCTGAGGGCTGCAGTTAACTCTTTTATTAGGTGGTGCATAGCGGTTATGAGGTGCGTAGGAGAGGTGGTTGGTGTTGGGCGAAAATGAGCTTCCCATGAGTGTCCAGCAGCAGCTGGCCAGGCTCCAGCAGCTTCAGCAGACGCTGAGCGTCCTGCTGGCCGAGAAGCAGAAGATACAGGCAGAGCTAGAAGAGATAAAACTCGCGATCGAAGAGCTGAGCAAGTCTGACGAGAACGTCATCGTGTATAAGGCTGTCGGCCCAGTGCTTGTGCAGACCACTAAGGAGAAGGTGCTGAGCGAGTTGACTGAGAAGCGCGACCTAGACGATACTAGGCTCAAGGTGATCGAGAAGCAGGAATCGAGGACGAGGACCCAGATAGAGGGTCTCCAACGAGAGATCCAATCAATGCTGGGCGGAGAGAAAGAGAGGCAGGCATAGCGTAGCATACATACATTTAAGAGAATCTACCAGAGGCTTAATCACAGAGATCATGAGAGATAGATTTTTCATCGACTTAATAATTAGACAGCTCGAGGAACTGCCCGGCGAGAGGGTTGGCATAGTGACGCACGTCGGCGGGGACGCTGACTCAATATCGTCATGCATGGTGCTCCGAAATATCTTCACTAACAGATATAATAAGAGGGAAGTTTACATAATGGTTCCAGACCAAGTCTCAGAGCTCTCAAGCAACCTAGCTCGGGCGCTCGGATTAGAGATAAGGACCGAGCACATTGACGTGGATTCCCACGTCGCAGTAGACCTCGGCTCCCCGGCACAGCTGGGTAGCCTTAGGAGCCATGTCCACCCACCAGTAATATTGATAGACCACCACGAGTTTATAGAGAAGATCAGCGAGTGGCATAGCTTTGTATCGACGAGTTATCAGTCCACCGCCGAAATCGTCCTCGAGATTGCTCTCTCGACTGGCTACAAGCTGGATCCAGACGAGGCGACGGCCCTCTTCGTCGGCATCTACTTCGACACGGTGAGGCTCAGCATTGCTGACAGCGAGACGCTGAGAAAGGTGGGGATTCTCGGAGAGCTCGGAGCTACGCCTAGCAACATTCTAAGCAGCCTCGAGGCACCAATGGATGACTCTGAGAGGATAGCTAGGCTTAAAGCAGCAAAGCGCTCAGAGATCTATAGGTGTGGAGAACTAATAGTGGCTACGAGTAGGCTGGGCGCCTTCAGGCCGTCTGGAGCAAAGGCTCTGCTAGGACTGGGCGCGCACATAGCGGTGGTGGGCGACATCGACGGAGACGTGGTCGATATCACGTTGAGGCAGTCCCCAGAAGTATCGGAGAAGTACTCGCTGAACCTCGCTAGGGACGTCGTCTCGCCACTGGCGAGCCTCTTTCAAGGCGAGGGCGGGGGTCACGCCTCGGTCGCTAGGCTCAGGGCGAGGGGAGAATTCTCAGAAGTCATGTCGAGATGCGTCAAACAGATATCGTACTGCCTCGGAGCAATGCCGGTGAAGGTCGAGGATTAGATGCCGCTGATCGAGGTTAGGGACCTCAGCTTCAGATACGCAGGCACCGAGGACTGGGCCCTCAGGAATGTCAGCCTATCGATAGAGAGGGGCGAGTTCGTCCTCATCGCCGGCCCGACCGGCTGCGGCAAGTCCACCCTCCTGAAATGCCTGAACGGCCTCATACCACACATCTATGCCGGCGAGTACGTAGGCTCGGTCAGAGTTAATAACCTAGACCCGGCCTCGACGCCCACCTACTTGATGTCCCAGCACGTAGGGATGGTCCTGCAAAACCCTGAGAACCAGCTCTTCTCGCTGACCGTCGAGGGAGACATAGCCTTCCCCCTAGAGAACATCGGCCTAGACCGGTCAGAGATGTTGAGGAGGGTTGAGAAGGTCTTGCGGGAGCTGAGGCTGGAGAAGCTTAGGTGCCGCTCGCCCTACGAGCTCTCCGGCGGCCAGAAGCAGAAGGTCGCCATAGCGTCTGTCCTAGCCCTCCAGCCCGAGGTCCTCTTACTCGACGAGCCCACCTCCTCGCTAGACCCCGCCTCAGCTAGGTCGACCATCGACCTCCTATCTAAGCTCTCCAAACAGGATGGACTCACAGTAATCCTCACCGAGCACCGGCTAGACCTGCTCCTCCAGTACTTGACGAGGCTGGTCGTGATGGACTCGGGCAGAATCATCTATAACGATCATCCGAGAAAAGTAATGGAGCAGATCCCGATCGAGGACTCCCTAATACCCATCCCGAAGCTGATACAGCTCGTCAGGGCGATGAGGCGGGATTACGACTTCTCCGGCTGTCTTCCCTTAACGGTCGAGGAGCTCGTAGAGTCGCTGGTTGGTAGATGATTCTTGATCGAGGTCGGGAACGTCAGGTATGTATATCCGAGCGGAGTTGAGGCGCTTAGGGGAGTCTCGCTCGAGGTTAGGGAGGGCGAGCTCGTCGCAATCATGGGCGAGAACGGATCGGGCAAGACGACCCTCCTCAGACACCTAAACGGCCTCCTCAAACCGACCGAGGGGAGAGTCCTGATAGACGGCCAGGACACCCGAGAATCGACAGTCGCAGAGCTCTCCAGAAAGGTTGGAATAGTCTTCCAGTCGCCCGACGCCATGTTCTTCTCGGAGACCGTCTACTCGGAGGTCTACTTCTCCCTCAAGATGTTTGGCTACACTGACGCGGAGGCCTCGAGAAGGGTTGAGTGGGTGCTGAGGTTGATGGACCTCTGGAAGTACAGAGATAGGTCTCCATTCACGCTGAGCGGAGGCGAGAAGAAGAGACTGTCCATAGCCATCGTGCTTGCCTGGCAGCCAAAATACGTGGTGATTGATGAGCCGACCGCTGGCCAAGATGCGCCGAACAGGAAAAGACTGGAACAGCTCATAAGCAAGTTGAGGAATGAGGGAGCCACCGTGATATTGTCCTCGCACGACGTCGAGTTCATCATAGACCTGCGGCCAAGAGTCATCCTCCTATCGAGGGGAAGAATAGTGGCTGACGGCCCCGCAGAGTCCATACTGACCGACGAGGACAAACTAGAGAGGGCCTCCCTACTCCTACCCCAGATACCGCTAATCATGAAGAAACTAGCAGTCTATGGCGTCAATCCAGGCTGCCTAACCGTCGACGAGGCCCTCAGAGAAATAACTAGTAGGCTGAAGCCCGTGAGAGGCTGGTGAGGCCCACGTGTCTCTGAAGATCCTAGATGGGCTGAAGTTCAAAAACATAGACACTCCCGTCCACAGGCTCGACCCAAGGGTCAAGCTACTCATATCAATCTACTTCTTCGTGGTCGTGATTCTGTACGGATCTGAGTGGAGGGGCATGCTCACGATCTCACTAATTGTGATCTTGGTCGAGGTATTGGTCTTGGCGGTTGGACGCGTGGCCAGGTCTATGCTAAACACGCTTAGGGGTGCGGCGCCGATAATCCTATTCATAGCGCTCCTGCAAGTACTAGGACTATTCACATACTCCCAGCCAGGCGAGCTGATACTTTACCGGGCAGTCGCCTACACCATCAGGTTCCTCGCATTTCTAGCCTCCTTCTCACTTTTCTTCCTGACCACGATGCCGGACGAAGTGGGGAATGTGCTCACGTTCCTGAAAGTTCCCTACAGCTATGCCTTCGCCATGGTAGCCGCGATACGTTTCACGCCCGTCATAGCTGACGAGATACAGCAGATAATGGACGCGCAGAGGTCGAGGGGACTAGAGTTTGAGAGGGGAGACCTGACCAAGAGGCTTAGAAACCTCACCTACGTATTCGTCCCATTAATCATAAGCATAATCAGAAGATCATACGAGATGGCGGAGGCGCTCGAGATAAAATGCTTCGGCGCGTCTAAGAAGAGGACAAGCTACAGGGTGCTAAGATTCACGGCTACCGACGCCTCAATAGCGATAATTGCATCCATCCTCTTTGTACTCGCCATACTGGCCTACCATCTCCAGACACTTCAGGGCCTGCCCTAGCTAGTCCTGCATAGAATCACGTCGTAAATATCGTTAAGTATCGAGGCTAGTGTTGATTCTCCAGCGCCCTCGCCTATTAGCGTCAGACTCTTCAAGACCCTGCTCTTAATGTTTATCGCGTTCAGCGTCCCATGCACGCAGAGCGGGTGGTTCAGCCTAATCAATCTGGGCTCCACCGATAGCTCTCCGTCCTCGATGCTTCCTATCAGCTTGATGGTCATCCCGCTCTCCCTGGCCGCAGAGATGGCCTCAGGAGTAATCTTGGTGATGCCCCTGATCTTTACGTCGCTCAGCTTCTTATCCAGCTTCATGACCGAGTTTGCGAGGATGGTTATCTTGACCGCGGTGTCTATTCCTTCAACGTCCAGCGACGGGTTCCTCTCAGCTATTCCAAGCATCATGGCCTCCCTGAGCGCCAACTCGAAGGTCAGCCCCTCAAAATGCATCCTAGTCAGAATGTAATTCGTGGTGCCATTTAGGATTCCCCTAATCGAGACAACGCTATCGCCCCTCAGACACTTCTCTATCAGCGAGAATATCGGAATGCCGCCGCCGACTGTGCCCTCATACCTAAAGACCACACCCCTCTCCGCAGCCATCCTCTCAAGCTCGTTCAGGGCCAGCAGGACCGGCCCCTTGTTGGCGGTCACTACGTCGACGCCCTCATCGATCGCGGTCCTTATGTGGGTTAGTCCAGGCTCTCCCGTAGTTATGTTTGTGGGCGTAAGCTCGATCAGCAGGTCTATGCATTCCTTCCTGATGAGACTGCTTGCCTTGTCCTTCTCGAAGCCCTCGTTCTCTTCGAGCGGCTCCCTAATCTCCCTGAACCTGAGACCATCCTCCCTGTAGAGGTATCCCTTGCTATTGGCGAGGCCCACGATGGACAGCTGCTCGATCGGCTCGGCCGCCAGCTTCTTGATGAGCGCCCTCCCCAAGAAACCGTATCCAAGGACTAGGGCTCTGATCAACTCTCCTCCTCCCTTATCAGCAGGCATCCATAGCTCTCTGCAAGCTTCTCGAGCGACTTTATGAGTTGCTGCCTCTTCTCGAGCGGGGTCTCGATGACGAGCTTTAGACAAGGCGTAGCCGGGCTACCTATGAGGGATAGCCCCACCACTTTTGCTCCCATGCCCTGGAGCGTCGCGGTCGTCAAGTTGATGTCTAGGTGCCCGACCATCAGGAGCGTCTCGACCTTCTTCTCCAGCGTCTCAGCCTCCATGACTGGGACGCCGATAGACTCTATCCCGATCTTCGCCTTCTCGAGGTGTCCGAGGCTCGGGAACTCAACGTTGATGCTTACCGGGACGTACCCGGCCGTTATCCTATCCCTGTTGTGAATTATCGATATTATGTTTCCGCCATGCATCGCGATCTGCTCCAGAACGTTGAGCAGAGTGCCCGGCCTATCGACTAACCCTAGGGTAAGCCTCACCCTCATTGATAGAAGAAATGACTGAGAGACGCTAAAAATACCTTTCCTAGCACCTACTTGTTCCGCCGCTCGCCGCCCAGCCTGATTATCTTCTCCTCCTTAGTGACTGCAGGCTCCTTCTTACGCTCCAGCTCCGCAAGGTCGAATAGAGATGCTGACAAGTGCTGGGAGAGCGTGGGGTGTAGCTTGAGGTATTTTCTCTGACTGGGCTTTGAGAGGTATCCGATCTCAGCGAGGGTCTCGAGAAGACCGGCAACACTCCTCCTGTATCCCTTCTGGCTCTTTATCTCGTCTGGCAGAAAAGCGTCGAGGTCCTTCAGCATGAACGGCGTGGACTCCATGCTGGCCACGGCGGAGATAACCGCGGCGATGTGCTCCTCCTTCAGGTACCTCCTACCCCTCGATAAGAGCATTAGGATTGGATTCCTCCACGCGGCCTTCAGGGGCTCGCCCGTCGACATTCCAGCTATTACTTTTCCTTACTGCCTATAAGCCTAGCTATCTCTCCCAGCCTATATGCCCTGATTATTTTTCCCGACCTCGAGACCTCGCTCTTGTGGAGCGCGTCCTCCACCTTGATTTTCTCGACGCCCGCGTATTTTTCAGGCGTCCCAGAGTAGACCCTCAGCCTGCTGAGCGCCTCCCTACCCCTCGGCTTCTTCCTAGGAAGCATCCTAGCAACTGTGTACCAGAGTATCCTGTCGCTTCTCCTCGGAAACCAGACCTGAACCTTGCTGAGCGAGGAGTACCAAGTCCTCCCAATCAATCGATTGTACCTCTCGAGGATTGCAGACTTACTTCCTGTAATCACTGCGTCCCTAGCATTGACGATGACTACTCTCTTGCCCTGGAGCAGCATCTTCGCGACCCTCGAGGCAAGCCTGCCAAGTCTATGCCCCGCAGCATCGATCACGAGCAGTTCATCACTATCTTGAGCCTTCATCGAGCACCTCACCCAATAATCTTGAAGCCTGAGACGTCTGGATTAGTCTTTACGAAGTCCTCGAGATAGACCGGAGTGCCGCCTGCTGCCTTGACCTTCTCGTAGGATTTGCCGGAGAAATCGAAGGCGACGACGAGTAGCGGATGCCTCAGCATACCTGTCCCTAATAGTTTTCCAAGGACTAGGACCTTATCGTTGGGAGACGTGGTCCTGTTGAGCTCGTAGAGATTGACTACTCTCCTCTTCCTCCTCGGCTTCTTCAGGTTCTCGGCTACTACCTTCCAGAAATCCCTCTCCTCAGCTAGTTCATTAACTATTCTTACTAGGTGTTGATACTTCTCCATCCTTGGCTTCAAGACTCTCACCCCTAATCGCATCTATTATAGCTTGATGCAGCTCCGCCGACAACTCTTCAAAGATCTTCAATGCCTCCAAGACAATTCTCCTCGGCTCCAAGAAGCCGAAAGACTCCACAAATAAATACTTCGACTTGTCGTCGTACGAGAGCGTGGTTATGCCGGGCTGCCACTTGGCGTGCTTCTTACCCCTGCCAAGCCTGACGTATAGCTCGAGCTCGATGGCCTGGCCCGGCGCGAGTTTCACGATCGGGAAGTCGCCGTTAATCGGCCTGACGATCCCCGCCTCGCCTACGGGCTGGATGTCCCTCGAATAGACAGTGATGGGCGACTCGCTTGCGGCTGCCTTCAGAGAAAACCTCACCGCGCATTTCTCGCATCCTAGATCCGATTTACACTCACACTTCTCTGGCAGGACGTAGTGGTCGAGGTCGGTCACGAAAGGTATGAGTGAGATCCTGTAGGCGAGGACCTCATTCATCATCGAGGAGGTATTCTCAATTATCAGGACCTCGTCGACCGCCATCACCGGCACCTCATTAATAATTATCCTCCTCAGGGCATTAACGACGGATAGAGGAACATCGCTGAGGGAGAGCTTTATCCTACTACCATCCTCCTCAACGATCGATGCCTGCATAATTATTGCACTAAACACAGCTACTCCACACCATAAATATATTTCGTATCCATGTAGCGTGAGTTGTCCCTTTCCCTGAATATTACCTCGTTGCCCCATAAATCCAGCTGTATTGGTATCCTGATGTGCTGTAGTCCTAGTAAGTGCTTTAGCTTAGACTTCTCTGTTTTCACCACTCCTATCTCTTTCACTATTCCATCCATGCTTTGATAGTGCGTAGTATATCTCTTAGAAGAATAAGTCCCTTAGAAGTCTTTTTATACATCCTCTCTAGGCATGGGTCTTGGAGATGGAGCGAGTCAAGAGGCAGCTAGCCATGCCGGGCAGGGATAAAACCCAAGAGGCCGGTATGACTAAATATATAACGCGCACCCCATTGTTGGGTGTTGTGATGGAGGGTATGACGTCGTTCTCCTCTAGGGTTTCCCAGATGCTGCGCGGATGGCCTAGCTAATCCCCTCCCCTATTTCACCTGATGAACTATTTCAGGTCAAGTGATGTTGACGGAGATTGCCTTGTTAACTAAGGTGTTGCGATTATGACCTAGCGTTTGTGTTATGTTTTTATGTTTTTGATGGAAGGAGCTGCCTTCCCAGTAGTTTTATATGGACTCTAGCTACTATTTCTTAGGCTGAACTTTAGGTCTGCTTCATTGGCTTTGAACCCTTCATGTGGAGGAGCCATGTAAGTGGAAGTGGATTCAGCAGTGATGGAGAGAGCTATACAGTCACTGAAGGAAGGGCTGAATGCTTCGACGACCACTTCCCATGCAGGAGGAAGGGACGCAACCTACAATACGTCAGGAGATTGCTAAACCCATACCAGCTACTAAGCAGGCCAGAAAACCAAAGAACAGTACAAAACATCATAAGAATGATAGGAATGGCCTAAAGTTAACAGAACCGTGCTTGTCAGACCACACAGCAGACAGCGCGACACAACACATTCATCGAAGTCGCGAGTTTGGAATCTTTTTATTTAAACATGTAAATTTTTAACGAATAACAATGATAAATCCCAAAACCTATATAAATTCACGCCACAAACTATAAACAGGTTGGCCATGGCGCAGCGAGTAATACAAATCGAGGAATGCCCCAGATGCCACGCCGAGCTCCCACCAAACACACATAGATGCCCCAGATGCGGACTCTGCGTATCATGCTCAACCCAATAAAAACCAAAAAATGGATTTTGCAGTGGGGAAAATATTTCTTTAAAAGCTTGAAAATTTGCAGGCGTGATTGTGTATTGTTACGACATTGAGACAGAGGCTCGTCCCCTAGGCTCCACATAATAATAACATTAATAATATTTTTAACCACCGTGGACTAGTAGGCTGGTAGATGATAAAGAGTCTTAGGCTCAAGAACTTCAAAGGAGTGAGGACGGGAGAGGTCGGGTTAGATAAATTAACTGTACTCATAGGACCAAACAACTCTGGAAAAACAACTATACTCGAGGCACTATTCCTAGCACCAAATCCGTTCAGAACGATACCTTACGTTCCATCCACTCCAGTCGGGCTCTTGAGCGAGCTCCACAAGATTACTAGCCCCACCAGTTATCATTTCCTTCTCAACAATTATACAGCAGAAAATGCAAAAATCGAATATGATGGAAAATCGATCGTATTTGTTAAAGAGTTTGGCAGCATCAAAGTATACACCAATTATAAACTACCATCAATGTCTAGAAAAATAAATGAGGAAGAATTATTTCTTATCGGAGAGTTATACACATTTAGAGCACCGGAAATTGGAAGTGGGGCTCTAATTGGTCTCAACTCGTTGTTGTTCTCGACAAAGCTGGTGGGTTATGCTCATCAATACTTAAGGGATAAATGGATTGAGATCGTTAATAGAGGCGTTACTGGTGTTGTTGCTAAAGAGATCTCGAGACATATTAACGAGGAGTATGTGAATATTACTATTGAGCCTTTCATAGGCGGGGAATTAGGCTTTTTCGCCTTACTCTCAGACGGTAGGAGGGTAAGGCTAAGCGACCTCGGCGCGGGTGCGCATCTCTACATCATCAATAGATTATTGTATGAAGACTACAGACCTGACATTCTTTTGTGGGACGACATAGAGGCGCATCTTAACCCAAGACTCCTATCACAGGTAGCAGAATGGTTTGCGGACCTTATCGATGAGGGCAAGCAAGTAGTTGTCGCCACACACAGCATAGAGGCCGTAGAGACGGTGATCACGTATATCGAAGACGCGACGATTTTGTTTACATCGTTAAAGGATGGAGTGTTAAGGACTCGTAGGTTGAACAGCGGCGAGCTGAGAAAATTAGCCGAGGCCGGCGTAGATCCTAGACTTGCAGAATCATTCCTGCTATGAAGCTCTACGCTCTAAGCCTCAGACTTAATAGCAATATTCGATCATTTTTAAGAAAGCTCGACAAGTCGCTTCCCACCAGCGTCGTCGCGGATAAAGCTGATAGAATATATTCACTAATCGTTCTAGGCGATGGGATGGAGGATGCCAAAGTTGTGGCACTGACATGTCATCATCTAGATGGTGAAAAGGCAGTCAGCATAGTCAAACCGGAACTAAAACGCTATGAAGCAATTGAAAATGTGAGGCGTTATCTGGACAACAAGAAGTATGGTAGTATTGCGTTTGTCCTCGATCAAGAAGGCGATAAACTAGACAAACTATACAACAATCTGGAAAATCGTCTAACAAATTCCGGTATACGTCCGTTGGGCCCTGAGATTATTTCGCCGCGCCTACGAGTCTACAACTGCTCTATAGGTAGTCATGAGTTTAGGCTCATAGTTGTGGTCAACGGCATCGACGAAATAAATAGCGATAAGCATACTATCGAGGATCACCTGATAAAAATCGCTGGAGCCGGTGGAGAAGGAGACTCGAAGAATCACTGGACTCGTTTAACAGAAGCAGAAAGATTGGAGACTTTCCGAAAAATACTAAAAAACAAAGACATTGCAGAGAAATCTTTCCAGCAACACTTTAAAGGTATCAAACAGCTAGACTGCTAGCCAAACGTACGAGTAAGATAACTCTACTAAAATTTTCTTCAAGGAATGTAATGCGTTGCGAGCGGGGAAAATTAGAAGCATTGAACGCTTGGATATGTGGCGTACTAAGGGAGTTTCATAGTTGGGGTGATAGGGGCATGGATCGGTTGATTTCTTGATTTTTAACTGCCCTTTTTACCTCCTCGATGATGTTTAGGTCTACTTTTAGTTCTTCACTGATCTCTTTCTCGCTCTTTCCCTTCTCTAAGCCCTTTAGAATTGAGTCTGCTAATTCAAAGCTTATTCCCATCATTTCTTCGTCTGTTAAGATGTGGCCGGCGAATAGGTCGTGGGTTGGTGGTTTTTTAATGATTCTCTCTGGGACTCCTAGGAATTTCGCCAATTTTAAGACCTCCGTCTTGTATAGCGGCCTGATTGGCTCGATGTCGCAGGCTCCGTCTCCGTATTTATCGTAATGGCCCAATAGATACTCGGTCTTGTTTGTTGTTCCACAGACTAATAGATTTTTCTGAACGCCATAATAATACAAAAGTAAGCTTCTCAGTCTGAGTTTTGGAAGCATCGTCGCTGTAACAATTTGGGAGAGCTTATCTGAAGTTTCGATCCCTAAAATTCCTAAGCTATGAATCATCCTTACTTTTCTTTCCTTCCTGTACAAATTTAGGGTTCCTAAGATGAGTTCTCTGCTCTTGAGAATTCCAGCCGGTGCCAATTTATAAACTCCAATCTTCTCTAAAATCGGGGTAATATCAATCTCTTTTACCTTTATCCCCAAATTTTTTGCTACCCATCTCGCATCTTCAACATTTTGAGGGGTGCTTTCCCTATCTGGCATAATTAATCCAAAGACTTTATCTTTTCCGAGGGCTCTCACCGCCAAAAATGCAACGACCGTCGAATCTATTCCTCCGCTCAACCCCAGAATCACTCCACTCTTATTAAATCTCCCAACCTGTTCTCTGATGAATTCTTCAATCTTCAATGAAATTTTCCCTAAATCCTCCTCCATCCTTTTCACCCCTCCAATATTCTAATGATGATCACCACCAACAAAAACTGGATAGGAAAGACACAATGCTCGAAACGTTCTCCCCGAGACACCTATTTTTACCATCTTTTAAGTTTTTCAGGTCTAATGTGATAACATTTGTACGATCCAAAATTATTCACGCCTACATTATTTTCACTCAGGGATCGTTTCACTTTAGTCTGAGTCCTTCAGATCCGAATAAGAAGTGTAGTGTTAGGTGGTTTGCGTTGACTTCCGGTCCATGAGGCTCGTCTCTGAACTCCCAGCTCTGTTTTCTTATGAATTCTGAGAGGAGGTGTTGTATTGATTGGAGGTGCTTGATTTCTGAGTTGATGAGGGCTTGGGCTATGCTGGCGGGGTTTTTGAGATTGCCCGTGTAGAGGATCTGTATGGCTGATAAGAGGTGTGGTAGGCAGAGCTCCCTCGATGAGCTGAACTCCTCTCTGAATTCTTCGTCGTCCAGCATCTGGACAAGCGTGTGTAGATATATTTGGTTCATCGACCATAAGTGTTCGCATATGGGGCATTGCTGTCTCCTAGTCTTAGGCTCTACCGCGTCTCTCAGCGTAGCAATTCTCCTCTTTCTACTGCGTGGCAGGACTCTGCCTCTCCTGGGTTTTGGATAACTTGGCAAGATCGTGGATAGATGGGAGAGGTCCTCCAAAACTTTTTCAACGACGTCCTTCATGTAGAGGGCGTAGCCTAAACCGTCGTGGGCATCGCCTCCATAGATTGCCCGGTACAGCATGTGCGCGTGTCGATTACAGAAGCCCCTAGCCGCTATCAACTTTTCCCTGAAGCCAGGATCCATCACCACCTCGTTTGTAAGTACATGCTTCAAATAACGCTCCTCAGAGTCATTCCATAGATAGCAGAGCGGGCACCCTTTTGATCTCTCCACTCCTTCAAGAATCCTCACGGTCAGGATGTTCTTCTCAACCATCCACGCACCGTCCTCCATAACAAGAAACACGGCACTATATCTAAGTAACTGAGAGCCGGCGCCTGCCTCTACGAAGCCTCAAGACAAAACGCCGTACGAGACTACCCAGCAACTCGGTAAATAAATGGACGGCGAGATAGTCCTCATTCCTAAAGAGTTCCTTCTCAGCAAAAGGATTGTACTTTGCCATTACCGCAACCATCTCAATGTAAGGTTTTCCAGCTGAGGGTAAAGTTTCTATCAGAGGCTCAAATCCCAGCCCTATTGTCCTATACTTCAGATGAACTCTATAAGAAAAAATAATTGAGAATTGCGAGAATGCTGCTTAAAATAGAAAGCTTGCCTATCCCTAGAGCTTTGCTTCTTCAATTATTATTTTGCGCTATTTTCTTTACGTCTGCTTCGTATATGTCAAGAGTTGGAACTTTCCGCAAATATTTCGATATCTCTATTTCGTAGTGTATTTTCTTTCCAGCATTCTCTAAAATTTTAGAAGCACACCTGTTTGCACACCCGTTTATGACAATGTTCTTCTTCGCTCTTTCAGCTATGTCCAGATGAGGCTTAGAGCCTGCTGCAACGGCTGATGTGCAGCACATGCGCCCCTTATCTAAGTATGTAAGCAAAACGCCTACTGCATGCCCAACCTGTCCAACGTTTGCAGCCCCATCACAAACCCAAATAATATTTTCATGCTCAGCAGACTTATAGCAATCTTCAAGTATTTTAGGTTCCTTTTTCTCTTCATTCTTCATATCTTTACCACACTCTTTTCAACTTTGGTACTGGCAACTTTTATTTAAGTGCTTCTTGGTTAGGTCTACGGCCTAGGGGTGTCTTGATGTTTCATGCATGTTTTGACTATCTTGTAGGTTGTATGTCTAGGGAGGATGGAGCGGTGGTTCAGAGAATTGAATGCAGGACTAAGAGATTCTGCAATAACATCAATTCAAAGACTGTCGAGAACGAAGAGGAGACAGCTACAGCAGTAGCGCTCATACAAACCGACTACATAATGAACGAAAACGAGGAGGCCTAATACCGACTTACAGGAAATCGACAAGAAAGCCTGCGGTTTTTTAATCGTGGGATGAATTGTCGATAGGCTTAAATGTATCTTAGGATGATTTCATGTTGAGCGTGTCGCTCGGATGTGGCTCGGATGTCCAAAGGCTGGAATAAGGCTCCGGGCCGAGAAGGGAGGGGTGGCTCCAGCGAAGCGGGCTATGGGCTACATGCCCATGGCAGGGGCTGGTAGAGCCTAGTGCTCTGGTCTTGACACAGCCCAGAACTCGGTAGGATGAAGCCATGAGGCTAACGAACCGAGAATCTCCCGGCTTCAGCCGTGGAGAGTGTCAAAGTACATCAACTATAAATTTTAAATATTCATTTTTTCAAGGGCGTCGCTGCCTAGCATGCCTACTTCAACGCCTAAAGCCTTAGCGTGCGATGTAACGGAAGCAACGTTTCTTTGCAGGGCATCTTCTATTTTTGTCAGCCCAACTATTCTTGCTGCAGGTATGTTTCTTTTTTCAAGTTCATTTATATCAAAGTTGCCGCAGACCAAGAGTCCTCTTTTTGCTATTACCACTATGACGGCTGGTTTTTCGGGCACTTCCGGATTCCTTATCTCAACGCCTATTGCAAAACCTGACCGAGTATTTAGAGGCTTAATTTCAATCATCAAATCTCACCCCCATCCAGGGATCAGCGAGGGCTTCACTCTTCTGAGGGCATTTAAGAAGATTGCAAAGGCTGGCATTCCTGCGACTGGAATTATTGTGAAGGCTGTTTCAAGAATCTCTTGATCCATAGCGCCCGCCTTCACAGCGCCTGTAAGATGCATCACAGTTGCTTCAGCGTCATGTAGCGACGCTGTTATAGCTGCATGCATCAAGAATTTCAGTTTTTTCGGTATGGCCCCCTCATTCACTGTAAGCTCATGAAGCCCTAAGAAAGCATCACACAGTTCTTCATTTTTTTCTTTTATGAAGGCAACGGGATCCAGTACCTTGCCAAACTCCTCTTTGAACGCCTCAAGCCTCTTTAAAACCTTCTTCTCCACCAAATTTACTCTCCCCTTGAGAGTTGTAAAATGTTGTCGCCATATTTATTTTTTTGGTCTCGCAGCGTGATTTTGATATAACACTTTTATACCATAGCTTATTAGTTATTTCTCGTGAAAGACGGATCTTTAGGGGTGAAGGATCCACTCCCTTTTTCCTGTCCGCCGTGAAGAGCTTCTACGTTAACTTGCTTAAGACCAAGATTCCAAGATTGGAGGTGAGAAGATGAAAGTATGCCTAGTCTCGCCTCTATACAATTCAGACGTCAAGTCGGTGGTCGGCGTCTCGTCGCCTCCATTAGGCTTGGCATACCTCGCCTCAGTGCTTAGGCAGGATCACGAAGTAAAAATTATAGACTCAAACATTCTCAACTATACGATAGAAGACGTTGAGAGGGAGCTGCGAAGCTTCAATCCAGACGTTGTTGGAGTCACTTCGGGGACGCCCTCCATCTATGAGGCGTATAAAGTTGCGGAGATCGCCAAAAAGGTTAGAGAAGACTGTACAGTAATTCTAGGTGGGCCTCACGCAACTTTCATGCCTAGGCAAGCACTGGAAGAATGCAAATACGTAGACATGATTGTTAGAGGCGAAGGCGAAGAGACAACTAGGGAATTAACCGAGCACATCGAGAAGGGAGCGTCGCTGAGGGAGGTTAAGGGAATAACTTTCAGGGAGGATAATGAAATAATCGATACCGAGCCGAGGCCCTTCATAAAGAATATAGATGATATACCATTTCCAAGCAGAGACTTGCTGCCCATGGATCTCTACAAGTATAACGGAGTAAAATATACGTCAATGCTTACTAGCAGGGGATGCCCCTTCAAATGCTCATTCTGTTCGTCCTCAAGGCTCTTCGGCGGATTCTGGAGGGGTAGAAGCCCAGAAAACGTACTCGAGGAGATGAAGATAATCTATGAGGAATACGGCGTTAGAAACATTATGATTGTAGATGACACCTTCACGCTTAATCAGGAGAGAGCTGAAAAGATATGCGACGGAATAATCAAGGAGGGCTGGGACATAAGTTGGGGAGCATCATCAAGAGTGGATACACTATCGAAGAGACTCGTTGAAAAAATGAAAAAGGCAGGCTGCTGGGTCATATTCCTCGGCATAGAGTCAGGCTGCCAGAAGATACTGGACACTATTGGGAAAAGAATTACACTCGAGCAAGTAAAAAATGCAGTAAGGATCTTAAAGGATGCGGGATCCAAGTCTTAGGCTCTTTCATAATAGGTTTCCTGCAAGATACCAAAGAAACAATCGAGGAGACAATAAAATTCGCTAAAAGCCTAAAGCTGGACTACGCAGAATTCTCCATACTGACGCCATACCCAGGAACCCCAATATTTGATTACGCCAAAGAGAACAACCTACTCCTCACGGAAGACTGGCCCAAATACACAGCTACCGAGCCAGTTCTCAAAAATCGATGGGTATCTACCAGAGAGGTTAAAGCTCTATTCCAAAAAGCATACATCACATTCTATGTTAGGCCAAGAATTGTTATGGAATGGCTAAAAAACAGACAGTTTAATTTCATTAAAAGCGGAATTAGAGCCGTGATAAACTACATGGGAGGGAGATGAGATGAGCGAGGCAGATATAGTTGTAAAAGCAGTTGAGACGTGGCTAGGGAATCCTGTATCGAGAGGCCTGCTAAGGTGGGTCTCGAAGAGGACGGAAAAGGGCAGCAAACTGGAGGCTGCTCTGAAGAAATACGTAGGTATGCAGGAAAAACTAGGCTTTCAGGAAAAAATTGCCTACGCCATAGTTAAGCTAGCCCTTGATAAGGGTTTAGAGTCCTTCGGCATTTCAAAGGAACAAGTGATTGAGGCATTAAGGACACCCGTTGTGAGGCGGGGAATTGCAAATGTTCTCGAGGGCATAGGCTACTATGGCGTGCAGAGACCACAAACAACAGCCGCTCCGTTCTTCGTAGTCTGGAACTTCACAAAGCAATGCAATTTAAGATGCAAACACTGCTATGAAGACGCTGGACCGAGACCAGCACCTGACGAATTAACAACAGAAGAAGCAAAAAGAGCCATAGATGATTTTGAAAGGGCTGGAGTAGTAGCGATCGCATTCTCAGGCGGAGAACCACTAATTAGGAGAGACTTCTTTGAAGTGGCAAAGTATGCCGCCGAGAAGGAGTTCTACCTCTCCGTCGCATCTAACGGAACATTAATCACAAAAGCCACTGCACAGAAAATGAAGGAAGTTGGTATCCAGTACGTTGAAATTTCTCTAGACGGATTCGAGGAAACCCACGATAAATTTAGAGGCATACCTGGCGCTTGGAAACGAGCAGTAGAGGGTATAAAGAACTGTGTTGAGGCTGGTTAAGCGTCGGCGTCGCGACAACGGCAACACATTATAATTTGAAAGAAATACCAAAACTCTTAGAATTCGTCGAAAATGAACTTCACGCAAATAGATTCATAGTGTTCAACTTCATACCCGTAAATAGGGGGAGAGAAATAGTGGATCAGGATTTAACGCCAAAAGAGAGGGAAGAACTCTTGGATCTTCTCTACTCAAAACTCATGGATAAAAACAGAAAGCTGGATACGTTTTCAACAGCACCACAGTATGGTGTTACCTCATACAAGTTTGCCTTCGGTCCGACGGTCGCAACACACTTCATGAGTAAAGAGGCCTTAGAAATGCTTAGGGGAAGAACGAAATCATTAACCGAGTTCATTGGTGGATGCGGAGCTGGGCGCCTCTACTGTGGCATGGAGCCAAACGGAGACATTGAGCCATGTGTCTTCATACCGATAAAAGTCGGCAATATTCGAGAGCAAAGCCTAGTTAAAATCTGGAGAGAATCACCAGTTCTAAAGCAGATAAGGAATAGGGATGTTTTCAAGGGATGCGGAGAGTGCGAGTACAGATACATATGCGGAGGATGCAGGGCAAGAGCCTACGCCTACTTCAATGACCTTCAGGGTCCAGACCCAGGCTGCAGCATCAACCAAAAATACTGGGAAATGGTAGCGAGCCCTACCAGAGAAATAAAAGAAGAAGCAAAAAGTTTATGAAGGCTCTCCCCTCAACGCTGCGCCGAGAGGACATATAATCCTTAATTGCTAAATAATGGAGAGACTCGCTTCACTGCTGACGGATAATTAATGCAGCCCTGGCTCTAACTTAATCGTTCTGTAAGAGTTTTCTCGTGCAGCTTTATTGCTACAAACGCGAATATCGCTGTGAAGGCTACGAGCGCTAAGAAGTCTAATGCCAGTGGATAAAATCCTCTGCTTAGGAAAAGTTGTCTAACCATGTCTGTGAAGTATGTTAGTGGAGAGATTGAGGCTATGGCTCTTCCCCACTGGGGGAGCTGTTCCACAGGTATGAAGATTCCGCTTATGAAGACTAGTGGAAACTTGACGAGGGACGACAGCATCATTGCTGTGGCCGGTACGTCTGTTGGCGGGTAAGCTGAGAGCAACACGCTTAGGGCTGCGAAGCACAGGTTCGCGACGAGCAGGCCGAGAAAGAGCACTACGAAGTTTAGTGGCTGAATGCCCAAGACCAATGTTAAGGCTAGCGGAATAACCGAAATAATAAGGCCGAAGATAAATGATGAGAATACATCCCCAACAATAATTGTCGATATGGAAACTGGGCAGCACAGAAGCCTCTCAAGGGTTTTTGAGCGGGTCTCCCAAGGCACGATTGAAGGTCCAACAGATGTGGCTGTAAAGAACGTCGTCATGCCAATCAGCCCGGGTAAAAACTCCTTGAGCGGTATGTCCCGTCCAACAACGTAGGCTAAAGCTAGAAAAAGAGGAAAAACAAGCCCAAACAGGATGACGGGGCCTTTTAGGTAGTAGATTTTAATGTTCTTCTCAGCTACGATGATGGAGCGCTTAAACTGTTCTGTAAGACTGCTCACCGCATAACCGCCTCCTTTCCCTAATGAGCTTTAGGAACACGTCTTCTAAGGATGGCATCATGGTGTTCAGGCTTAAAATGCGTAGATCATTCTTTTTGGCATACTCCAATAGGAACTCAATTATTGTGGGTGGGTCATCCGTGTAGATGCGCAATTTATTGCCTGCAGGCACAGCCTTAGCAATGCTCGGGTTTTCTGGAAATTCCTGCGTGTCAACGGGTTTATTGAAGGCTACCTCGATGTATTTGAGTTCCATGCTCTGGGCTCTGATTTTTTCAGGAGTGTCTATGGCCGCTATCCGCCCGTGGTTTATTATGGCTACTCTGTGGCAAAGTTGATTAGCTTCTTCCATGTTGTGAGTTGATAGAAAAACAGTTTTCCCATCCCTATTATACTGAGTTATTTTCTCTCGTAGGAGTCTTGCACTCTCAACATCAAGTCCCGAGGTCGGCTCATCTAGGAAAAGCACTTCTGGGTCGTTAACTAAAGCCATGCATAGTAGGAGCCTCTGCTTCATCCCTTTGGAGAAAGCCCTGACAGGCCTATCCTTAACCTCGTATAGTCCGAATTCCTTTAGGAGACTTGTGGCGTTTTCCCTGAGTTTTTGCGACGGCATACCGTATAGCTTGCCTATCAAGGCCAAGTTTTCCCATGCCGTAAGGTCCACGTAGGCGTTTGAAACTTCTGGAACAACACCTGCACGCTGCTTTGCCTCAATGGGGTTTTTCAGAACGTCGTAGCCGGCAACAAAGGCTTCACCCCCATCGGGCCTAATTAAGCCCGTCAATACTCTGATAGTAGTTGTTTTTCCAGCCCCGTTTGGTCCTAAAAAGCCGAAAATTTCGCCTTCTTTAACTTCAAAGCTTATGTGGTCTACTGCCGTTACATCTCCGTAACGTTTTGTCAATTCTTTAACCGCTATTGCGTCCTCCATCTATAAACGCCTCTTAGTATCTTTTTCTACACCCAAAACAGCCGTCTGCTCCATGCGTCTTCTCCCTCTCGAAACATTTGCCGGAGCAAAAATCATCTTCACCCATCCATGAGAGACACATAGGCCCACGCTTATGCTCGTGGCATGAGTGATGTCTCTCCGTCCCGCGGCAACGGTCGGATTTACACATTTCCCTCCTCACCTCCTTTCGAGGACTCTTCAAAATGTTCATGATAGAAGGTCAGAAGGTCTTCGAACAGCCTTCTTCGCTTGATTATTGACGTCAACCCCACTCTTAGGGCTTCAGCTCCTTTGCTAGTCAGTCTGTAAACACGTCTTTCCGGGCCTCCTTCAACCTTTTCCCACCTCGACTCGACTAGGCCGCGTTCCTCCATTCTTCTAAGAAGCGTATAAATTGAGCCCGTCTCGAGCTTATGGCATCCATTACTTCTTTTCTCGATTTCTTCCAAGAGCTGGTAGCCGTGCATTGGCTTTTCATAGAGAACCCGCATTATCAGAAATTGTATCCATCCCCGTTCTGGGTATTCGTGCCAGCAACCACAACCCCTTGGTGCACACAACCTCTACACACCCATTATTTCATGTAATAGATAACAATGTTACATATATAAGTGTTATGTATTGAAAATATAGATTAATTTTCAGGAAGTTGAGGCGAAGGACAATAAAACGAGAGGGCAAAACTCGATACAATCATGGACGATGAGCAGAAGGAATAACTAAGATTAGGCCACGAAGCTTATCCTATCCTTCCTAAAACGTATTTCTCTGTTAAAGCATTTTTGGGCCTTATAAATACTGTTGAGGTTTCCCCCACCTCGATTAACTCTCCCATGTATAGGAATGCCACGTAGTTGCTTACTCTTGCCGCCTGTTGGGGATTATGCGTGACAATTATTATCGTGTATTCTCCCTTTAACTGGAGCAGTAGCTCCTCAATTTTGGACGATGCTACCGGGTCTAGATTGGCTGTAGGCTCATCCATGAGAATTATCCTCGGCTTTAATGCTAATGCACGCGCTATGCATAGCCTCTGCTGCTGTCCACCGCTGAGCATCGAGGCAGGCTTCTTTAAGTCATTCTTCACCTCATCCCATAGGTACGCCTTCTCTAAAGACTCTTTAACAAGCTCATCCAATTGCGATTTATCTTTGACCAGTCCGTTGAGCCTGGGACCCATTGCCACGTTCTCGTATATTGAGAGGTGTGGGAAGGGGTTGGGCAGCTGGAAGACCATGCCGAATTGTCTGCGAACCCACGCAACGTCAACTTTATCATCATAGATGTTTATGTCGTCTATAATAATCTCTCCCTCTACTCTGGCGTGGGGATTCAGATCAAGTAATCTATTCATCGCTCTTAATAGCGTGCTTTTACCGCATCCTGAAGGCCCCATTATCGCGTATACCACATTTCTAGGCACCTCGATGCTAACGTTCTTGATTACTTGTTTGTCGCCATACCAAATGTTTAGGTTGCGAACCTTTACTGCACTGCTCATGTCTTCACCTCTCTAACTATCAGCCGTGAGATCACGAATATTGCGAGGATAATTGTGAGGAGGACGGCGGCAGCCCCCCACGCTACCTGATGCCATTTTTCATAGGGTGAGAGCGCGAAGTTGTATATAAGTAATGGTATCGCATTTATGGGCTGGTCCAGCCCTCCAAAATACGTGAATGTTGTTCCAAGTATTGTTAGCAGTAGTGGGGCTGTTTCGCCCGCAGCTCTAGCTATCCCGACGAGGAGCGCTGTCAAGACGCCATGCCTCGCCGCGTTCAGCAATATTCTCAGGTATGCCACCGGTGCTGAGACGCCCAGACTGAACGCCGCCTCTTTCAGGGTGTAGGGTATTGATTTGTAGGCTTCTCTAACATTCAGCGCGATGTATGGTATTATGACTATCGATAGAGCGATTGCTCCCGCCATGGCGTTAAATCTCTTTAGAGGCGCAACTAGGACCATGTATGCGAATAATCCAATGATTATCGTTGGGAACTCAACCATTATTTGGAGGAACATCTGAGCGTATTGGGCGAGCTTTGTGTGCGAGAATTCTGATAGGTATAAGCCCGTGAAGAAGCCTATGACTCCAGCGATGACTAATGCTAATAATACGAGGATGAGAGAGCCGACTAGAGCCGGGCCAATCCCCCCACCTCCATCACCTATCGGGGGCGGGGGTAGATCGATCAGAAAGTTGAGAGTAATGTATTTAGCCCCCTCAGAATATACGTTGACCAATATTGCGAAGATTGGTATGGCCGAGGCTATGGCTAAGATGGAGATTATGCCAAGCATGATTTTATCAATTATCTTCCGCCTATTGAGCCTCAACTTTTGACCATCACCCTCCTTATCCAGTACAATCCGGCCAGGTTGATGATCAGGCCTGCAATGAAGAGTATTAGGGCTCCGCCATATAGTGCTGGCATCATGTAGCTATAGGCTTCAGCGTTCGGGAACTGATTTGCTATCAGGCTGGGTATCGTGTATCCTATGTCGAATAAGCTTCTGGGGAAGGTGAGCGTGTTCCCGACGACCATGGCCACGGCCACGGTCTCGCCCATAGCCCTACCCAGTGCTAGAAATGCACCGGCTAGGATCGACGACCTGATATATCCAAGCAAAGTCCTGATTACTTCCCACCGAGTCATCCCTAAGCTATATGCCGCCTCCTTCAGATGGTGGGGCACAGCGCTATATGCCTCGCGAATTATACTAGACGCAAAGGGTATTATCATGATTGCTAGGAGGACCCCCGCTGTGAAGAGGTTCGTGGGTATGGGTTTAGTGGAGAATAACGGGACGAACCCGAGATATTGGTGTAGGGGCGTCATGACGTATTGATTTAGTGCTGGCGCGAGGACGTAAAGCCCCCATAATCCGTATATCACTGACGGCAAACCCGCCATCAGATCCGAGACACTATTGATGATTCTTTTAATGCTTTTAGGAGCGAGTTCTGCGGAGAATACCGCGAGGGAGATAGCTAGTGGTAAGGCGATGCTAATCGCTATAGCGGAAACGATGAGTGTGCCGAGGAGCGCGGGGAGTATGCCATAATCCTCTCTAACTGGATTCCACGCGCTCCTGAAGATGAAGGATAGGCCGTCCCTCAAGAAAATTGGATACGAGTTAACAACTAGTGAGATAACAATTCCTGTAACGATGAGTAGTGACGTGGTTGCAAAGAAGGCCAGTAAAATGGGAAAGATTTTTTGGGCGCTCATTTATGCTCTTACTTGGTTCTCAAAAGTTTTAGCCCGTCCAGCCCTATCGTTGCCACCTCTTGGGATAGAGGTTCATATCCCTCCACTATGTTTTCAGGCTTCTGGCCCTCGGTCAACACCCACTCAAAGAATTCCCTGAGTATGGCGGCTTTAACAGGGTCATCGTACACCTGTCTCAGGATCACGAATGAGAAGGAGGTTAATGGGTAGCTCTCTCCTCCAGGCGGATCGACGGTCTCGTCTGGGAATATATGCGACCAGTCTTCATCAGCCCTAGGGAGAACCTTCGCTAAAGCTTTAACCGCGGATGCCACTGCCTCCCTCGTTGGTAGAACGTAGTTTCCATCCCTATTCCTCAATAGAGCCATCGCTAGGCCTGTTGAGTAAACGTATGCCATCTCGACGTATCCTATGGAGTATGGATTCTGCTTTACGGCGGCTGATACGCCCTCATTCCCCTTTCCACCTACGCCGTTGCCCAGCTCGTCGACCGGCCATGCAACGGTGAAATCTGAGCCCACTTTACTCTTCCAAGCCTCTGAGACCTTGGAGAGGTATGCTGTGAAAACCCTTGTTGTCCCGCTGCCATCAGAACGATGCACAGCGATTATCTTCTCGTGAGGAAGACTCAGCTCGGGGTTCAACATCTTAATTGCGGGGTCGTCCCAATAGGTTATCTCGCCCAGGTAGATCTTCGCCACTACCTCTCCTGTCAGCCTCAACTTTCCTGACTCCACGCCCGGTATATTATGCACGACGACTATCGTTCCAATTATTATTGGGAACTGTATTGTTCCGCCCTTGTCCTTAAACTCGTTATATATCTCTGATTTGAGGGGTGGATCACTGCCCACGAAGTCAAGTACTCCTTCTCGGAATTTAGCCTGTCCTGCCCCGCTACCAATAGATTGATAATTCACTTGGATCCTTCCGCCTGTAAGCTGGTAGAATTTTGAGGCCCAGGCCTGTATCTGTGGATTAGGGAACGTGGCCCCTGCACCGTTAATCACGCCGGATAATGTTGTAGTTGACCGAGTAGTCATGCTGGTGACTGTCTGAGTCGTAGGCGAGGCGGTAGTATGCGTTGCAATCTGTGGAAGGAATAACACGATGGCTGAGGTCGAAGCCACAGCTATTACGGCAACAATTATAACTGCATACTTAGCATATGTCTTCGCCTCTTTCATGGCGGCCATTAGTTATTTAGCCTTCAATATGTAGATAACGCTGATAGAATATATTTTCTATATTCTTCTATATAGTAAAACCTCTAACCATAAATAACCACGATAGAGTCGCCCCCCATCTCAGCTTCTCTAGGCTTAAAGGCAGTCAGCAGTTTTTGAAAGATTTAAAAATAATATAATTAATGGAAGGTACTCCTAATCATGGACGAAGTACTGTGACAAGATATGCTCTTATTGATTTTGTTCTCGGGGTTTCCGGAAAAGCTTTATATGTGTATGAGGCTCTGCTCGTTCTTAGCGATGAGGGCTTTTCTCGCGAGGGTTTACGGCAGGGTCCAGAGGGTTGGCTACAGGAGGTTTGTCCTAGACACTGCTCAGGAGCTAGGCGTGTCCGGCTACGTCAAGAACGAGAGGGACGGCTCAGTCACCGTCTTCGCTCAGGGAGAAGACGCAGCCATCGAGAAATTCATCGAGACCCTAAAGTCGCCACCACCCCCCGCGCAGGTCAGGACCATCGATATCAGAGAGGCTAAGCCTAGGCCAGGCCTAAGATACTTCGCGATCAAGCCATCACCACTACACGAAGAGCTACAGGAGGGTTTCGGAGCAATACAGACAATCTTCACGGACTACTGGACAGAGGCGGTAGAAAAAATCTCTAGGTAGTGCGTGGTGTTGTGGGATGGCCGGCGTTTTTGGTAGGCTGAGGGAGGAGCTAAAGGACCTGAACTTGAAGATTCTTGGTCATCCCTCGCTGGAGAGGCCTAGTTGGGAGGTGCTGAATAGATTTGTTGCGAATCAGCTCTACATTATTCCGCACGACTTGAAGGCCCTCTCCCACATACTGTCCAGGGCCGTCACGATGGATGAGGTCGAGTTCTTCAAGGCCCTGGTTGACGGTGATTATGAGGCCCTGAAGGCGCTGCACCAACTAGCAGAGGAGCTCAACACTGGGCTAGACTACGCTAAGCTCTCCGTGAAGGCTGTCTCATACACGCACTTCCTCTCATGGCTCGCGCTGAATGGCTCGCCCGGAGACGCGGCAGTAGCGCTGACGGTAAACCTGCCCGTCTGGGGCGAAAACGTCAGGAGGCTCGGAGAAAACGCGGCGAGTCTAAACATAAGGTCGAGAAGAATATTCGAGCTATTCTCCGGCCCATTCGAGACGCTGGAGGAGAAGGCTGAAAAGATCGCCGAGAGATACCTAGACTGGAATCGATACAGATTCATAGCAAAGACAATACAGCAATACGAATTAGACTTCTGGAACAGCCTAATAGAATAAAACAAACAGTCCTAAGACTCTTGAGAAAATTCATGAACTCCAAACCTTCATAGTTCCGTTAGTTTATAGCTGGTGTCGGGTCTTTTCCTCTAGGGCGAGGGCGTTGTAGCCGAGCTTGCGAAGGAACTTGGCGAAGGTTACTGAGTGTCCGTACATGGTGAATATTTTGTTTGGTGAGGCTGACTCTACGTACTCGACGAGCCCCTTGAAGTCTGCGTGTGAGCTGAGAGGGAAGGCGGCGTCAAACTCTGGGAAGGGGTTGCTCAGCGCCCAGCCGGTCGCGACGGCCCACTTCGTCCGCCTCCCCTCGAGGACGCGCTGCCTCGTCGAGTTTGTGACGTAGACAAACTCTCCGTCCCTCGTTATCTCTCTGGATTCCTCCGTTCCTAGTAGCTCGAAGCTCATCCATGGATAGGACTGTTTGTAGACCATTGAGACTCTGTACACGTCCTGGCTGACGAGTACGTCGATGTTCAGCAGGCTGTTGACTAGTCCTATGATTTCCTGCGCCTTCCCCGCGGTGTAGACCTTGAAGCAGGGGATAGAGCCCTCCCTCAGCGTCTCTACGACCCACCTCGCTATGTCGGCGTATATGCTTTCTCGGGGGCCGAACTTGTAGAACGGCGCTCCGTAGGTCGCCTCTATTATCAGGTCTTCACAGGTCGCCACCTCGGCCGGCCTTTCGAGTATGGTCTCGACGGTGTTTAGGTCGCCGGTATAGACGATGTCTCCCCTAGCAGTATCGATCTTGAATAGGATGGAGCCGAGCATGTGTCCGGAGTTCATCGGCGTCATCTTAAGGTTCTCGGCGAGCGATATCGTCTCGTCCCGCATAGCATTTACATAATTACTGATCCTAACGTTACGCGCCTTTAGGATGTGGTAGGTCTCCCTCGTCATGATTGGTAGGTTCTGCGTACCGCCAATATGGTCTAGGTGGCCGTGAGTGACGCATGTCACGTCTCCCCTGGCGGCGTAGTCTAGAAATGCTCCGTCTTTTTCAAGTATTATCGTCGGCCCCCTGTCAAGCTGGATAGCCACCATTCTGAACATCTATTAGCACCGAGCTTGACTTAACTCTTTCTAATCTACGTCCTAAAAATTCAGCAAAATAGCCAGCAGTAGTGTTCTGAATCCGCCTCAGTATATTCATTAATAGGTGGTCCCTGGATAGTTGTTTAAGGGCCATGAGGTTCGTGGACCTCTACGACGAAACAGTCGAGAGTAAGGGGAGCATCCTATGCGTGGGATTAGACCCGCCCGTCGAGAGATTCAGCACAGCTAGGGAGAAGACAGATTTCTGCCTAGAGATTATTGAGAGGGTAGGCAAGAACTGCTGCGCGATAAAGGTGAACGAGAACTTCGTCAGGGACCTCTCGATCGAGCATCACTTAGAGATTACGGAGAGGGCAAAGTCCAAGAACCTAATCAGGATCTATGACTGTAAGGTCGGCGACATAACCAACACGTCTCTTGCTGGGGTCGAGCTGGTCAAGCGGATGGGCTACGACGCCCTGACGGTGAATCCCATACTTGGCAACCTCTCCCAGATAACCAGCGAGGCGCACAGATTGGGGCTGGGCGTCTTCGCCCTCGTTCTCCCGTCAAATCCAGAGGCGGGCAAGTACTACAGGAAGAGGATGGAGGATGGGTTGGAGCTATACAGCCACCTCCTACTCGACTGCGTTGAGTCTGGCGTTGACGGAGTGGTGGTCGGCCTGGGACCGGACCTAGTGCCCGCCGAGGTCTCATCGATTAGGAAGAAGCTGGGGGATGAGGTCGTCGTGCTGTTTCCCGGAGTAGGTGCTCAGGGAGGCGACCTAGAACTGGCCGTCAGGCACGGCCGCAGTAGGATACTCATAAACGTGGGCAGGTCAATAATCATGTCCAGCGACCCGGCAGCTGAGTCTGAGAGGTTTAACGACAGGATAATGGGGCTGGTCGAGTTCTACGAGGCTTCAGAGGCAATTCTGGGGACGGAGGGTGCCTTCAACCTGCTGAAGGAGCCCGTGAGGCTATCGAGCGGAAAACTCTCAAGCTACTACATCGACTGTAGGGCCATCTACTCGGATCCGGTCCCCCGTCAAAGGGTTGTAAAGTCCATGGTGAGGATGATTAGGAGAAAGGTGGGTGATAGGAGGTTCAAGGTCGTCACGACGGCCAGCGCCGGAATCCCCATTGCCAGCATAGTTGCAGACAAGTTCGGCGTGGGGCTCGTGTATTACAGGACGGAGAAGAAGGATCACGGATTGTCTAAGAGGATCGAGGGAGTAGTCAAGGAGGGAGAGTACTTCGTCGGCGTCGACGACCTGACGACGACGGGCAACACGGCGCTCGAGTGCGTCAGGGCGGTCAGAGAGAGTGGAGGCGTGATTGACAAATACTTCGTGATCTTTGATCGCATGGAGGGTGCGGGCGAGTTGCTCGGCTCAGAGGGCGTGGAGCTCTACAGCCTGGCCTCGATGAATGATAAATTCAGGGAGCTCGTGGAGGAGCATTATAAGAGAAGGCTGCCGTGAAGGTATGAGGCGTCTGGAGTCTATCGTGCATGGCTTTTTGCTGAGGCTGCCTCCGGAGACGGCCCACGACTTGGGCCTGCTGCTCCTCAGGATGAGTCCCGGAAGGAGAGTCATCTCTGATGAAGCTCTCAGGGTTAGGACCAGCTTCGGAGTGCTGAATAACCCTGTGGGCCTGGCCGCGGGATTCGACAAGACGGGCAGACACTTAGGGAGTCTGGAGGGCCTCGGCTTCGGCTACATAGTCGCGGGTACCGTGACTAGAAACCCCAGAGAGGGAAACAGGAAGCCTAGGATAGTCCGTAGAAGAGAGCAGGAGGCACTCGTCAACGCGATGGGCTTCCCCAACCCAGGCATAGCTAAGTTCTTAGAAAATGTCAGACGATGCAGGCCGAGGTCGACGCCGCTTTTAATCAGCGTCAGCGATGAACACTTGGAGAGTCTGGTCGAATGCTACACCTTGGCGCAGAGAGAGGCGGCCGCCATCGAGGTAAACATAAGCTCGCCCAACACTCCAGCCCTACGCCACTACTTCGAGATCGAGACCTTCAGAGAACTAGCATCTAGCCTGAGTCAGCGTAAGACGAGACCAACTTACCTCAAGCTCCCACCAGCCAGCTCGACCGATCAAAAAGCACTCATAGCGAAGATGTTGAGGGCATGGTGGGATGCGGGGTTTGAGGGCGTCACCGTCGTCAACACGCTGCCGACGGAGGACCCCGGGCTCTCCACCGGCGTGGGCGGCATGAGTGGAAGGCCCCTCTTTGGATACATGCTGGAGGCCGTGAAGATGGCTTGGAAGCTGACGGACGGCACCCTCGAGATTAACGCGGTGGGCGGAATATTTACTGGTAGGGACGCCCTGACGGCAATAATGAACGGCGCCACGACCATCCAGATATACACGTCGCTGGTCTACAGAGGGGCTGGAGCCGTCGCCAGCATCTTGGAGGAGCTATTGGAGGAGCTGAGAAGGTCGGGCTTCGCATCAATCACCGAGGTGCGGGGCAGCTCCTTCAGAAAGTAGCTGAGCAGCGAGTCGAGGAGAGTTTTTAAGAGCCCGTACTCCTCGCTATTCAGAGTAAAAATTGCGCTCGACCACATCGATGGCCTCTAAGTACAAGTTTCTCTTCAGGGTTCCAGGCTCTGGATATGCCTCACTACTGCTAATAACTACTGGGCTCGGCATGGGGCTGCTGCAGAGCATTATCACGCCCCTCGACCCCTACTACTCAGTTTTAAGCGGTGTCCTAGCCCTCGGAGCAGCTCCAGTAATAGTGAACATCTTCTCAAAGGCACTCATTCTTAGGAGGTTTAGGGTGGCGAGTTTTAGGAGGCTCAACCACCTATCGCTGCTTGAGAATTATTTTTTCTTGGCGGCCGCGGGTATAGGCGCGTTGATCGGCTATCTTGAGGGCTCCCCTCAGGTCTACATACTCCTGATTTGCTCAGCTCTCTCTCTCAGCATATTTCTCAGGTCGACTATCCTGAGCACTTTTACCCACGACTCGCTGGGTAGGGGCTTTCTCTCCGGCCTGCTGGAGCCCGCCCTAAGGGGCGTACTACTCGCCCTGCTCTCTCCATCCCTCTTCAGCGCTACGCCCATATTTTCCTCAGCCATCATCGGAGCCATGCTAGCCATAATCGCCCTAATGGCCCTGCTGAGGCCGATCAAGGAGGACGTGAGTCCTCTACATCTGGCGGGAGGGTTCGTCGCCGCATTTCTAGTGGGCGACGGGAGCTACCTAGAGGGCATGCTGGAAAAGCTGAGCTCTGAGTTCAGCGGAGTCTCCGAGGCCTTCCTCTTCAAGAGGACTGACGGCAGAAAGCTAGCAATAGTCGTCACTCCCTACCACTTAGGGCCATTCAGGAACATCGGGAGCTCGATGCTAAACGCATACATAGAGAATGAGCTCCAGCAACGCGGCATCGATGCAGTAGTGCTGAAGGGATGCACCGGACACGAGGCAAACCTAGTCTCGAGCAACGAGTCGAGAAAGATATGCAGAGAGATCGTCGAGCATGTCTGTAACGACGCCTCAGCCTTCACAGACACGATCTGTCTCTACGCTCCCACTAGGCATGGAAGGGTCAGCGTTCTGGGAGTGGAGCTGGACGGAAAACACGTATTGATCCCGACGCTTCATCCCGAGCCCATGGAGGACCTGCCGCCTGAAGTCTCACACTTCGCCAATCACTACAACGCGGTGGTCATCGATCCTCACAACTCCTACTCAGAGAGGTTTTCAGGACTGACTGAGGAGGACGTGAGGTCCATCAAGGAGGCCATACCCGACGCATTAAATAGCTCTAGCAGGGCGTGCGGGAAATTTTCGGTGGGGCTGGCGAGAATAGTCCCAACGAATTATGGGCTCTCAGACGGACTCGGAGTCGGCGGCTTCAGCCTGCTCGGCTTGGCAGTCTCAGATATGAGGGTTGCCCTCGCAGTAATTGACGGAAACAACGCGCTGCCATCGGTGAGGGACTCAGTGATCGAGACACTGAAAAACGAGGGCTGGACCGCGGCGGAGCTACTGACTACCGATACACACATGGTGAACGGCGTCTCACTCGGGGGTAAGGGGTACTACGCCGTGGGAGAAAAGATACCTCCCAGCGAGGTCTCTGAAATATTTGTGGAGCTCTCAAAGTCCGTCCTAGCAGACATGCGGGAGGCCGAGGTAAAATATGTGAAGATTAGGCATGAGTACTCCAAGATATTCTCTGAGGACCTCCTAGAGAGGCTTGCAAAAAAATCCAGCCACCTACTAATCATCTATCTATTCTTGATGGTGCTCTCCTTTGTCTTGCCTCTCATTATTTTCTAAAGATTTAATTCTTAATGCTTCATCATCATAATGGATAGGATTGCTATCAAGAGAGCCCGTAATCATTGTTGGCAGAAAGCCAGCAATAAGATACGTAACTGCGTGCGTGACAGTCTTTAACCGTGGAGAGAAGTCACTTCTCCTTAGGGCGCGTGGGAAGAGAATTTCTAACTGCGTAGACGTCGTAAACCTGCTAAGGAAAAGCTTCATCACAAACCTATCCATAAAAGACATCGTTATAGGAACTGAAGTGCTGAAAGAGAGCGATAAATATAGATATATTAGCTTTATAGAGATTCGAATAACTCGGTGACTTAACGAAAAATGAAGCTCGCCAAGACCAAGATTATAGAGAAGGTATGGGTCTCACTAAAAGACCCGAAGACACTCGCCTTCATCTTGTTTATTACCGTCATGGCAATAAAACTATCAATAATCAATTATCCATCGCCCGAAAAACCTCCAACTGAATGCATCTCAAACTTTGATGGTTGCGGATTTGTCTTTGACGAGGCGCACTACATCCCGGCCGTCAGGAAATTAATGATGGGCGAACCGGTCAATAACGAGCATCCACCCTTGAGCAAAGCGCTGATGATGCTGGGCATTGCGATCTTTGGGGATAATCCTCTCGGGTGGCGATTCTTCTCAGTCCTCTCAGGCTCAATAAGCGTTGCCCTGCTATTCTTATTATCTTATAGATTTTTGCGGAAAATAGAGCTTGCATTGGCTTCGGCACTCATTTATGTCGGAGACGTCATGACTTTTAATATTAGTCAGATAGCGATGCTTGATGCGCCGGCACTCATGTTTCTGCTGTTGGGATCGCTTCTTGTCCTGAGTGGGAGGCGGGTCTTGGGATACGTAGTGCTGGGATTGTCTATGCTGTGTAAGACATCATCAATCTTTGGCATTGCCTCAGTAATCTTGATAGACGCCTTCCTGCAGGCTATGAGGCAGGAGGGCCTGAGTAAAAGGGTCGAGAAGGGTCTGAACTCTGCCGCGTTGTCCACGCTGATCGTCATGGCTGTATTTTTATCTGGCCTAGCCGTTTACGACTATGCCTACAACGCTTTTCCAAGTCCATTCGTGCACCTCGACTTCATCTTGAATTATCACTCATCTCTCAGCTATAAATGCACTGAAAACGTCATGCTCCTCTACTGCATCCACAAAGACAGCCCTTACTCAAAGGAGGGCGTGGTGATTGATTTGCCGTTGAGGTGGACGATACCAATCAATACATTCGCCCCGGCGCCCTACTACGTCACTGAGGTGAGCGTGGATGGCTATTCTTATAAGCCAATAGCCTATTACGGCATATATTCACCTATCTGGTGGCTCACTTGGGTTGTGCTGATATTCACGGCCCCCACGGCCCTGAGGAGCCTGCTCCAACTCTTCTCCAGAAAATACGGAAGCATCAGCGAGAAGGGCATCCTCGACCTATTCGTCTTCATCTGGATCTGCCTCAACTACTTTGTCTACTTCCCGATCGCATACGTGCTCTACAGGTGGGTCTATACCTTCTACTTTATGCAGACGGTCCCGGCGATCGCGCTCTCGCTGCCTCGATCATTGTGGGAGGACCGCGTCGGTAAGTCTATATTGGTAATGGTGGTAAGCATTCAGCTCTGGTGGTTGTTTATGTGGTTTCCCGTAAAGTCTGAGCTCCACGTCTCAATACTTAAATCCTTAGGCCTGCCAGCGTAGTCGCTCCCTAACCATTTATATTTTAGCAAATAAATAATCAGCCAGGAAGATGAAGGTACCAGACACAGTCAACACGTATTGCCCAAAATGCAACACACACACTGAGCACTCCGTATCGCTGTACAGAAAGGGGAAGGAGCGGGGCTTGGCTATTGGCGCACGTAGACACGAGAGGGAGCTACACGGCTACGGCGGTCAGAAGTATCCCATACAGCGAAACAAGGCAAAGACAACAGACAAGAAGACACTGGTCCTCACCTGTAAGAAGTGCGGGCGGAAATCGATGAGGTATGGAGTCAGGCTGAGAAAGCTTGAAATCACGAGGTGATGCTGATGCCCAGGATCGATGTTTCCTCCCTCATTCCACGACCGACCTCTAAGTTTCTTTTGGTTATGTGTAATTACTGCGGCAATAAGCAGATAGTTCCAGACACCGCGAAGACAGTCGTGACGTGCATGGTCTGCAAGGAGAAATTAGCTGAGCCAATGGGCGGAAAGGCAAAAATATATGGAAAAGTTGAAAAAGTGTTAGATTAACGCCAGTTTTCTGAGCTCCTTCCCAACTATCTCGAGTGGATGTTTCTCTATCTCGCTCATCATTTTTTCGAGGTCTTTGTAGGCGTTTGGGTTTCCAGTCCACTGCTTCTCAAACTCTCCGCTCTTTATCCTTTCAAGAGCCTTGACCATGTTTTTCTTCACGTGTTCGTCCACTATCTTTGGCCCGACTAGTAGTCCTCCGAACTTGGCCGTGTCTGACACTCCCCTAAGCATGTTGATTAGTCCTCCAGCGTATATCAGGTCCACGATTAGTTTTAGCTCGTTGCACACCTCGTAGTATGCTAGTTCGGGCTGGTAGCCATTCTCTATCAGAACCTCGAATCCCTTCTTGATGAGCTCCATCACTCCTCCCACTAGGACTGCCTGCTCGCCCAATAGGTCGGTCTCCGTCTCTTCTTGGAACGTAGTCTCGATTACGCCGGCCCTAGTAGAGCCGATCGCCTTCGCGATAGCCAATGCTTTCTGCCTCGCCTTGCCCGTCCGGTCATTATAAACAGCTATGAGCGCTGGGACCCCCCTCCCCTCGGTGAATTTCTGTCTCAGAAGCGCTCCAGGAGACTTCGGAGCAACCATTATCACGTCCACGAAGCTCGGCGGCACGATCCTCTTGAAATGAACGTTGTATCCATGCGCAAACACGAGTGTCTTCCCGTCAGTCAAGGCAGGCGCTACCTCGCTTTGATATACAGAAGGCATCGGCACGTCTGGGATCAGCATCATTATCACGTCGCCGGCCTCCGCGGCCTGCCTAATCGGCATCGGCGTAAACCCATCCCTTAACGCCTCCTCCCAGCTCCTTCCGCCCCTCCTCAGCCCCACTACCACGTCTAGTCCTGAGTCTCTCATGTTTAGCGCCTGGGCCCTTCCCTGGCTACCATAGCCGATGACTGCTATCTTCTTGCCGAGCAGCGGCTCGAATGACGCGTCCTTGTCGTAGTAGACTTTAGCTATCACTCATGCACCCCTTCACTAGCGTGTACTAGCTCGGCGGGGAACTCTGACACCACTGCCTTCATGCATCCCTCGCTCTCGGTGGCCTTCCTAATAAGCGAGTCAACAATACGGGCCTCACCCTCATACTCGATTATCATTTCTCTCACGTCATTACTCCGCCTCGGGCTTAAATATAAACTCCTTATCTCGCCGTACTCGAGATCAGTGAGTAGCTGAGTAGTTAGTTGGAGGGCGTCGCGAATGCTTCTGAATACTAGCTTGATGATGAATTTCCGCTGCTCCGCGCACATCCTAGCTCACTTCGATCGGAGTGGGCTCGACCTTCTTGAAGTAGGGATAGAACACGAGTTTATTGACCAGCCAGTGGATCTTCTCTACTCTGCCGTCTATCAGCAGCTCGGCCCTAAACAGTCCAGGCTCCTCATGCTTCACGTTGGCCTCTATCAGGCTGAGGCGGCCCTGCCTTACCAGCAGGAACAACTTTGCCAGCGCCTCTGGCTGACTACTTAGTAATAATTGAAGTTGATATCTTGCCATGAGCCTCGAACCCCGGTGGGGATATATACTCGGCCAGCCATTTCCCGGGAGGAACCATCGGGAAGACCTTCTCGTTCTTGTCTATCGGCACGTCGATGACTATTGCCTCGTCGTTCCTGACTGCCCTTCTCAGCGCCTTCCTAACCTCCTCGTAGCTCTGCGCAAGTACGCCCTCAACGCCAAACGCCTCGGCTAGCTTCACAAAGTTCGTTATCTCTGTGAGGTCAACGTCCTTGAACCTCTTCATGTAGAAGAGGTCCTGCCACTGCCTGACCATGCCTAGGCTGCGGTTGTCGAATATGACGGTTATCACGGGGTAGTTGTACTCAGCGATGTTGCTGAGGGTCTGACACGTCATCTGGAAGCTTCCATCACCGTCAATGTTCACGACTATCCTGTCGGGAGCCGCTACCTTTGCGCCGAAGGCCGCCGGCAACCCAAACCCCATGGTCCCCAGCCCAGCACTAGTGATGTACGTGCCCGGCTCCAAAACATCGAAGAATAGCTGAGCCCACATCTGGTGCTGCCCGACGCCTGTAGTGACGATTGCGGAGCGTGGTATCTCCTCCCTGATTAGTTTAACCAGTCTCCACGAATTAACTCTAGACTCATCAGACTGGCTCATTAAGTAGTCCTCGTAGGCCCTCCTCAATTCTTGGAGTTTCTCGACCCAGCTAGGATCGTTTTTTGGCAGGCCATGAGTGCTGAGCCTGTCTATTAACTTGGCCAGGACCTGCTTCGCGTCGCCGTTTAGCCTGACGCTTGGCGTGACATTCTTTCCAAGCTCGCTCGCGTCTATGTCTATGTGGATTATCTTTCGGTTCCTCTGGAACTCGTTGTGCGGCCCAACGGCTCTGTCCGATATTCTTGTCCCAATGCATATCACTAGGTCGGCGTTGATGATGGCCATGTCCGCCTCGAGTCTTCCATGCATGCCAACCACACCCATAGCCAGTGGATGGTCCTGCGGAATGCACGTCTTTCCAGGTAGGGTCGTCACGATCGGCGCGCCTATCAACTCGGCCAGCCTCAGTACCTCTTGGGTTGCGCCGCTGAAGTGCACTCCTCCGCCTACGAGGATCGCGACTTTATTGGCTGAGGATATCAGGGATGCCGCCTTTTCAAGCTCGCTCTCAGGAGGCATTCCTGGCTTTCTACAGAACTCGGGGTCGGGCAGGACTAGGGCATCGACCTCGTTGCCTATGTCCTCCTGCATGACGTCCCTCGGAATATCTAGAAGCGTCGGTCCAGGCCTACCCGTGAAGGCGCAGTAATATGCATTCACGAACTCCTTTGCCAGCTTCCTAGGATCCATGACGGTGGTGGCGTACTTTGTGTGTGGGAGCACGAGTCCTACAATGTCTGCCTCCTGAAACGCGTCAGTGCCTAGGAAGGAACGAGTAACCTGGCCGGTCAAAGCAACTAGGGGGACACTGTCCATCGCCGCGTTCACTATTCCTGTGATCAGGTTGGTCGCCCCCGGGCCAGATGTGGCCGTCACTATTCCAGGACTCTTCCTAACCCTGGCGTATCCATCAGCCGCATGCGCGGCCTGCTGCTCATGTCTCATCAATATGCTGCGAATGTTTGAGTCGTAGAGAGCGTCGTATAGAGGCAGGGTAGATCCTCCAGGTATGCCGAAAATTACGTCGACTCCGAGCTCCTCCATTTTTTTAACCAGTAGGTTTGCAGCCTTCATGTATTCTCACTCACTAATCCCTGTTTCCTGAAGAGTGTGAGGTACTGGCTGGCTGCGCCTGCGACCGCGTTCAGCGTGCTGGATACTATGCTGCGTCCAAGCCCCCTTCCAGTGAAGTCGTGCCCATCGATCCTAAGAGTCACCTCAGCCTCTACTGGATGCCTCACGTCGTCTGGCGGGAAATAGACATAGTAATCGATGACCTCGACGTCGTTTGTGATCTTTTTCAGGGTTGAGACACCCGCATCTATCGAGGCCCGAACAATGGATACCGACTCTCCCTCACTTCTAACCGTCTCGCCAAGCAAATTCATTTTTACTTCGCACCTATTCTTCTCGTCGCTGCTCCAGAGATTGAATTCCTCGACGTATGCCGCAGGCTTAGAGCTCCCCTTCAACACCTCGTTTACGATTGAGAGGAGAATGTATTCTGAAACTTTTTCACCCCTGTCTCCCAGCTCCTTGACCCTCTCTAGTACCTGTCTAACCTGGAGGTGGTCGAGAGCGTAGCCGTGCTCCTTCAAAACCTTCTGGATGGCATGCGTACCCGAGTGTTTACCGATGACTATCCTTCTAGACTGTCCAACCTCCTCGGGCAGGATGGGCTCGTATGTTATTGGATTGCTCACCACGCCGTGGACATGTATTCCACTCTCGTGGGAGAATGCGTTCCTACCAACGATCGCCTTATTCTTGGGAATAGTTATGCCTGTCTTCAGCTCCACCAGCCTCGAGACCTTAGAGATCTTGGAGAGCTCGATCCTAGTCTCCACGCCGTACAAGAATCTAAGCGCCGCAGCGACCTCCTCTAGGCTAGCGTTTCCAGCCCTCTCGCCTATTCCATTTACCGTGACATGCACTATCTCGGCGCCTCCCTCAACGCCTGCCAGCGTGTTGGCAGTAGCTAAGCCGAGGTCGTCGTGGCAGTGGACAGCGACGGGTAAGCCTGTCGCCTCCGTCGCCATCTTAGTCAGCTCCCGCATCACGGGTGGTATCGCTATTCCGACCGTGTCTGGTATGTCTATGCTGTCAGCTCCGGACTCCTTGACCGACCTGTAGACCCTCATGAGGAACTCGGGCTCAGACCTAGTGGCGTCCTCCGCCGAGAAGTGGACAGTCATTCCATAAGACTTCGCGTACTCAGTCATCTTCACCGCCCTATCCAAGACTTGGTCCGGAGATAGCCTCAGCTTGTACTGCATGTGGAGCTCAGAGGTAGCTATGAATATGTGGATCCAATCAGCGCTTGTCTCGGCGGCCAGATCGATGTCGCGCTCCTCACACCTGCTCAACACGCATATCTTAGACCTCAGCCCCATGTCTTTTATCATCTTTATTGCGGATAATTCACCGGCAGAGACGGCTGGAAAGCCAGCCTCAATGACGTCCACGCCCAGGTCTGAGAGCGCCTCAGCAATTGCTAGCTTGTCCTCTATCCTCAGAGATACGCCTGCCGTTTGTTCTCCATCACGGAGAGTGGTGTCGAAGATATGTACGCGTTGCGGCAAGATATATTCCCTAGACAAAAAGGAACGCCAAATCATAGAGACCACCTTAAAGTACTACAAGAAGAAGGAGGAGCAGAATAATGGAGAGTGGGGACTCGTTAGTCAGCCACGCAGCCCACGCGTTTAATTTTCCCTTCTGGTAAGCAATAATTCCCCCACCGCTTTAGGATTAGAACAAACGTGCCGAATATAAATCTTTCGTCTGGAGTCGCGGAAGAAATAAACATAAAAATTTGTCGATGAGGGATGCATTGCCAATGCTGAGCCGAACGCCCCTCTACTACGTAGAAGTAAAGAAGAGCACTAAGCCTTTCAGAGTGGACGCAAAGATAGTTGAGGAGTTGAAGAAGTCTTTAAGCGCAAAGATGATCGCGGCCATGAAGAAAGAATACGTAGAGTGTCCAGTAGCAAGACAGGAAGTCGTATTTCTAATATGCTATAACTGCGTCTCACACATCAGGCGAGTCAAGGGCGTCGTACATTGCGAGGGAAAAGAATTCAAGATGAAAGAAGTCTGAGCTATGAATTTTTTGACGCCTCGGAAAACACCCTGATCGAGCCGCCAGTCAAGAGCTGCCTAACTAGGACGCGTCCTATCTCGGAGTTTTTGTTTATGCGAATCTTGCCAGACTTACCCACCATCGCTGAGGATAAGAATTGGTCATTCACGTAGATGTTGACCTGCTTCCCCTGGAGGGACTCGTCCACCTTTATCTCGATCGAGTTCCCGCTTTCAGAGATGCTAAACTTTACTTCTTCTCCAAGTGTCGAGACCTTCGGCTCAACCAGAATCCCTATGTTCAATCTTCTCTCAAGATTCCTAATTGTCTGCCCTCTTCTCCCCAGTATCTTCGGGATTTCCTCCCTACTTATCCTCACGACAACTCTGTCCTTGGCAACGACTTCAACTACCGGGTCCTTCACGATTCGAGAGATGGCTCTAAATACTCTGTTCTTGATTTCCTCCCGCAGATCCTCTGTTAACTCGCCACCCGAGACGGGTACAACTACTGTCTCTTCTCCATACTTGTAAATTTCGTAGATTAGCCTATCGTTTGAGAAGTCAACCACCTCGACTATTGGTCTTGAGAGGTCTTCGTCCTTCATGCCTGTTGGAACCCTCACGGTCAGCCTAAGCTCGTAGACGTTCTGCACCTTTCCATCCTTAATGAAGATCACAGTATCGACTATGTGGGGCAACATGCCGAGCTCCGTCTTTCCCAGAAATCTCTGAATGGCGTCGATCGGGTCGCTCGCATGGATGACGCCGACCATTCCCACGCCTGCTAGGCGCATGTCTGCATAGATCTGAAAGTCCTTAGGTCTCCTCATCTCGTCAAAGATTGTGTAGTCGGGCCTCACGAGCAGCAGTATCTCCGCCGTCTTCTCGAAGTCTCCCTCCAATGGGCCGTACTGAGTAATCTCGTTGCTCACCTGAAGGTCTCTCGGAGACTCGAAGGTCTTGACGATCTTCCCAAGCCTCGAATAAAACTCGGCCAGGCTGCTCGCGAAGGTGCTCTTGCCGGAGCCTGGAGGACCTGCTATCAATAATCCCTCCGCCTTGCTTGAGAGCCTATCCATCAACTTCTCGCTGAGGTTGTAGTCTTCTAGGCGTAGCTTGACGATCGGCCTCACGATCGTCACCTCGTAGTCGTCGCTGAAGGGTGGCTTAGTGATCGCGGCCCTGTACTGCCCAATCTGGGCCACTACCGCGTTGTTCCTGACAATCTCTAACGAGCCCTCGCTCGAGTGCCTCACTGCCCACATTATGTCTGATATGACTTCTTGGATCTCCTCGTTTGTGATGGGCTCCTCCCTAAGCTTGACCAGCCTTATCTCTCCTGGCCTTCCCTTCTTAGCCAGTGGGGGCACACCGACCTTTAGGTGTATGCTCATGGTGTCCTCGGTGAAGAAGGACTCGAAGCTTAACTTTTTGGCGGCTGCCTCCGGCATGATGTACCTCACCGGTACGCCCTCGGCCTCAGCCACTAGGAATTGCACGTAGTCAGAGGTGTAGAGGACGCCTCCCTCCTTCTTCGCGACGTCCCTGATGATCGCGTCTATTCGACCACCCCTAGCCAGCTTTATGTCCTCTAGGCTGGGCCTCTCGCCGACGAATTCCAGCTCAATTCCCCTCTCAGCCCCTAGTTCCCTGATCTTCTTTAGTTCTTCGAGACCCGTCATTCCTTCGGTTCTTCCCTTAGAGGCCTGTGCCTGGAGCTCGTCGAGCGCCGCTACTGGAACAATTATGATCGAGTCGGATAGCTCGCCACTGCTTATCAACCTCGATACTGCGCCGTTGATTATCACGCTAGTATCGACCACTATCTTTTGCTTCTCTTGACTCATGATGCCTCATAACTAGTCCTCTCCCAGAGATAAATCTGTAACACTCCATAAATAGCGATGGCTCGAAATACGTTAAAATTTACCGTGCCGCTTAATGTTTATAGATGGTGGGTCGGGATAGGAGGCTTGACCCCTTTGTACCCACTCCTAACGACGTCGTAGAGAGGATAATCGAGCTTGCCGAGCTCTCGGAAGATAGAGTTCTCATAGACCTGGGCTCGGGTGATGGGAGGATTCCCATAGCTGCCTCCCTAGAGACTGGCTGTATCGGCCTCGGAGTCGAGATTAACAAAGAGCTAGTGAGAATAGCGAGCCAAAAGGCGAGGGAGTCTTCGGCCAGAGTATTAATCATAAACGAGGACCTGAGGAGGATTGATCTTGGCGCTGTCGACGTCGTCACGGCCTACCTCACTAGAAAGGCCCTCGCGGCAGTGAAGCCGCTCCTAGGAACGTTGAGGAGGGATGCCGTCGTGATTACGCATGACTACCCCATACCCGGCTGGAGGCCGGTCGAGGTTTATGAGTTCTGGTCGAGCTCTGACGCCCGGATCCATAGGCTCTTCAAGTATAGGCCCGAGAGTACTAGTCTCACTCGGGTAAATCGTAGGGACTTAATGAGGCTGGACGAGATCGTCGCCCGGCTGAGAAACGATTACTGATTGGTGAGCATAGATAGCTTATATTTTAGTCGAGTCGAGATATCCCGTATGAGGGCTCTAACCGATCAAGACGTAGAGAGAATGCTGCCCATAAAGGAAGTGATAGACGTAGTCGAGGAGGGGTTTAGACTCTTCAGCCTCGGAAAGACCTTGTCTCCGCCGAGAGTGAGGGTGCCGGTCGAGAAGTTCGGAGGAGACATACTCCTGATGCCCTGCCTCGCCCCAGACCTCGGAGTCTTCACCACGAAGATAGTCACGGTCTTTCCGAAGAATCTATCAGTAGGCCTGCCGACGATTCATGCGGTCTTAATTGCTGTTAACCCAGAGAACGGCGCGCCATGTTTTGTGAGCGAGGCCAGGGCACTAACTGGCCTGAGGACGGGCGCGGCCACGGCCATATCGATAAAGCACCTCGCGAGGAGGGACAGTAGAACGTTAGGAATCGTGGGCTGCGGCTATCAAGCGAGGTGGCAACTGCTGGCCGCAACAGAGATACACGATTTCGAGGAGATAAGAATCTACGACATCGACGGCTCAAGGATGCAGAGTCTCAAGGAGAGCTTCAAGGAGACCCTCGGCGAGAAGATTGTGTTGGAGAAGTCTGTCGACGACTTAGTCAGGGCGAGCGATGTAATAATCACTGCCACCACGTCTAAGGCTCCATTCGTCAAGAAGGGCATGGTGAGGCCTGGGACGCACATCTCTGCGATCGGCGCCTACACCCCAGAGATGGCTGAGCTCGAGGCAGAGCTCGTGGCAGACTCGAAGCTTATAGTCGACTCGAGAGAGGCTGCGCTACAAGAGGCAGGAGACATAATACAGGCAATAAGACGCGGACTGATGACTGAGGAGAAGATATACGCGGAGATAGGCGAGATAATCGCTGGAAAGAAGAAGGGCAGAACGAGCCCAGATGAGGTCACGATCTTTAAGAGCGTGGGGCTCTCCGTACAGGACACCGCTGCGGCGAGCCTATTAGCGAGAAAATAAGTCAGCAGTGAGAAATAATAGTTACGGAGCCAATATTTATTTGGTCTGGATTCAATAAAATGGGGCAAATCTATATAGAACCTGTCATCATATATTAGTAGAATGTATGTTAGGAGAGTTCAGCTTTCGGGAGGCTCAACTCTAATCGTCTCTCTCCCAAAGGAGTGGGTTGAGAGAGTTAAGCTGAAAAAGTTGGATGAGGTGTTCCTGATCCCCCAGCACGACAACACGTTAGTGATAGTTCCTAAGAAGCAACAAATGGAGGAGGGCATCGTCCAGGTAAGGGATGGGGAGACCGCTGCACAAGTATTCAGGGAGTATGTATCTTGGTACCTGGCCGGCTACGAGCTAATTAAGTTTCAATTACAGAACGCCAAGCCCAGCATAATTCAGGAAGTAAAAGAGATGATTAGGAGATACCTAATAGGCGTGGAGATAGTTGAAGAGAGCTCCGTCGAAGTCTCTACGCAGGTCCTGCCCACGCATACAAACATGCCCTTGAAGAAGGCGCTCGAGAGGATGGGAAGCCTGACTTCGAGCATGCAGAAGGAGGCAGTGATGGTTCTCGAGGACGAGGACGTCGAGCTAGCACGCAGCATCGTGGAGAGGGACGACGAGGTTGATAGATTCTACCACTTCATAGTCAGGCAGCTCAACATAGCGCTCTCAAACCACGCCATCCTGAACATGATTGAACCACCCACAAAACAGTCATGCTTGGGATACATGCTCGCAGCCAAAAGCATCGAGAGGTCGGCAGACCACGCGGTTCTAATTGCAAAGTCTCTGCTGATGAGTGAGAAGGGCTCAGTGAGGTTTCCAAAGAAGATAATTGAGTTTGGAGTTACCGCAAACATGATATTCGAGAATTCATTAAAATCTATGCTGAGCCTAGACACCGAGCTGGCAAACCAAGTATTAGACAATGTCTCCAAGGCTCTCTCAGAATTCGACCAGAACTACCTATACAGCGCTAAGAACTTAAACATGAATTTAGTCTCAAGGACAACCCTCGAAAGCCTGAAAAGGATAATAGAGTACAGTGCAGACATATCTGAGATTGTGGTGAACCTATCGGTCCAAAAGGGGAAGACTCGATCTGACTCATTGTAGGTCTGCGCTGACGATGTTGTGAATTCCCTCTTGAACCTTCTCGATGCCCATCAAGTATGCCTCAGAGCTGTGCTTCCAAGTAGAGGGAGGTGTCTTTACACGTTTATAAAAATTAAACCCGCGCCTCAGCCCCCTCTCAACCTTGACTAGCTCTTCGCATTCAAATGCCTTTACCAACAGGTTTCCACCCCTCCTCAAGACTAGGTCCGATATCTCTATTACTCTGAGCACTAGTTCGAGCTGTCTGGCCGCATCAACCTCCCTTATCCCCGAGAGGTTGGGGGAAGCGTCGGAGATTAGGACGTCACACCTCCTCCAGTCAAGCGCCTTAGCAATCAATTTAGGAGCCTCGGGGCTCAGAATGTCGAGTGATAGTTTAGTGATGTTGTTTGCATTAACTCTGATTTCTCTGGTGTCTACGGCTAGTACGGCGCCCTGACTACCCACTAACTCCGACTCTATGGATAGCATTCCTCCAGGCGCTGATCCGAGGTCAACCACAACGTCTCCCTCCCTAATTATGTTGTACTTCTTCTGAATGTATAGTAGCTTGTATGCAGCCCTCGAGGGGTAGCCCTCCATCTTCGCCCTTCTGTACCATGGATCAGACATCCTCTCAGCGATCCACCGCCTCGACAACTTTCATCCCATTCTTGCTTATTATCTGAATTAACGTAGTTGAGGGTCTTAATTAAGGATAAAGACTTTTACGGGGACTCTTGGCTGGACTCTTCTTTTTTCTCGTTTCTCACTACAATTACCCTCGCGGGCCTCAGCAATTTTCCTCTCAGCCTGTATCCTCTCGCGACCTCTGCTATGATTGTCCCATCCTCTAGTTCTTCGTTGGCAACGTATCCGACGGCCTCGTGGATGAATGGGTCAAACTTCTTTCCGACGCTTTCAATAAACTCTACGTTCTCTTCCTTCAGAGTCTTCTCGAGTTCTCTATGCAGTATCTTGACGCCCTTAACAAAGGAGTCCTCCTCTTCTTCCTTTACTCCGCTCAGCGCACGTTCAAGACCTTCATAGACATGGATGAGCTTCATGACCATGGACTCAAGGGCCTGCTGCCTAGCCCTGCTGACCTCCTTCTCCATCAACTTTCTCATGTTGTCGAGCTCAGCCTCTAAGTAGAGTATCTGCGTCTTCAGCTCTTGGTTCTCCTTTCTCAGGCACTCTAACTCCTCATTGACCTCATCAGACATGTCTACCCATGCAGCAATTTGTAAAGCGACTCAATAACTTTTAATCCTTAATTATTCAATTATTGGGCGGCGGCTCCCCAAGGTTGGCGCGACGCTCGCTGGCAACGCAACTAGGCGTCCATCACCAACACTTGTGGACAGCAGTTAGGCCAGGTCTTAGTGCTGCTCCCTCCCGGGCCTGACACGGTTCAACCTGCGCGCGTGTCAGAGGCCCCTCCTACGAGGGGCGTGACACGCTACCTAACTCCGTCCAGGTGCTGGGTCATCTGTCAGCCTAGTTGCTTGCCGGCCCGCGTCTTCGCCTCCCTTGAGGGTTACTGGCCCCTGCGTATAGCCCATTTCAGGTTGTAGGGGAGGGCTAGCCCCCCGGCCCTACCCGCCGCCCAAGAAACAATCCCCGTTTCTTTCTTATAACTGTTTGAGAAGAATATTTTTAATCCTCGTCGCCGTATATTGTTCTCCACATCCTCGAGGCTAGTTCTCCGTCTCTAAGGTAAAGGTTTACCATCTCGCGTGCGTTTTCACGGTTTGCCTGGTGCTCCTCTAAGAAGCTGGTCACCTTCTCGATCAGGTATTCCTTCAGGTCTCCCGAAAGCAGGGCGCCAGACCTGTAATCCTCCCTTATCTTCTCAATTCTAGAATTGTCCGGCTCAAAGAAGTAGTAGAGCCATTGAAAGGCTACGTCGATGTCTGGGTTGCCGCCGAGCTTGCGCTGGAGCTCCGCCGTGGGCTGCCCGCCTGAGAAGGCCTTCCAGATCTTTTTTCTCACCACGTCGGACGTGTCGGTCAGGAATATCGCAGTCTCAGGAGACGAGGAACTCATCTTGCCCCATGGCCCGGTCAGGGGCATCAGGAACTTGCTGTGAATCGCCGCCGTCTTATAGTAGTTGAGATGCTCCGAGATGTCTCTCTGGATCCTCCAGTATGGATCCTGGTCTATGGCTGATGGAATCAGGCATCTCCTCCGCTCGAACATTGTCGGCGCAATCTGGAGAGCCGGATAAAAAATTAGGCCGATATTTGTCTGGTTATCGAATCCAAAGACCGCCCTGACTAGGCTAAAGTTGACTCTCTTCGCAATTTTCAGCAAGAGTGGATACATGTTTCTGATGTACTCCGTGTCCTTGAATATGAATGTCCTGTCCGGGTCGAGCCCTACTGCAGTGATGTCGAGAATGTTCTCGTTTGCCCAGTGCTTGACCTCGCGGTAGCTTAGGTTCCTACCCTCCTCTAAGAACTTCTCATCGTCAGTGACCTCGATGTATAGATTGACCTTGAACCTCGACTGAAGCCACTTCGTAAAGTAGAACGGAATGATGTGCCCAACGTGCATGGGGCCGCTCGGCCCCCTGCCTGTGTAGAGGAAGAACCCCCGCCCAGCCTCGTAATCATCCAAGACCTTGTCTAGATCCCTGTGTGAAAAAAATATCCGCCTTGCCAGCATGAAGTGCTCTTCTTTTGCCAGCCTCACGAATCTTCGCAGCAGCTCGTCGTTGAGCGCCTCTGTCCCGAACATCTTGATCAGTTTGTCGTAGTCTACTCTGCCCTCCACGGTCCACGGCGTGACTTTGAATTCCTCACCTTCATGCTCGTTGCTAGGCATTCCTTCATGCACTTAGTAAGTCCCAAAATATATACTGCATATGATTATTAACATTACTCAGAAATACTACCTGCGGGGACCTACTCTACAGGAAAGATGCTGAGCGAAGAAGAATACCAGCACCTAAGGACTGCGGGCAAGATTGCGCGAAGAGTGAGGGAGGAGGTACCGGGACTCGTCAGAGAGGGGGTTGACGCCCTGTCCATAGCGCAGGCAGTAGAGGAGAGGATAGTCGAGTATGGCGGCAGGCCCGCTTTTCCATGCAACGTCTGCATAGACTCTGTAGCAGCACACTTCACCCCTACTCCCTCAGAGAACGTAATAATTCCGAAGGGAGCGCTCGTCAAGGTTGACCTAGGCGTCGAGTGCGAGGGTTACATCGCCGACACCGCCATCACCATCGGTCTCCCAAACTCTCAGGTAAGGCTGATCGAGGCGGCGGAAAACGCCCTTAAAAACGCCATCAAGACGGTTAGGGCGGGCGTCAGAGCCTCAGAGGTGGGTGCCGTCATAAACGACACAATTGGGAGGTATGGGTTCAAGCCGATTAGAAACCTGAGCGGACACGAGATTAGGAGGTACGTCCTGCATACTGGCACGTCCATCCCCAACGTGAGGACAAAGGAGACGCTCAGGCTTGAGAGCGGTAGGATCTACGCGATAGAGCCCTTCGCAACTCTGGGCTCAGGCTCAGGACTAGTCGTAAGCTCTGAATCCATAAACATATTCAGCGTCTCGATGGGGAAGAACTATAATGGTAGACTGTCGATAGAGGAGTTAAGCCTGCTGGAGAAGCTGAGAGAATTGACCAAGGGCCTGCCCTATACTCTCCGCTGGATAGAGAGGGAAAAATGGTCGCTTCACGAAAAACTAGTAAAGAGGGGAGTGGTTAGGGGGTATCCAGTCCTAGTCGAGAAGACTGGCACGCCAGTTGCTCAGGCGGAACATACAGTCATAGTGCTTGAGGATGGATGCGAAGTAATCACTTAGCCCGCTTATTCTTCTCTTCTACGTGTATGCTGATTATCGTCATGTTTGTTGCTCCGCATTTTGGACACTTCTCCTCGACACTCTTAAAGATGTAGTCGCCATCGACGTGGGGCCTCGAATTCACGGTACCGCAGTTCTCACACTTCAGATACGTCATGGGCGGGACGTAGCCCTTCAGCTGTTCTCTCTGGGCTGTAGGCATGAACCTAGTGCTCCTCATGGCTTTCACATCCCGATCCCAATCGTATTTCCAATGCCTGCCAGTATAACTACTCCACTTTCCGGAGCCTTCTCCTTAATCAGCTGTTTAACCCGCATCAATGCAGTCTCAGCCGACTTGACTATAGACTCCTTCAGAGGCGTTATTGCCTCTGTAATCGACTGATAAATGACTATCACGTAGAGCGGTATGTTTTTCTCCCTCGCGATCGTCTCGATCTTAAACTTGTCTACGCCGGGGCCTCCAATCGCTACGCCCACTCCCTCGATGACTTTTCCCGTCTCTTCTCCCTCAAGCTTCAGGGCAGCGTCAACAGTTATTATTAGGTCAATCTTTTCATTGCTATCATTGATTACTTTTAGGACCGCGTCTCCAGGCTTACCGACTGTCCCTCCAGGCCCAGTGGCCCTAACAATGTAGACCTTCCTACCCTCAAACTCGGCCAGAGAGACAGAGGTGTCCTTAACAACTTCCGACGTAGAAATTATCTTGGATTCTCGGGCAAACTTAGCCGCCACTAGTACTCCCACTCCGTCTCCGATTGGCTGTCCATTCAGGAATGCGAAGGAAGCGTTCCGATAGGCCTCCGCGATCTCTATTATCTGGGGCAACTGCATCTGAAGCTGGAGCGCCAAGACATAATTCGCCGTCTTCTTTCCCACCAAGTAGTAGTGCCGCACGACTCTATAGATGAAGTTGACCGCCCGGGCAACTTCCACCAAGTTGGTCAAAGACTTAACCTTGTGGGTGGGAGCGGAGGGGACCAGCGATGCAACCTGCTCCTCAAACCTGTTCTCTCCGATGTTCAAGATGTGTTCTAGTTTGTAGACAATGCCGACTGGGTCCATCGATTCTGGCTGAATGTAGAAATACTCAAGTAGGCCCTCCAACTTCTGGCTCAACACATCCTCCTGATCAGTCCCACCGTTCTGCCTTATTCCCTGAATTGTCCGTTGCTTAACCTCATCGCTGATGAGCTTTAATCTATTGAGCTTCTTCTCGATGTCGCGTAGAAGAAAGGCCATCTGCGCTCTCTGCCCAAACATGGGGTACAAGAAGAAGAAGGAGATGAAGAAGACGAACCATAGCAGTTGGAGTAATACGCTTATTTGGTCGGATACCGCGTTTACTGGGTTGAGTGCTTCAAATATATGCATGACTTTCTCTTTCCTAAAAGTACTAATCATGACTCGTTATTCATAAAGATTATCTCGACACTAACCTAAACTTCAATCATAACCAACCAGGGCCTCTTCGCTAAGAAGTATTAGATTATAGAAAAAGGGTTTTAACTACGTTTTCACCAATTAGAATGAGCATATTCGCAGAGTGGGACTGATAGATGAAGTGTACAAAGTGTGGAAAAGAAGAAATATTGCCCTTTCGATGCGCATATTGCAATCAGTACTTTTGTGGTGCTCACAGGCTGCCTGAACAGCACGACTGCCCCGCAATACACCTCGCCAGAAGCCCAGTGGAGACAAGCATCGTAGAGTCACGCGCTGGGAGGGAGAGGAGTCAGGAGGGGGTGACGGCCAGGCCGGTCAGGGAAGTAACTAGCAGGCTGCGAGTAAGCTATCTCCTGAGGAGCGAAGCCCTCCACCTCACCGTCGGCACACTACTAGTCATGGGAGTAGGCCTATCACTGCTAGGCATCGGCATTGACATAAATGTGTACGACATTTATTACATCGTGCTCATATCTCTGGGCTTTGCTCTCTCCTTTCTCATCCACGAGCTAGCTCATAGGTTTGTCGGGCTGAGGAGGGGATATTTGGCCCGCTTTAAGCTAAACACTATTGGCGTCATCGTTACGGCTGTCTCTATATTTCTACCCATAAAATTTGTCGCTCCGGGCGCAGTAGTCATCAGGGGCTTCAGCAGTCTCAGGGACTTATGCATAGTAGCGCTGGCAGGGCCTCTAGCAAACATACTCCTAGCGCTAGGCATTCTGCCATTATCGATAATTCTCAGCGGGTATTCGGTTATGGTGGTTCTGGGCCTCAGAACTTTAGGATTGTTAAACGCTTACATCGCGTTGTTCAACCTTATTCCGCTCGGCCCGCTTGATGGCCTCAAAATCTTCAGCTACAGCAAGGCCTACTGGATAACACTCTTTGGGTTGAGCGTCGCCCTATTCATCATTTTTAACTATGGCTTCTTCATCATCATTCGTAAGTGATGCTTTCCCATTCTCAGCACTTCATCAAGTTGAGGCGCTGCTCTATCCATGTCTTCAGCGGGCCAAATATTACTGGCCTGATAGAAGATAGGGCCTCGATGTCCCTCGCGCCCACCAAGAACATTGCCGACTTCAGCTCCAAGACGAGCTGATCAATTAAGCTTCTTATTGTTGCCACTCCCCTGCTCGCGGCTCTCAGGAAGGGGCTTGCCAGCCCGGCCATCTCTGCTCCAAGCATTATGACCTTAGCAACTTCGAGACCGTTTCTTATCCCGCCCGAGCCAACCACCTCGATGCCCTCGACCCGCGACACCTCAAACACTGAGGCGGCGGTAGGTATCCCCCACTCCTGAAAGAGCTCTGCTAGTCTTTCCTTCGCCAATTCTCCCTCCCTCTTCGCCCTGATACCCTCGATCTTCGCCCAGTTTGTCCCGCCTGCGCCGGACGTGTCTATCGCCGCGACGCCTGAGTCTCTTAGCTTTACGGCGTCGTCAAAGGAGATGCCGCACCCAACCTCCTTCACGATGAGCGGGACACCTATACTTCCTGAAATTTTTTTGAGATTGTGAAGCAGTCCTGAAAAGCAGGTATCTCCATGCGGCTGGATAAGCTCTTGGAGCGGATTAGTGTGTACAATCAAGGCGTCGGCCTCGATCATCTTGACAGCCCTCCAGGCGAAGTCTTCTCCATGCTTTATTAGCTGGGCAGCTCCGATGTTTGCCATTAGGAAGGCCCTCGGAGCTACTTCTCGAGCAATCGAGAATGTATGAGCGAGCTCTGGTCTCTCGATCGCTATTCTCTGACTCCCCACGCCCATTGGGATCTCTGCTTTCTCAGCCGCCTCCGCCAGCCTGGCATTTATCTTCTCTGCCTCTTTAGTTCCGCCAGTCATGCTCTCCATGATTATGGGCGCTGAGAAGACCCTGTTAAGAAACTTGGCCTGAACGTTTATCGAGCCAAAATCTAGCTCCGGGATAGATGTGTGGACTGGCTCAACGTACTCGAGCCACGTTGACCTGCTAAATTCAACATCTTCCTCCAGCACGATCCTCAAGTGGTCTTTCTTTCTCTCTTCGACCAGTTTTCTCCTGGCTATTGCCATCGATTTGATTAAAAGCGACCTATCTTAAATAGTGCCCCCTTTAAGCCCTAATTCCTCCCCACTCGTCGCCGCGGCCTCAGCCTCTTTCTTCTGCTTCTCCTCTAATCTCTTCGCCAAGGCCGTTAAGTAGCCAGCAACTCTATTTCTCAGCTTCTTAGAGACCTGCCCTTTGAGCAGCTTTCCCGCCAGTATCTTATTTTCCTCAAAGCTGCGTGAGATTTCGCTTGGATGTCTCTCTAAAATTTCCTTTGCAAGAACCTTCACTTTTCTAGTCCTCACCTTACCCATGCTCTAACTGCGCCACGATAAAATCATCAAACTCGTTATTTAACTATAATGAACAATCAATACAAACAGTTTTTATAACGCTTAAATGTCTTTAGGTTTAGTGAAGACAAAATGAGTGAAGGAGACCGAGAAGAGCACGTTATAATTATGGACAATGTATGGAAGATCTATAGGCTGGGAAAGGTCGAATTCCCAGCATTGAGAGGATTCAGTCTCAAGATAAGAAGAGGTGAGATGATCTCGGTGATGGGCCCTAGCGGGAGTGGAAAATCAACATTCCTGCACATCGCTGGGACGCTTGACCGTCCCACCTCAGGCAGAGTCATAATAAACGGAAGGGACACCACCGAGCTAAGCGATTCAGAGCTCACCAGAATCAGAAACAGCACTATCGGCTTCGTATTCCAGACCTTTAACCTGATTCCAAGACTGACCGCGCTCGAGAACGTCGAGTTGCCGCTCGTCATTAGGGGAGTGAGGAAGGAGGATAGGAGAAAGCTCGCGATAGAGGCGCTCTCGCTCGTAGGTTTGGAGGAGAAGTTGACAAACAGGCCCACTGAGCTATCGGGTGGTGAACAGCAGAGAGTCGCAATTGCCCGCGCAATTGTTGGAAAACCAGAAATCCTGCTGGCCGACGAGCCGACAGGAAACTTAGACACGAGGAGCAGCAAGCTGGTTGTCGATATATTAAAAAACATCAATGAAGAGCTGGGAACGACGGTGGTGATCGTTACTCATAACCCAGAGGTTGCCCAGAGCTGCCAGAGGATAGTTAGGATAAGGGACGGCCGGGTCGAGTCGGTGGAGGTGGTCGAGAATGCGTAACAATGCTTTACCCATTGTTTTGATCGCCTCTATACTCGCCTTGACGCTCATGCCCCTGGAAGTGGTCGCCTCTACCGACACCGTGAAGCTCCTCGACAGCTACTGGGGCGTCGGTGGGACGAGGGTTGAGGCATCTCCAGGCGATATGTATCTACCATTCACCGTGGTTCTCGGAAGTGATTATGAGGATTCTAAGATCTCGAATATTAGGGCGGATCTATATCTGCCCGACGGCTTCTCCTCGACCTATCCCTCGACCCCGAAGGTAGCATCAGCAACTTACTTAGGGATCGTTCCGCCCGGAGGAGTTTTTGAGCTCACCTTCTACATTAACGTCGAGCCCGGGACCAAGATAGGCGAATACACAGCCAAGCTCGACCTCATGTACGACGAGGTCGGAGACCAGGCGCAGAGACAGTTCTTCGACGTAAGAATCAACCTGATGGGCAAGTCAAAGATTATCTTCGAGGTAACTCCGAACAGCGTAGAGCCCGGCAAAGTTTCTAACATTGAGTTGAGGGTGAGAAACACGGGCGAGGCTCCCGCGACGGACGTCAGGGTCCAGCTGAGCCAAGCCTCTAGCCTTCCCGCCGTCTCACTCATTGGTAAGACGTACTGGATAATAGAGAGGCTTGGGCCGGGAGAGAGCATTGTGCTTGAGAGCGCGATATATGCCAGCCAGCAGGCCGCGGACACGACCATTCTCCTTCAGGCGACGGCTACTTATAGGAACACCGTGGGCCAGCTATCAACCCACTCCAGCGTCCATGGGCTTCAAGTGGTCAAGACATTCACGAAGGACATAGACATCAAGGTCTGGCTGTCTCAATACTCGCTTAAGCCGAACAGCGAGTCTACCGCAGACCTCTACATCATGAACAACGGCAACGAGCCGGCCTACGATGTTAGAGTAATGTTTAATCCACCCGCCTCGATTCAGGTATTGCCCGTAGGCGAGCCAACCTCCTGGACCATAGAGGAGCTGAAACCCAAGCAGTCGGAGACGATTAAGGTCAGGCTGTCCGTCTCTGGCGTTGTCTCAAAGTCCGTGACTATGCTCCCCGTCATGGTCAAGTTTAGGGATAAGAACGACAACCTAGACGCAGAGCAGTCTTTCGTCGCGCTGTACATCGGCGAGGAGGAACCAAAATCGCCCAACATACTCCTCTCGACAACCTCCTCGATAACAGCGGGCAAGGTAGAGACGATCAAGATAGACATAATGAACAACTACAGAGCCAGGCTGGACAAGGTAGTCATAATTGCAACTCCGATCGAGGCTGGATTATCAGTGATAGGGTCGAACAACTGGAAGATCGACAAGATCGAGGCCTCGCAGACGGAGTCGATAAACGTCTCGCTCTTTGCCTCGCCATCACTAGCTGGCTTGCCTGCCAGACTTAGGATGAAGATACAGTACGTCACGAGCGATAACGGCGAGACGATAAATGAGGAAAGAGACGTCGGATTCATCATTGAGGGATTCATCAACCTGAGGATATACGACGTCAACGTAGTCTTCCTAGCTGGCGCGCCGATGCTGACGGGAAACATTCTAAACGAGGGAAACGTCCCCGCATTATTTACGACCCTAGAACTAGACTCGCCCCTCGCAGTTCCTGGGCAGAGTATCTACATCGGCGACCTGAATCCGAATGCTCCGCTACCATTTACCGTGCGGCTGATTCAGCCATCATCTGATAACACCAAGTTGGAGGGCACGCTGATAATTAGGTATAAAGACGAGCTGAGGAGGGAGCACGTCTTCACTCAGCCCGTCAGCGTAGTAATCAATCTTCCAAAATCATCAGAGAAGGAAAACTCACTAGTCAGCCAGCAAGTACTGACGATATTGATTGCGGTTGTCGTCGCAGCCTCAATCATATCCTGCCTAGCAGTCTACAGGAGAAGGAGGAAGAGTCATGGAGCTGCTGGAGGCCATTAAATATGGCTTCAAAGCGCTGCGGGAAAGAAGAACGAGGAGTATACTCACAGTCGTGGGTATAGCCATAGGCACCGCTTTGATAATAGCCTTAGTGGCTAACGGTCAGGGACTAAACGACTCAATAACCAATAAATTGCTCGAGCTAGGCGCAAATAACATCGTAATTCTTCCCTCAACCGGCTCATCCCTAAGATTCAACGACGCTGACGTCCAGAAGATCTCGCTGATCCCAGGTGTCGAGGCCGTCTTACCGTTTTACCTGACGTCCGCAACGATAAAGTATGGTGGCATATCCCTCAATGGACGTGTATACGCGACAGACCCAGCAAGCGTCAAGATACTCTTCCCACAGCTGCAGGTGCTTCAAGGGACGCCGCCCCTCCGTACTGACTCATCCACAGCCGCAATTGGCTACAAGCTAGCATTTCCGCCAGACTATACGGGCGTGAAGATACTGCCAGGCCAGTCAATCGTGGTGGAGGTAGTCACGCCGAAGGGAAAGACACAGGCATCTTACGTCGTTACCTGCGTTTATGACGAGTTCGGAGCGACGCTCTTCGTGGACGCGGACACGATGGTTTTGTTATCTATCCCAGGGGGTAGGCGACTCTTTGGAGAGAGCCTCTACCATGGAATACTGGTTAGGGCAAGCGATCCAAATGACGTCGACTACATTATTGATCAGCTCTCGTCAATTTATGGCAGGAACGCAAATATAGTCAGCCCCACAAGCATACTGAGGACCGTCCAAAGCATACTAGGCTCCTTCACGTTCTTCCTAGCAGTGGTCGCGGCTGTGAGTCTTCTCGTAGCGGGAATAGGCATAGCAAACACGATGATCATGTCGGTTATGGAGAGGGTGAGAGAGATAGGAGTCCTCAGAGCCATAGGCATGACAAAACGGGACATAATGATAATCTTTCTGTCTGAGGCATCGTTGACAGGCATGATTGGCGGCATACTGGGAATAGGACTTGGAATAGTGCTTTCCTACGGTGTCAGCTTTATGACGAGTAGCCTATTCCACGTCGAGCCATCTTCAAGTAGCAGCGCAATGGCGAGCTTCGGATCGATTCCATACGAGCCGACCATAACGCCCCTACTACTACTGCAGACATTCTTCTTCGCAATCTTGATAGGCATGGTTTCAGGCATATATCCAGCTAGGAGAGCTGCAAGCCTCGACCCCGTGGTCGCTCTAAGGACAGAGCAGTAAAACTTTCAGTTCTCAAGAACATACTCATATATTCTCAAGTATTTCTTCACGACGTTGGGATAGTCGAACATCTCAGAGTACTGCCTGCCATGCCTGACTATTTTATCCCTTACTAGTTCAAGCGAGTAGTATGCCTCGACCATCTCGTCTGGATCCGGCCTGCTGAGTATCAGTGCGTCGCGGAATGGGAGAAACGACTCAATCTCGCTTGCAATCACTGGACATCCGGCAGCCCATGCCTCCAGCAGGACTGAAGGCATCCCCTCCCACTTAGACGTGATGAAGAGGCACTTGGCCGACTTCATGTACGAGATCACGGTCCTCCAGTCAACCACCTCCTCCACTCCGAAGGCTTTATACTTCAGTCTAAGACGACGGGCTATTCTTCTGAAGAGCTGATAATTCTTTACGGGGTCGTTCCTGCCCACGAAGAGTATGCATGACTCATTACTGGGCGGTATCTGGTCGATGGCCTTTACATCAGTCATGTTTGGTATCCAGATCCAACCCCGCCTCTCCGCCTCGGTCTTCAAGACAGTCGTAGTTACTCGCGACCTTCTCATCAGTGATAGAATCGTGGACGAGACTAGTCCTCCCACAGCGCCATATTTCTGTCTAAACTCATCCATTCCTCCGTGAATTGTGATTACAGTCCTCGGATGCTTGAACAAGAGCGGTGAGAGTTTAGGGCTATGAAGATGAACTACGTCTGCCTGAAACTTCTTGAAGAAGAGCCCAAACAGAAACGATGCTGACTTCAGCATGGGTACTGGGAGGCTCCACGCGTTTCTCCCACTAAGCACCGCGACGCCCACTCCCTCTTCTATGAGGCCCCTGTGGAGAAGCTCCACGTGCCTCCCGGTCCCACTCGCGCCTCCGTAGGTCTGGTTGACCAGCAGAACCCTCATGGATTGCTAGGCCTAGCAATAATTGGAAGCGGCATTATATTGACTTTCGTCTTCAGAGAACTTATAGGACTAGGGAGTATGGACTCCGGGCAATTTAGGATAAGGCCTAGTCTCCCAGACAGTGGCCAGTCCGCAGAGGAACCTAGTTAGCCTCTCGACACCGATCCCGAAGCCGGCGCTCGGCGGTATTCCGTCCCTAAGCATCTCTAAATACCAGCCATACCTGCTTGGGTCTTCGCCATTCTCGAGCATCCTGCTAAGCACCCTTTCGTACCTGTATTCTCTTTCTGCGCCAGATATTGCTTCGCCGTAACCTGATGGATAGATCATGTCGAAGTCTCTCAGGACTCCGGGCCTGTTCTCGTCTTCCCGATCATAGAACCCCCTCGCACCCTTGGGATAGTCATAGATGAAGAATGGCTCCTGATGAATCGATGACAGGAATACTTCATCGTCCCACGAGATTTCCTCTCCATACCTAGCATCTCTGCCGTGACTCCGAAGAATTTTTAGCGTCTCGTCATAGGTGTATTTCTTGAACGGCGGCTTGAATGGTCTGAGCTCCCTCCCAAGCAGCTCGAGCTCACGGCTGCACTTATCAATCACTTCCTCAACGGTGTGGCAGAAGAGGTTCTCAGCGATCTTCATGGCTTCAAAATAATCTATCTCTGCCGCCTCGACGTCTACTTGGATGAATTCTGTCAGGTGTCTCCCGGTAGCTATTGACTCTGGAGGCTCAAGCCTAACGTTGGGGGAGAAAAAGAAGATGCGTCCCAGCCCGGAGATGGCTAGCTGCTTATACAGAATGGCGCTGCTCATCACTTTGTATTCCCTGCCGTAGTAGTCTATTGAGGCCTGTCGTGCACCCCTGATGCCGGGGTCTGTAGCCGGACCAATAATTGGGGGTAGTAGCTCGATGAATCCCTCATCCCTGAGGTAGCTTCTCATAGCCTCTGAGGCTACTTCCTCGACCCTCAAGATTGCCCTAAACCTCGGCTGCCTAATCCTCCTCCATGGGCGTAGATAATCAGACAGCGATTCAGGACTGACCGCCGACGTATATTCCATGACTATGTCGCATTGATAATAGATGACCCATTATTAAATATTTTTGTCGAGGTAAAATCAAAATTATAGTCAAAATGACATTTATCTCGATTTGTTCGACATAATGTCGCCACATATATATTAATCATGCAATCTAGAGTAATGCCGCAATTGAACAAACGATTATCTCGCGGATGAGTGATGAGTGGACCCTTTCTTTTAGGCGCTCCTCAATTCTCAGGCCGATGCTGTCCAACCTGTCGATGAAGGGTGTGCCCTCCGGAAGAGCCATAACGATGCGTGCATCCTTCTTAACGATCTCTAGCAGCTGGGCAAACACGGCCTCGAGCATCCTTGACAACTCTCCTCCCAAGATGGTGGTGGACCTCCCGTAAGGAGGGTCAGTCGCCACGCCGTCAACAAACCTCCTACCAAACATCAACGTTCGAGAGTCTCCGACAACGATGTGCGACCTAGAGTAGTCTCCCAACAGTCTTATGTTCTTTGCGCCTCCGAAGCAGATCCAGCTCTTAAGCTCTACGCCGATGGAGGTGTATCCCATGAGTGAGGCCTCTATCGGAATTGAGCCAGTCCCCATGAAGGGGTCTAGGACGCATCCATTTCTTCTCGCGCCCGTCAGGTTGACCATGCATCTCGCTAGTTTTGGATGTATCGCGGAGGGTTGCGTAAAGGGCCGCTTACCCGGCCTTCTCATCTCTAGCGACCTAGCATCCTTCTCGCCTATTAGTATGCCGCCAATGATTAAGCCACCCTCGACGTATATCTTTATTATGGTTGATGGAGATTCGTAGCTTATTCTTAAGTCAGGGATGGTTCGGCTAAGAACATCAAACACATTCTTCTCAATGGTTCTCGAGTTCTGATCAATGCGAGGGACTCCGAGCTTCTCCGCCCTAATCACTACTGGGCTATGAACAACCTCCTGAACGTTGTCGATTAGGAGGGAAGACTCGCATACCTTGCCTGACCTCTCAGAAATGATCGGCCTGACAATTGATTTAATGTAGCCGGCCCTCCTAATAATTTCTGCCGCAACTTCATCACTCGCTTCAAAGACCATCATCCTCCTAGATATCGGCTGAGCCGTTGAGTCTTGATTAAAAATTCTTAGCAGGGCCCTTAACTCGGCGCTGCCTAAAGCTACGTTATCACCCGATAAAATCGCAACATACCTATCATTCATTCCGAATTCTCAAATACTCAGAAATCAATTTGGAGACCCTCACTACTGAGTATGGCGTCGGAATGGTGTCAGTGGTGACTATCTTCTCCGCACCAGCAGCAAAGATCTGGGCATCAGCCCTCGAGATGAAGAGTCCATGAACACACGCAGCGATGACGCGAGCAGCCCCCCTATTCCTTACTTCCCTAACTATCTGGATCATTGTGGAGCCCGTGCTAATCATGTCGTCGATTACGACGACGTTTCTCCCCTTGAGGTCTGTCTCCTCAAGCTCGATTCTCACCTCTCCCGTGACTGGGTCGCGGCTACTCCTCACTGATCGATACTCGGCGTTTAGAATGCTCGCAGCGGTCCTCGACATTACCTCTCCCTTCTTCCCAGGAGAAAAGACATAGTCAATTCTTTTATCGAGCTGAGCTATCTGGTTCATTATTTCAGGTATTGCGTCAAGGTTTGCTGCCTTCATGGGTGCATTTTGCAATGCCCACGGTGCATGAACATTGATCGTCACCAGCTCCTCTATGCCCGCGCTCTTCATTAGGTTCAGGACCGCGGTGAAGCTCACGACCTCTCCCCTTAGAAAGGCCCTGTCCTGCCTCGCGTATGCTAGGTAAGGAACCACGGCGATTATCTTCCTAGCGCCCAGGTCCCTTAGACCGCTCGAGATAAGCAGGAGCTGAACCAAGTTCTTGTCCTGAGGAGGGTGAGTCCCCTGAACTATTACGAAGACATCGCTTGGATCGACATCAGGCAGCCTGAAGTAATGCTCCCCGTCTGGAAACACCTTAAACTGAGGATGAACTAGCTCAGCGCCAAGCATACCCCCAACCTCGACCGCAACACCTCTAGAAGCAGGACCAGCAACGATCCTCATTCTAAGCCCTAACACACATCTCTATATTCTTCCCTATTAATCCTTATTCATGTGGACTCGCTATAACAGAGATCTGGAAGCGTGAAGAGGATAAATGCTTGTTCTGAGGTCTCTCACATGTGAGGCTCTGGTCCATCTCTCCCTCTTATCTCGACTCGGTTGGAATTGTTGCACTTTGGAGAGAGGCCCTTCTAGCACAGAAGGTTTTGCAGGGGTATACGAAGGGGTACAGAGACCATCCACAACTCATTCGTTTCAGACAAAGCCCAGACCCGATCCTCTACATAGGCACCTACCTATACCACGTTTACCTAGAGGGAGTTAGGCGAGGATACAGGTTTGATGCCTGCAAAATTCTGGTCTATGACCTCGGGGTCGAAAAACTCTCAGTAAAGATAGGCCAGCTCAAATATGAGTTTACCCATCTCCTCAATAAACTCAGTATGCGGAATCTAAAAAAGTACAAAGAGCTGGTAAGCCTCAAGCATATCGAGCCACACCCACTCTTCAAGGTCGTCCCTGGAGATATAGAGGAGTGGGAGAGACTACCTCGCAAAAAAGAGAAAAGACTACCAGAGGATTAGAGATCGTATCTATGCTGTATTGACCATAGTATTTTTCAGAAAACAACTGAAGAATAATTCGTCGCCTTTACACTCGTACTAGAGCAGTTTTTAGTTATATATCGCGAGAAATAATAGAGAGTGTGGAAATGAGATTGGGCGATGTTGGGCGCTCGTTGAGAGGAGTGTTTACGGATAGGCCATACAACTTTAGCTGGTTTCTTGACAATATTGCGGCTTCTGGGAGACCAGTTACTCGGGGACAGGTTGAGTGGCTTTCTAAAAACGGCGTAAACGCTATAGTCTCGTTGACGGAGGAGAGAATACCCGCAAAATTTCTTGAGGGCTTAATGATTGACTATATTCACTATCCGTTGATCGACCATGAGGAGCCAACTGTTGAGCAACTAGTAGAGCTAGTCGAGCTGATTGATGGTCTATTAAATAGTGGCAAATCAGTCCTGATACACTGCGCGGCTGGGTTGGGAAGGACCGGCACAGTCCTGGCGTCTTACCTAGTCGTGAAGAAGGGATACAGCGCCGCCGAGGCCGTAGAGGAGGTGAGAAGAAAAAGGCCCGGCTCCATAGAGCCTTGCCAGGAGAACGCAGTTAAGGCGTTAGAAGAACATGCCAAAATGCGAGGAGCGGCTGATTAGAGAAGCATAAACGCCACGCTTTTTGCCACACTACAACATAAATATAAATCCAGCGCTAATCAATATTATCGGAATAGAGATGCCTGTAAAGAGAAAGAACAGGGGTAGGGCGAAGGGGCAGAAAGGCTCCGAGCCGATGGTTCAATGCGATAACTGCGGTGCCTACGTTCCCAGAAGCAAGATTCAGCGAGTTACTAGGAGGGTCTCCCTAGTCAGGGGAGACTTGGCGCGAGAACTTAAGCAGGCAGGCGCCTACATAGCCGAGAACGTAATCACCGAGAACCTATGCATCTCGTGCGCAATCCACTATGGTGTCTTGAAGGTTAGGGCGCGAGAGGAAAGAAAGGAAAAGGAGTTTATATAAATTATCTTAAAATAAGGCTTGACTCGATATATTATTAGAGGTGGATAAAATGTCGGTTAACAGTAATTTGGGCACTAGTAGGCCGAGGATGTCACTACTAGGGCTTCGAGTATCGATGTTCGCGGTGTGGATAGCAGTCGTGGGGACGGCAACACTCGTACTTACTGCGCTCATACTGTATCTAGGCCTGCCCACGATTTTTATCTACGGAGTCTTCGGATTCGTGGTGCTTATACACATTCTTCAATGGCTGTTCGGCCCGTACATAATCAATGCAATATACAGCGTGAAGCCAGCAGACGAGTACGAATACGGATGGCTACACCAGATCGTTGAACAGCTAAGCATCAGGAGCGGACTGAGAAGCAAGCCTAAGGTCATGATTGCTAACATCGATGTCCCTAACGCATTTGCCTATGGGAGCCCCCTGACCGGCCCTATGGTGGCCGTGACCAGGGGATTAGTTGGAAAAATGCCGCGAGAAGAGTTGGAGGCAGTCGTGGCCCACGAAGTCGGGCACCTAAGACACCGCGACGTAGTGGTAATGTTGATGATAAGCCTAATACCAGCACTGATTTACTACATTGGCTATTCGCTCTATTACTCCGGACTGCTTGGAAGCTACGGAAGAAGGAATGGGTCTTCGGGTGCAGGAGCCGTTTTAATTGGAATAGGACTAATCGTGCTCAGCTTCATATTCAACCTGTTTGTCTTCTTCATGAGCAGGCTCAGGGAGTATTATGCCGACACTCACGCGGCGCTTAGCGTCCAAGATGGAGCTAGAAAACTACAGCGAGCACTGGTGCGAATAATGATTCTCGCGGGCAGGATTAGGCCGACTCAGAGAATAAAGTCAGACAGCCTAAAAATGTTCTTCATAGCTGATCCAGACGTGGGTCTAGACCCAAGACTAGACATTGACTCTATGATTGAGGAGCTGAGGCAGGCAAGGCCGAGTGCCCTCTCAGACATCTTTAGCACGCATCCGCATCCAGCCAAGAGGATAAAGCATCTAGACCAATTTGCAGGGACGCTGTATTATTAGTAAGCCCTCGCGATGTATATCACATAGCTAGATTTTTTTCCGCAGGAAATGCAGCCCGAGAATGGTTCTTCCCGAGTATCATATCTATGTCCGCGTATCTCTCCGCCAACTTTTTCTTTAATGACCTCGGCGCACTCAATGCTTCCGCACCAGCACGCCCTGACTATTTTTCTATTTTCTATAGCTTCTGAGGCCTCAGACAATGTGTAGCAATCTACAATCATGCTTTGGAGGATCTGCCTGGACCTCTCCAAGAAGATCTTAGGCATCTCCTCAACAATCTTCTTCAGCGTCTCTAGCAGGTCCTTAGTCCTGACTACCATCCTCTCTCTCAGATCCCTCCTCATCAGCGTGACGGTTCCAGACTCTGCCTCCTTAGGGCCGATCTCCAATCGGATCGGTACTCCCATCCTCTCCCAGTGATAGAACTTCTCGCCCGGCGTGACGTCCTTCCTATCATCTAGCACTGCTCTATACTTCTCTCGAACGACCTCGAATATCCCTCTTGAGTATTTAATTACGTCTTCTTCCCTGCCCTTGAATGGGATTGGAATTATCGCTATCTGTGTTGGAGCTATCTCTGGTGAAAAACAGGGTCCAACGTCGTCTCCGTGTTGGGCGATTATCGCCGCTAAGACTCTGCTAAATCCCATGCCGTAGCAGAGCTGCCATCCATATTCCTTCCCGCCGTCCCTCTTCTCAAACTTTATGTCAAACACCCTCGAAAAGTTCGTGCCCAAGTTGTGGACAGTTGCCACTTGGTTAACTTTTCCGTCTGGGTTCCAAGCATCAAATGCTACTGAGTACTCAGCACCAGCAAACTTGTCGAAGTCGGGCCTCTTCAGCAGTAGGAACGCTATGCCCAGCTCCTCTAGTACCTCTCTGTAAATATTGATGGCGGCCCTGAACTGTCTCTCCGCGTCTTCAGGGCTCTCATGAACCGTGTGGGCCTCGTTCCAAGGTATCTCTCTCACCCTGAGCAGCGGCCTGGTAGCTTTAGTTTCATACCTATAAATCTCGCAGCTTTGATGAACCTTCAAAGGCAGGTCTGCGTAGCTCTTTATCCAGATGCTAAACATTGGATACATGATTGTCTCCGAGGTCGGCCTCAAGATTAGCTGCGAGTCCTCTTCGCCGCCCCTAGTAATTGTGAATACTTCTTGCCTGAATCCCTTAATATGCTCGGCCTCCTTGCCGAAGTTCTCCTCAGTGGCTACCAGTGGAAACAGCATTGGCTTATGGCCGTCTTTCTCTAATTTTTCCTCGAGCTTCCTGCTAACGCGATCCATCACGTATTTGCCATTCTCAAGATAGACAATGAATCCCTTCACTGGGTATCGGGAATCTGCTATCCTGCTGTTTAGTAGTAGCTCGTCGAACCAGTCTGTAAAGTTCTTGAACTTCTTACTCTCCGTGGCAATAACTCTGTCCCCCGTAATCGTTGTCATTGAACGAGGATTATATAAGTGTAAAATAGACAGTACGTGTTGAAACATATATATCGGGAGCGATAAGAGATGAGGCGAATTGGGAGATCCTAAGAGACCACGCAAAAAGTACGAGACTCCAAAGCAGCCGTGGAGGACGGAAAGGCTGCTTGAAGAGTTGAAGATAGTGGGTGAGTATGGCCTCAGGAACAAGCGTGAACTCTGGCGGGCAGCTTCGATATTAAGGAAATACAGAAAAATTGCCAGGTCATTATTCGTCTTAACAGAGGAGGAGAGATTAAGGAAAGAGTCAGTCCTGATAAGGACTCTCTACAGGATGGGCATACTTCCGGAGAACGCTACTGCAGACGACGTATTGAGACTGACTGTCAGAGATATTCTAGAGAGACGTCTTCAGACGATCGTCTTCAGGTTGGGATTGGCAAAGACAATTTATCATGCAAGACAACTCATAACTCACAGACACGTCGCGGTGGGTGATAGGGTAGTGTCGGCGCCTAGCTATTTGGTAAAGAGAGGAGAGGAGGAGAAGATCAAGTTATTGTTGCCCATCAAGCCCGTTCAGAAGTCCTGACCAGCCTCTTTTGTAATAGACTCTTCTCTATGCTAATCAATAGTTGACCGTTGTGTAGCTTCCATTCTTTAACGCTGTAACTGTTTTCTGATGGGAGGACGACCTCGTGCCTAAACGTCAGCCCATCGGACTCCCACTTCACTTCGAGCAAGCGTCCAATAAGATGTACCTCAAGATTGTTGACGCTCCATCCACGGATATCCATGTAGACGGTGATTGTTTTCTCGTCTTCGTGTAGTTCGTAGTATGGCTTTCTATCAGTGAGGAGCTTCTGATATATCTCTTCGTCTGTCAAGAACTCGCTTCTTACTATGGGTCTCCTGCCTGAGAGCCCTGCGTCGAGGGGGTGCCAGTACATTATTCTTCTCTCGCCCAGTCTCCAGCAGAGATAAACCGGCTCTCCATTCCTAAGGGCGGGTATGTCCACGATTCCTGAGGCTACGTCCCTCACTATCACGCCTCTCGACTCTATCTCCTTAATGAGCTGTGCTATCTCGCTGTTCAGGCCATTATTATTAACGCTTCCCTTCTCTAGCACTAGCAGCCTCGCCCTGGCCTCGTTCAGGAGCCTCGTCAACTCGGGAATCAGCCTCTCAGCCTTATCGATGCTGAAGTATCCCATCAAGCCTGCTTCTGCGGCCTGTCCGCAACTCTCTTAATATAAATTTTTGAACCGCTTAGTGAGAATGGAGAGGGCCAAACAGGATGAATGCCTGGACTAGACTCTTCTTCCCCTTCTTCCTCCCTTTTTCCTAACGCTGTCGTGAGGCAGCGGAGTCACGTCTTCGATCCGGCCTATCATCACTCCTGAACGCGCAATTGCCCTGATTGCCGCCTGCGTGCCTGGGCCGGGCGTCTTAGACTTCACTCCGCCAGGCGCCCTCACCCTTATGTGGACCGCGTTTATCCCTCTCTGCTTAGCTATGTCCATGACGTAGCTGGCCGCTCGGGTCGCGGCGTAGGGCGAAGGCTCCAATCTGCCAGACTCAACGAACATTCCGCCGCTAGCCCTAGCTATCGTCTCAGCACCAGTTATGTCAGTGACGTGGACAACTATGTTGTTGTAGGAGGAGTAGATATGCACGATGCCCCATCTGTACTGCTTAGCCGGTGCTCCGCCCGAGTCCTGCTGTTCCGTCATCCGACAATCAAGGAGACAGGAGCCGCCATATATACATGTACCTCAACGATGGAGAGCCCAAGAACCACTCCTTACTCTGCAGGCATCTTTTCTTTCTAATCTTTCTCCTCCTCTCAGGATAAATTACCTTGTAGAAGATGATTGTGTCCCATACCTTCTCTTCGGAGGTTTTAGAATCCATAACCCATACGCAGAAAGCATCCTTGGCGAGAAAAATAGATTGGCTTTGGCCCGAGAAAACTTAATATTGTGTACAATTATTTACAAAAATATGCAAATTTATATATTAGTATTTATGCATCTATAAATGATGACGCAGGGAATGAGAGAAGGAAAAAGGCTCCAAGGTAGAGTGGCAATAGTTACTGGCTCAGGACGGGGTATAGGGAGAGAAATCGCATTGACGCTAGCAAGAGAGGGCGCTAAAGTAGTAGTATCAGACATAACAGATGATGTCTATAAGACTGCGAGAGAGGTTGAAGCTCTAGGCTCAGAAGCATTAGCAATGAAATGCGACGTTACTAATCCTAGTGATGTAGAAAGAATGGTTAAAGCAACCATAGAAAAATTTGGTAGGATAGACATACTAGTGAATAACGCGGGTATCTATCCTTTTAAGCCCTTTATTGAGATGACGGAGCAGGATTGGGACAGAGTCATAAGTGTAAACTTAAAGGGGACATTCAACTGCACGAAAGCAGTAGTTCATAGAATGATTGAGCAAAAATATGGTAAAATAATAAATCTCTCTTCTATTGCGGGTTCAGTTGTAGGTTTTACACAGCTAGCACACTACTGTGCCAGTAAAGCAGGAGTACTCGGTTTCACGCGGGCTCTAGCGCTAGAATTGGCTCCTTATGGGATAAATGTAAATGCAATTGCTCCTGGAGTTATTGAAACACCCGGAACTACGTCTCTGGGAAAAGAGACACTCGAATCGTTTGCAAAAATGATTCCTCAAGGTAGAGTCGGGAAGCCTGAAGACATAGCAAAATTAGTTGTCTTCCTAGCTTCAGACGATTCTAGCTACATAACTGGTCAATTAATAGTCTGCGATGGCGGATACACACTTCCATAAAGAACAGTAGAAATGTGCCTCTCCAAACAGATCCTCTTTTTCTAGTATTTTTACAATAATACACATAGTCTCTTTTAAATATTAGAAGTTTTGTAGTGGGTATAAACTCAAAAACTCCATTGGATGCATCGTGTATATTGTCATGTCTTCTGCTGACATAAAGTGTCGGTAAAGGTAGCTATCTTACTTCTCTGCTTGTTAATATTGCCGGTGTCTTGCTGAATAGTTTGCTTATTCTAGCGCCTCCAGACTCGGTCTTGGGGCATCGAGTGGATAGTTAATCATCTCTCTTCGCGACTCTTCCTCACGGACTCAACTAGCTCCTCGGCAGGAATTTTTTGAAGAATCCCGCAGGCTTCTCTGAGCAAATCCTTAGCCCCTTCTTCAGCTTTTCCCAAGGCTCCATCAAGCCTCCTTGATAATCGATTTTAAGGGTCGTTAAGTAATAAACGTTTGAGGCACAAGATTAAAAAGCGACTATGGCCTAGGATGTTGAGGGATGAGGCTGCCGCTCCAGACTGAGTTGTGATGGTGGAAGAGCCGAGCCGACCCTTATAGCATTAATTATTTTGTGCAGATGGGGCATGCCTGTTAGGTTGTGTGTTGTCTGCTTATTGAGACGTTGACGCTCTCGCATGCCTTTACCTTCTTCAGGTTTTCTAGGCCGCTCGTTATTCTTCCCAGTGGCTTTACGTCTGAGTAGGCCACTGGCTCACCGTCCCTGCTGTGGGGCGTTCTTCCGAAGAAGATGCATAGGCAGTTCCCCTCGGGCCAGTAGGCTATCTCTCCCACAGACATCTTTCTCCTCTCGCCGAGCAGGCTCAGCTTTACTGGAAGCTCGAAGTAGATTTCCTCGCCCCAGAGCTCGACGGTGGATGTGAAGGGCGAATTCTTTAGGAGCTTCTCAACCTCCCCCGAACAATCCATCACGCCCTCAGCCACGACGCCTCCGCTAAACCTAAACAGAACTCGACAATCCATACCTTATCAAAATCAAAACACGAATAAATAAACACTCTTAGAAGGAATAAGCTAAGACCAAGGATGTATAAATGAGGGCGTGTTTAAGTTTAAATTCTAAGATGGAAAAATATTTTAGTAGAGCGGGGTAGGGTAGCCAGGATTAACCCGCCGGGCTCATAACCCGGAGATCGGTGGTTCAAATCCACCCCCCGCTACTTCTCGAGGTGGAGAAACATTTTGTTGAATATTCGTCTTGATTGGGGCTTGGGAAGGTTTAACTGGGAGTCTCCATTTTGTTTTAGACGTGTCTGAAGTCTGGTGTCGGGTGCCTTCTAGCAGTGCTAACCTTGGGCCTGGGTTTGACGTCTTCTCGATGGCACTAAACGAGCCCTCGCTATTGGTGGGCGCTAGGTGCGTGGATGGGCCTGCCGGTGTGGAGCTCGTAGTCAGGGGTAGGTACGCGGCTGAGCTCTCGCTGGACCTTGAGAAGAATGCGGCTGGAAGGGCGGCGAGCCTCGTGCTGGAGAGGTGGGGACTGAGGAGGGCTGTGAGAATAATCATCGATGCTGGGATTCCCGTGAGGAAGGGGCTAGGCGCGTCTGGGGCCGAGGCGGTGGGCGCGGTGGTGGTCCTCTCATCACTATTCGGTCTAAACCTCAGCCCCCTCGAGGTCGTCGAGCTGGCTTCGAGCGTAGAGCCCGGCGGCCACGCGGATAACGTCGCGGCATCGACGCTCGGAGGAATATGCATCATCGGTAGATTGAGCGGGAGGCTGGACGTTTTGAGGCTGGAGCCGCCGCCGAACCTAGGACTCGTGGTGATCGTGCCGAGCATCTTCAAGCCATCCACGGGCGCTGCCAGAGAGGTGATTCCCAAGTCGATAAAGATGGAGGACCATGTCAGGGGCCTCTCAGACGTGGCGATGGTGACGGCTGGGCTGCTCTTCGGAGACTTAAATAGAGTCTTCAGGCACGTCTCGTTTGACCACATCGTCGAGGCGGCAAGGGCTAACGCGAGAGTTTATGGCGAAGCATATAATTGGGAGACGCTCCTCGAAGAGAAGCAAGCATTGCTCGATAGATATAACGTCGCCCTCACCATCAGCGGCGCTGGCCCGTCGAGACTTCTGTGGTACGACATTGAGGAGAACTCTAGAAAAAACTCGAATAGGCCGATCGACGAGGCAGTGAGGCTAGTTACGGCAAACCTCGAGCGCCGAGGATACAGAGTCGAGGATGTGATCTATACTAGGCCAGCCAGCCGTGGCGCTGCCTTGATTACTTCTTTGCCTGGCCCTTGATTACGTAGATCTGTTTTCCGCTTGGGAGAACTATGATGACTGACCCGCAGAGTTTGCACCTGTAGTATAGGTTGGATCCTCCCTCCGTCCTCTGGGAGCCTAGATATTCGAGGTCGCTGTGATCACAATCTTTTTCCTCCTTCAATCAGTGTATGAGATAGCGTGGTAGCCTTATAAGACTTTCAGGGATTTTGCAATTGGGTTGGGAATAAGATAAATTAAGTCGAGGACTCCTATGTTGTCTCGGTGGGGCCGTAGTCTAGCATGGCTATGACGCCAGCCTGGGGAAGATTAGCGGCCTCCAGAGCGCTGGAGGTCCTGGGTTCAAATCCCAGCGGCCCCACTATTAGTTGTTGGAGATGTGTCTAAGGATGCTGGTTGGGAAATGGTAGGGGAGGGTTTAGGTCTTCTAATGGTTCTCTTGATGTATTCTTCTATGCGTCTCTGCTTCCTAGTAATTGTGAAACCTATGTGTCTGTAGAAGTTCATGTTATTTCTGGTTCGAATATAGATATAGTAGCAATCCTTTTTAGTCGTGTATTGCTTTCCCGTCCTAGGATCGCGTATTACAGTTCCTCGTCGAGTATTGAGTTTTGGTCCAGTCGACTCAATGTTAAGTCTCTTAAGAAGATCCTTGACATAAGTGAGCAGTCTTAGATTGGTGTTGTAGATATGTATGTGGCCTCTCTCTTCAACGTATCCCTCTGAGTCTGCGAAGCCCCTGAGGAAGGCAGCCACACATCTCTCGCAGTGCTCTATGTATCTCTTGAGCCTGTCGAGGTCTACTGGCTTTCAGAGGAGCTCGTAGAGCGTTTTTGATTGAGCGTCGACGACATATTTTCCTACATCATCCCTATACCTCGGCCTTATTGGTCTCCTGCCCAGAACCTTTGCAAGACATCTAGCGAACTCCTCGACGAACCCCCTATCATTAGCCTTAAGACCTATCCAGACATCGTTGTAGCCCTTGATGGCACGTCTCTTCATATATGCGTATCCATCGCCAAGGACTACTCCGATCACGTATGCAAGCTCCTCAGATGGTTCTAAGAGCTCTAGTGAAGGTATCCGTCTACCGTTGTATGGGCTATGTATCCCACGTATCCAGTAGCTTATGTGAGACTTGGAGATCCTGGCCCCATATCTTCGTCTGACTTCCTCGATAATCCTCTCATAAGTCAGACCACATCTACGAAGAGCAGTAACGTCATTGTACAGCTTGATCCGAAGCGCACGCGGCAGATATTTCCTCCCCATCCTTAGCTGTGCCATACATCTCCTCTGGCAACCTTCCGGAGTCTTCCTCCGATGTAGCCCTAGTGCAGTCCCATCCACCGCTCCCGCTCTATCCCCACAGGAAAGAATCAAGGCAGCTCCAATCTCCACTCTATTCACCTCCTCACCCGTTTTGGCAAAACACCTAAACAGACT
>Ga0080004_1153471_pt1 | contig 76256 bp, 82 predicted proteins | sample WasSprMetagenome_FD_69207 | JGI IMG/M metagenome (GOLD analysis project Ga0080004, IMG submission 69207) | Sulfidic aquatic microbial communities from Washburn Spring, Yellowstone National Park, USA - WS (SPADES assembly) (version 2) | ecosystem: Environmental > Aquatic > Thermal springs > Hot...
CGCCGGCGCCGGCCGTGCCCCCGGCTCCTAGACTTCCATGGGTTAGCCCCACCCCGATAGCGGTCGGGTCCGGCAGGATCAACCGGAGTCTGGCCGCGTGCGGAGGAGTTGATAAGCTTACGCACACCGTGCCTCACTTTCTTATCCCCGAGAGCTCCGAGCTAGCGCTCGTTTTTCTCGGGGACGCACTGTGTAGCCATGGGCGGAGGCCGCCTTTTCATTGGGAGAGGGAACCTCTCCCGTTATCTAGGCGAGCCGCCGGTGCCCATGGCGGCGGATTAATTATTGTAGGGGTGGTTTATAAGTTTTACTGTTAAGGTGTTGTCGAGGAAGCGTATGTTTGTACGTAGAACTTGGCTAGGGCTTGTGGATTTATTACGTTTGTGAGCAACTTCAGTAGTTTGCTTGTGTACAATATTGCTGGTTGTAGGGTTTCTGGGCGGTAAATAGCTAACAGCTCATCAATTGTTGTCGAGGCCAGTGGGTACGCTGTCCTGTTTCTAGCTTCTAGCGTTAGTCCTTCTATGCGGCCCTGTATCAGTTCTTCCAGGAAATATATCGAGAGTTCTTCAGCCGTTAACGGCATTATCACGAGCTGGTCTGGACTTGCCTCCTCGAGAACCTTTAACTTTAGCTGGGTGTATGTTTTGATGTCTTCTTTAAGAAGAACGGTTTCTGCCTGCATACGTTTGCTTGCAAGGTCTTCGAGCTCTGATGGTAAATCTTTGCCTAGGTGGACGTGGTTTATTTTCACCCGGAACTCTTTTTCTATTTCCAGGAGCAATTCTAGAGACGCCTTTGATTGGATATTCGGTAGTGTGACTACGAGCAGGTTGTCTTCCCTTTTTATGCCTGCTTTTCTCAAGTTCTTCTTGTACCTGTTTCTTAAGGCAGTCTTCGTAGTCATCGCTTCCTCACTTGTTTCTTAATGCCTGGTTTTTCGCCCAGGCGCGCTGACTTTATTATTAGGAGGTTCAAATAAAGCTATGTGGGTGGCTGTAAACGGGCATCCTTCCTACTTAGTGGCGTGTCGCTGAATGAATTTACCAGTTTTATTCCGGGCATGGTCGGATGGGGTAAAAATTTCTTTATCGAAAATAGAGCTGGAGGTAAGTGGATTTATGTTTTCTTTAAGGAGGTTAAAAACGAGTTAAACTGCTTTGTCATTAAGGTTGGCTTGAGGGAGGAAAACAGGTGGCGGTGGGGCGAGGTATTCACTGCCTGCCTCGAGCCAGAGAAAGAGTATTTACGGTTAAGTATTAGGCGGGTGAGGGGTGTGGGAAGAATCGGCTCCGACCTTGTTGGGTACTGGATTATAGATAACTTGAGAGAACTTTATCCAGATGTTTCTCTAGAGGGAAGTGTCATCTTCTGAGACGATAATAATCTTATTTAGGGAGGACTGGCTATTCCGCTAAAAAAGTCTTCGCTGAGCTATGGATGCGTGAGAAAGAGGTCTTAGCTTGGTGGTGGTATTTTTGCTTTCTCGAAGAGGTTGCGATCTTTATGTAGGGGGCGCGTAGCATCAATTCCTATCTTTGATGTTAGAAGGCTTTCCTGGTCAGCTGAGGGGTCTAGGCTGCTTCCCCTGGCCCCCCTGATTATCACGATGTCTTCATCCGGCTGCATGCGCGTAGCAAGCGCCCATTCAATTTCTCGCGGATTATCCGGGTCAATATCCTGGTCTACCACCACCACACACTTCAGGGAGGGGTGCGCTGCGAAGGCTGCCATAATCACATTTTTGGGGTCGCCTTCTGTTGTCTTCTCCATCGAAATCACCGCGTTTAGCCATCCACAGCCTCCAGGGGTTAGCCTGACTTTTTTGATGCCCAGCGCTGTCTTTGACGCAACATTCCATATAGCGACTTCTCTTGGGAACCCCATCAGTAAGATGTGTTCGAAGCCTGAGGGCAGAATTGTGTAGTAAAGGAAGTCTTGCCTGACGCTTATCGAATCTACGCGGAAGACAGGCTCTTTTCTAACGATATCGTATGTCCCGAGAATATCCACAAATGGTCCCTCGTCTGCTCTTTTACCAGCTATGAACTCTCCCGTTATAACTATTTCTGCAGGCATCGGTAAAACGACCCCATCCAGCAGGGTATCTGTTCCTTTAAGGTTTCCTCCTACCAAAGCATTGGCAACCTCTGCTTCGTACACTCCGTATGGAGGGCTCATTGCAGCCGTTATGTATGTTATGGGGGGCGCTCCAATGAGAATTGCTGCTGGAAGGTTCTGTCCCCTAACCTCTGCCTTTCTAAAAATTTGGTGCAGGTGCCTCGGGACAAGCCTTACAGCCAGGTTCTCCTCGTCTAGCACTAAGGCTCTATGTATGCTTGCATTTACTGCCCCGGATTCGCTGTCTTTAGCTATAAAGATGCCTGCTGTGATGTACCTTCCAGCATCCTTTTCAAAGAACTTTAGTGCGGGCAGCTTGTAGAGGTCTACAGGAATATCCTGTAGACTTGGTCTCTCTAAGTTTTGGATGGGTAGCGGGTTTTCCAGAGCCTTAAAGACCCGCATGTATACTTCCACGTCAGGACCCCCACCCAGCATACGTGTTAAAACTTCGCGTTTTGCAAGCAGGTTAGAAATTACTTTGCCCCTCGGGGTACTGAGGAGTACTGGTGACGGTTGTGCCTGTTGAATGTACCATGCTGCTTCGTACTCAAGCTTGAGTTGACGAGAAATTATCTGAAGCTGGCCTGATTCTTTGAAGTAGCTTAGGAGAGCACGCATGTCGAGAGAGATGCTCAGCGAGCTGTCCTGCCTCATAAACTTCAAAGCTACTTGCACATAAATAAGCACTACTTTGAGTCTCTGCCTATCACATGCAATAGCGAGCTAAGGCATTCCGACGCGGCTCTAAATTTTTGGTCAGGTAGCGGTAACCTCTGCTTTTTCAGTGCTGTTCCTCTCCAGCTTTCTTTATGACTTTCAGGTCCTCCGCACTTATGGTCACCGGCAAGACGAAGACCGCCTCAGCTAATTCCACCTTTACCTCGTTTCTCGACTTATCTACACCTACTATTTTACCGCGCATTCCAGTAAAGGGCCCCCTGATTATTTCCACTATATCCCCTATGTTCACCTGTTCAACCAGAGGTTTCGGTTTCAGCATTTTTTCCATCTCTGCAAGGCTTACAGCGCCTCTTATAACTCCTCGAATGTGTTTTAGCCCATACGCGAGTCTCTGCGCCTCATAGAGCGCTTCACTCTCTATGAACACCATTCCCCTGAGTACGGGCACCACTAAGATGGAATAAACCTTATAATTGCCGCTTGTTGCCCGCCTGTACAACAGATGAGCCACATTGTACTCTTGCCCCTGTGTTACTCTCAGTGCGTAAAACCGTGAGCGCTCAGCTCCACCTCTCTCCTCAGCCAAAATCCTCACCTAACGATCATATTTCCTCACGCTTTCGTAGGTAAACAGCCAGGATGAGTACTATTGCAATGATAACCATTCCTACCAGTAGCACATAGTCTCGAGGAAGACCTCCTAAGCCTGAAAACTCCAGGAATGACCCCATTAGTTGAAAGAAGAAGCCTATTGTTCCTAGGAGGCCCAGACCCATGAATGCCACTCGTAACATCAGCTTATACTCTTCGGGTTCCGGCCTCGAAACCATTCTCAGCAGGCGAATAACGGTATTAGACAGTTTGCCACTCATGCCATTCAGTTCTGGTTGAAGTAATGAAAAAATAAATACCTTGTGCTTTACAAGCACGCTACAAGCGAAGGGGTCGGCTGTCTAGATGTTTAGTCCATTCTGGGTGAAGTAGGTGTAGCAGGACGGCCTTCGAGGTATGCAGCCTGTTTTCAGCCTGGTCAAAAACAACGCTATTCGGGGACTCTATAACATCGTCTGTGATCTCCTCCCCCCTGTGAGCAGGCAAACAATGCATTACTATGTAGTCATTTCTACCTACGTGCCGCAAAAGTTCAGTGTTTACCTGGTATCTGGGAAGGAATGTCTTTAGCCTGACCTCCTTTTCACTCTCCTGTCCCATACTCACGAAAACATCAGTATAGATGACGTCAGCATCTCTGACAACTTCTATAGGGTCCTCGCTTATCTCTATTTTGGACAAGACATCTTTTCCGAGCAGGTCTTCTCGAGGTCTAAATGCCTGCGGCGTTGCAACCCTAATCTTGGCTCCTAGTTTTACTCCGGCGATTACGAGGGAATTAAGAACGTTATCAGTGCCGTCCCCTACGAATCCTATTTTTACTCCTTCAATTTTCCCCCTCTTTTCCAGTATCGTCATGTAGTCAGCCAGCGCCTGAAGCGGGTGATACTTATCGCTTAGTAAATTCACGACAGGAACACCCGAGTATCTTGCAAGTTCCTCGAGGTCGTCGTGTCTGTAAACCCTGGCAGCAATGAGGTCATGGTACCTTGACAAGACACGTGCAATGTCCTTGATAGGCTCTCCCCTCGCGAGCTGTAATTCGCTCGAGGAATAACCCACGGGGAAAACGCCAAGTTCGTATGCTGCCATGGTGAAGGATGCCCTAGTTCTCGTAGAGGGCTTCTCGAAAATCATTGCAATGCTTTTCCCAGTTAATAAGTTCAAGTTTCTTATTCCAGCTGCTCTGAGTCTTTTGAGCAAAAGCGAGTCTCGGAGTATTGCTAGAATCTCCTCCCTTGAAAAATCTTTTAGAGTTAATAGATGCCTGCATTTCATGGTTTAAAACAACACTGTGAGGTGTTTAAAATTCTTTCCCGTTCCAAAATGCAGACAAATGCCCACCTTGTTTTGTCACCAGAGAAATGTATATTTATTGTAACCAGCTTTTTCAATACCCGAGGAACATGTGGTCAATGCTTTATCTTTTGAGAAACAATCCACAGCGCCTAATGGATAACATGAAGGCCAGATTCATGGACACACGCCTTGTAGAGGAGGCAGTAAGGCTAGACAACCTCTGGAGGGCGAAGAAGAGAGAATACGATGAAGCCAGGCATGAACTGAACATTGTTTCCTCAAAAGTTAAGAGTACACAAGGTGCTGATAGAGAAAAGATATTGTCCGAGGCTCGCAAACTTAGCGAAAGAGTAAGCATGGTCGAAAAGGAGCTAGCAGAGTTAGAGGCAAAGAGGGAGGAGATCCTTAGACGTTTGCCAAACGTTATTCACGAGAGTGTTCCTATAGGTCCAGATGAGAGCTACAATCAACCAGTAAGGTACTGGGGTAAACCCAGAGTTTATCGAGAGGATGTAGAAGCCTTCCTAAAGGAGACTAGGGACAGGGGGTTTAACGTCGAATACGAGGTGATTGACTGGAAACCTGTAGGGCACGCAGACTTCTTGGAGGGGAAAGGACTCGCCAATACCCAGAAGGCTGGGGAAGTTGCCGGAGCAAGGTTCTACTACATGTTTAACGACCTAGTATGGCTTGCAGTTGCGCTGGAAATGTACGCCTTGGAGTTCCTTGCATCTCAAGGATTCACTATTCTTGAGCCGCCCTTAATGCTTAGGCGAGAAATTCTGGAGGGAGTTGTTAGCTTTGAAGACTTCAGAGACATGATTTATAAAATTGAGGGGGAAGAATTATACCTTATTGGGACAGCCGAGCACCCGATAGCTGCTCTTCATGCCGGAGACGTCATCCCAGAGGAGGATCTGCCTCTCCTTTATGCGGGTGTTAGTCAGTCATTCCGGAAAGAGGCGGGGGCTCATGGCAAAGATACGAAGGGGATTTTCAGAGTCCACCACTTTGAAAAGGTTGAGCAATTTGTGTTTTCACACCCGGACGAAAGCTGGAAGTGGCATGAAAAGCTGATAGAGAATGCCGAGAAATTGTGGCAGGGACTAGAGATACCCTACCGGGTCGTTAACATCGCTTCCGGAGATCTAGGAATGGTAGCTGCGAAAAAGTACGACCTAGAAGCATGGATGCCTGCCCAGGCGAAGTACAGAGAAATGGTATCTTGCTCGAACTGCACTGATTGGCAAAGCTACAGGCTCAACATCAGGTACGCTGAGTATAAAGGAGGGGTAACGAAAGGTTATGTCCACACTTTAAATAGCACTGCGCTAGCTATTCAGCGTACGATAACTGCCATCATTGAAAACCACCAGACAGAGGATGGATACGTCAAAGTTCCTAAGGTTCTTCATAAATATCTTGAACCCGTAGAGAGAAATCTAAAAATACTCGTAACTTAACAGCAGCGCGCGCTGCCTTCGCGGTGAGCGAGGACGGCACAACGAGAACATGCGCTTACCATGGGTGCGGGTTTGCGAGGGTGCCTCAGGACTTGTCACGTGCCCACATAAACACATATGCGCAGTGACGTGAACAGTGGACTGGACGTAATGGCAAGGGAATTACGTTTAGTGGTGCATCTACCAGAGCGCAGCATAACGAAAAGCTTTTTACCAACACCCTCAAAGTGAAGAACATAACCCCGCGAATAGGCGGGGTAACAGGCGGCACACGCGCTGATCAACATGAGTACACGACCCGAGGAGGCAGGAAACATAAAGGTTGGCTCCTTCATAGTAATAGATGGCGAGCCATGTAAAGTAGTTGAGGTTGAGAAAAGCAAGACGGGAAAGCATGGTTCTGCTAAGGCCAGGATAGTTGGTGTAGGGTTTTTTGACGGGGGGAAGCGAAGCATCGTCCTACCAACTGACGCACGAGTAGAAGTTCCGGTAGTAAGGAAGTTTACAGCCCAAGTGGTAGCAATTATGGGCGAAAGCTTACAGCTAATGAACCTAGAGGACTACACCACTTTCGAGATGCTTATGCCACAGGAGGAGGACATAAAAGCAAAGCTTAATGAGGGGGTCGAGGTAGAAGTCTGGGAAGTGATGGGACGGCCGAAAATAATGCGTGTCCGGACGTGAGAGAAAAGTGACGTGATGAGCCAGGCAGGCGCGAGCATAACGCGATGACTGTGATCTTGAGTGCTGATAGCGTGCGCATGATAAGGGAGTCTAGCCGTACCGGCAAGGACCCCGGGGCTCGGGGTTAGTGGCTCAGGGAGGCTGTGGGTCGAGGAGCAGAGCAAGCAGGGAGTGGAGATCGTGAGGGAGCCCAGGGGTCTGGTCACTTGCCCCCTACGGGTACACATTGCACGCGGACGTGAACGATGGCTTGGGTGTAATGACTAGGGGGCTTAAGGCGCTGAGCATAGAAGTACAGCTGCCAAGGCAAATCGGGGTACTCAGCTTCCTAGCTACACCCTCAAGAGTAAAACCTATAAAACCATAACCCCGCGAAAAGGCGGGGCAACAGGTGACACGCACTGACCTACGTATAATGCCTGTAGCTGATGAAAGCCTTGGGGTAAGGTCAATGGCTCTATATGCAGAAATAGCAGACTTAAGGATACTTTTCGACGCCTCTGTATCTCTTGGTCCTCGCAGATATGGTTTACCCCCTCATCCCGAGGAGTTCAGAGCACTGTGGAAAACCAGGGTGAGAATACTGGAAAGAGCTTCTCAAGCGGACATAATCACGGTGTCGCATTATCACAGGGACCATTTTACTCCGCCCTTCGCTTCTCTCTATGAATGCACCGGCGAAAATGAATACTTGGAAATATATTCCGGGAAGATTGTCATAGCTAAGGACCCCTCGAAGAAAATAAATTTCTCCCAGAAAAAGAGGGCAGCATTATTCTTGAATGCCATCAAGAATAAGGCAAAGGAAATTCACCTCGTTAATGATGCTATACTTAGCTTTGGAGATGTAAGAATAGAAAGCTTCCTGGCGCCTCATGGAGAAGAACTGGGCTATGTGCTATGTTTTGTTGTTTACCTAGAAGATAGGGCTGTGCTGGCCTTCCTGCCAGACGTTCAAGGACCTTTCAGCAACGAGGTTTTAGAAAAAATAGTAAAGCTAGAGCCTGCATTAGTCATCGTAGGAGGGCCTCCCACCTATCTTTCAGAAAAGAAAGTGTCAAGCAGAGCCGTTGAGAAGGGAATGAAAAACCTTTCAAGACTATTCGGTCTCTTGGATGAGAAAAGCGAAATAATTGTTTCTCATCACTTGTTAAGAGACCCTGACTGGAGAGAAAAACTGATAGGCTATGGAGTTATCGAGAATAAGATAAAAACTTATAGTGACATTCTCGGAGTACCGTACACTGGTTTAGAAGCATACAGGAAGCTTCTATTTAACAATGAGACGCCGCCCAGTAATTACGAAGAAGTTCTGCAGAAGTTGAAGAGTGAACACGTGAAATGCGACAAACTTTTTCAGGTTTTAGAGTAGTCTAGGTGCATCCATAGAGAAATGTAACTCAAAAATAGAAGTGCATCCTCTGGAGCGCACTAATCTAAAAGCATCTTTAAGTATAGTTCTGGGTCAAACTCTTTGAGGTCATTTACTCCTGGTCCAACTCCAGCGAAGAGTATCGGTTTCCGCGTTACATATATGATTGAGAGCGCTGCTCCTCCCTTAGTGTCTGCGTCGAACTTCGTTAGTATAGAGCCGTCAAACCCCACTTCGCTGTGGAACGTCTTCGCCTGCTCAACTGCATCATTGCCTACAAGCGCGTCTCCAACAAATATCCTTAGATCAGGCTGTGCCACTCTGATTATCTTCTTCATCTCATCCATCAAGTTCTTCTTTGTGTGCATTCTGCCAGCGGTATCGATTAGGATCACTTGTGAGGCACCTCTTTCACCTCTTTTGATAGCTTCATAAGCAACCGCCGCCGGGTCCGCGTTATAGCCTAGTGACACAACATCTACACCGATTCTAGAGCCCCACTGGTGAGCTTGCTCTATCGCGCCAGCTCTAAAGGTGTCAGCAGCCGCGATAGCTACCCTGTAGCCTTTTTGTTTAAAGAGATAAGCTAGCTTCGCAACAGTCGTTGTTTTGCCGTGCCCGTTGGGACCAAGGAAGACGACGGCAAAGTATCCTTTTTGCTGTATTCCTGCGTGGGCTGATTGCCATAGGTCAATTTTGCCTGTCGAGGAGAAGATTTCTTTAAGCAGATTTCGAAGCTCGCCTAGGATAACCTCTTTTTTGTTTTCCAGCCTACTCACCCTCCTGCCTGAAATGCGGCTGGAAAGTTCTTTAAATACTGATTCTGCAACCTCGAGGGCTACCCCTTCTTCAACTAGTTTAAGTAAGTATGCAGAAGAAACTTGTTCCACAGCTCTTGAGTCGAGCTCCGTGTATGCTAGTTCCTCTATGAAAGCCTTCAAAACGTTTCCTAAGCCGAAACTTGGCATCCCGCGCATCTACCCAGTAAGTCATTTAGTCGCCTTAATCAAGCCTTCTATTTCTCTTATCCTCAATGCAATTTTATTTAAGTCATTTACTCTTTTTTCGATTAGCTGGTTCAGTTCTTCTTTTCGCTTGTTTAGAAAATCTAAAGTTTCATCGAAAGTTTTTTCAACTAGGATGTCTCGCGCTATGGCTACGAGATATTTTTCTTGCTTTTTTACGTTAGCCCTAATGTAGATGCCGGAGGAGACCGGAACCAGTATCTCCTTTGCTTCCTCTAAGGTACTGATGTTTTTAAGCGCTAGTATCGCTGCATCTACCTCTGCGAGAAGGCTCTGTGCAAGTGTTATTTCTTTCTCCAGCTCTTCAGCAACCTGGGCTAGAAGCCCATACTCCTCAGCCAGCTTCTCCTTACTTACTTGCGACAGCGCGCGCCACCGTGTTACCCCGCCTTATCGCAGGGTTCTGGGTTTTACTCTGCTTGGTGTAGCTATAAAGCTTTTCGTTGTGATGCACTCCGGTGGCTGCACTTCCAAACCCAAGGCGCTCAGCTCTGCGCGCGGCTGTGAGAGAGGGCTCGGGACCTGGAGACGTGGAGGCTCGGCCCCAAAGCAACCCGGCTAAGAATTTGAAAGCCATATACAGGTGGCAATATGAAAAATGTTAGGAATATGCAGGAAAAAGTAAAAATTTATCATAAATTTCAGTCAACAATAAAGATTATTAAAGGCGCACTAGCGTGCTACTTGCGAAAAAGATATTCACCTTACTAGTAGGCAATTATTTTATCCGTTTGTGCTAGTTCCTTTATGTACTCGTCTTTTACCTCTTCTAGTGAGACTTCCCTAATCTCGGAAATTTGTATGTGGCTCCTCATCAGCTTGTGCCTTGAGCCAAGGATACTGTAGACTTTTTCTTTAGCCTCGTCCTCGCTCAGCCCCCTTACATACAACCTAAATTTTCTTTTCTCCCCCAGTCTCAGGCGCATTATCCCCCTCACCTCGAAGGTTTTCACTTCGCCCATACCCCTCAGCACAATCAAGTCAAGACAAAGTTAATATTAGTTTTGTTTCAAGCGCTTGCTATTCGTGACTATTTTGAGAGTTTCCTATGTAGCTACTACTGTATCACGCCCGAGAACTTGCTTCTAAATAAGTGCGCAGCAGCACGCCACATAGCAGAGATTTTGATAGATATTAGGTTTTAACTGGAACCCTTCCTGTGTTTCCCAGATATGATCTCCCTGGTTGGGGTGAAAATTAGGATTTAAATTTTTCTAAGCTGTTATAGCTCCTGGTGGACCGGCCGGGATTCGAACCCGGGACCTCCGCCGCTCTCGGAACCCCTATATGGATCCTTGCAAAGGCGGCTTAAGGTAACCGCTGTATCCTCCCACTAGACGACCGGCCCTGGCTCTAAAAGGTATAGGGGAGGTTTTAAAAGTTTTGCCCTACCTAGAACGAGTCCTTCTCTAGAGTACGGGTTTATTTTGGGAGGTGATATACTTTCAGGCTTATTCTCGGAAACCATTTCATGTTTTTGCTACGTTGCTAATACGAGGTTCATATGTTGGATAAAGGAAGTGATAGCTTTTTCGTGAAAAGAGATGAACCACGATTAATGGTGGAGACTGTGAAAAAAAGTGCCGTGCTGTTCATAGGTAATGATGAGGACTCTAAAAAGCTCCTAGAAGATCTCAGGACGTGGGGTGTCTATGATTTGTTAAAGATTGTAAATGTCTCGGCGAATGGTCTGCGTGGATGGCTTTTAGTAGAGTACGGGTCTGCAAGGACGCCTTTACTTGTTACCGATAGTGCTATTCTTACTGAATACGAAGAAATTAAAGATTACATAAAAAGCTCAGTTCTCTCCAGCAGGCAGTCAAAGTAGCTGAATGAAAAAACTAAATAACCTGGAGTTTTTATTTGCCATAAGAGCATGAGTGCTGCCCAGGATGCTCCTAGCAGTGTTAAGCGCTCTTTGCTCTCCAGTTTTTTACCTTCCTACGTTTTTTATTCCTTAGCACTTTACTTGGTTTTCGGTTTAGCTCTAGGCATTGAAAACTTGCTTTATTTTCTTACTCTTGAGCACTTCCTTAGGTCTATACTATGGATTCTACCTGCTTATGTCGCTAATGCCTCACCGGTGGTTGTTGGAAAAGTTCTCTTGTCCAAGAATAGGAAACTGCACCCGATGGACTTCGAGAAGCACTTTATCGATGGCAGAAGCATTTTCGGTAAGAACAAAACATTCGAAGGATTCGTCTTCGGGTTTGCCGCTGGCTCTTCAACTGCCCTGCTCCTTCACCTTCTAGGGCTCCATAACGCTACTGAGGGGGGCCTGCTCGCGCTAGGTGCCTTATTTGGGGATTTAGCTGGTGCTTTTATAAAACGCAGAATGGGCTTAGAGCCTGGGGATCCCGCGTGGATCCTTGATCAGGTAGACTTCCTCATAGGCTCATTAATAACTAGGATGGTTTTCCTCGGATTGCCACCGCCAGGCTTCGTGTTCATTATTCTCATGGTCACTCCGCTTATACACATGTTCACCAATATACTGGCTTACCTCTTAAGGTTGAAGAATGTTCCCTGGTGAGGTTTTTGACTGCTTAGAATTGTGCATAGGAAAATTCAAGCAGAACTGGTTTCATGAACTTGCTTCTGCTGCCCCGAACCACTTATACCCTGGCGCGCTACTGAGAAAAATGCGCGATAGATTTAACCGGCGGGGTTAGCTATTAGCACTAGTGAATCTATGACAAGCATAGTAGGACTTAGTGAATTAATGAAGAAGTATACGCAAGAGTTCTCTGACGCTATATCTAGAAAGGATTACGATGGAGCTATTGCAATGGCGTTAAACGTGCTGGAAAAGCTTATCAGTATTGCTCGTGGCGAAGTTCTAGGCGTCATTGTTGATCCCACAGTTAGGTCGCTAGCTGATAACTATATTGCAGGATACGAAAAGACCCTCTCTTACACGAGAGGGGTTTTGGAGGGGTTAAAGTATGTAAGTCCGCTCTATGCCTACGGAGAGAAAGAGCAACTGATTCAGCTACTTGCCAGCTCTGTTTCGGAGCTTTTTTCGTTCATAATGGGAGCACTTATAATTGTGGCTTCACTTTCTCCTCCAGTTCGCGAGGAAGGATTAGGCGTAGTGTAGGTTTTGCGCGCTAAGGTTCACAATGACCCAATTTTTGGGCTCTGACAAACCGTCGAATTCTTCCCATGCCTCGGGGGAAAGCGCGGCTGAAAAAAATTTGGCTTCAAGCGGGAAGGCGCTAAACGGGGAGTTCCTCTCCCAGCGCGCTGTAGGTTTTGCAGACTTTAAGGTATCTCTCTTGGTCGTTTGATCTCTAGAATTTCGATCTCCATTCCTGGGAGAATGTTTAATCTGTCTCTAATCTCTTTGGGTATTGTAAATTGTCTGGAGTCCGTAAAACGGGTCTTGAGCAGCCTCACCAGAAAGTTGACTGTTTGCTCCCCCCTGCGTAAAACTATTTCTGCGTATTCAAGGTTCTGTATCCCTAAAGCTCTCACCAGCTGTGCGGGGATTAGGACCTGGTTATTAGAGTATACTTTCACCTTGTATGGGAGGGATGTTATGCTTAGTCCACGGGCGCCCCTTCTTCCCCTGGATAACATTCGACTTTAACACCTATGCTTAATTAAGAAATTACACAAATTAATATTTTTTTATTTTCAAAAATTCAGAGTCCATGGCGAAAAGGGCCATCTCCCAGAATTATAGTGTCATCTAATCCTTTAATGCTCCTCCGGTCTCTATGAACTGCGAGAATGCTCTTCCAAAGGCGTGCCGTAAGCACACCAAAGCACGTGCTCCCAGTAAACAACAGTTCACGAGGGGATCATAAGCGACGAATCAATAAGCTGGAAGACCTCTTCTCCGATAACCACAAGCTTTACTGCAGCAACTACTCGCGGGGAAAGTTTCTACTACGCACATAAAGTTTTTAAAGGGAATATTGTTGAAGGCTCTTGAGGACGTGTGGTCGCAAAAGCAGATATTGAGAGGAAAGTGAAAAGCCTTTTCAAGGATGCTGAGATAGAAGTTAAAGTTAATGAAAAAAGTGTTAAGTTAGCAATTGAGGGGGTTGGCGAAGAGCCGAATTCTCTTTTTGCAAAGCTTGGAGACTTAGTTTCCGGCATAGCCAAGCTTGCCGGCGCCAAAGGTGCGGACGTGATAGTAAGCATTCAGGGCGCAGCTTACGGCGTTGAGGTTGAAATTTATTAGTTTTATCCTTGGTTCATTACCTTCTATCTTTTAAAGACATTTACTTGTTTCTTTCCTTAAGTATTCGATCCTTGATTCCATTATTTTAACAAGCTTTAAGTCGGAGGTAGTTTTCTGGTCCAGAGGTCCAAGCTTGTCTAGGCACTTGCCAGTTGTACAGGAAAGCATTAGCGCCCAAAGCCTGGAGACTATCTCTGGCTGATACCCACCGCCGCCCGTAAGTAGCACGGGTACTCCTTTTGATGCATAGTTGGATAATAATAGTGAGAATGCATAGTAAGAATTGTCAGTTAGCCTTAACCCAACAAGTGGATCGTTCAGGTATGCATCACAGCCAGCTTGAACAATTATGAACTCGGGATTATACCTCTCCAGTATCTCTCCAATGAACTTTAACACCAATTCATAAACATCGTCGCCGCTTGGAAAGGGCATGGGAATGTTTATGTTTCTGCAGCTGCCTTCTCCCTCACCCAGCTCATCTATCCAACCGGTGCCTGGGTAGAAGCCATACCCATAGCCGTGGCTACTTATTTTCAAAACCCGGTCTCTATAGAGTATATCCTGTGTTCCGTCCCCATGATGGGCATCGATGTCTATTATGGCTAGCTTTTTGACCCCTCTTCTTAATAGGTATCTAGCTGCAATAGCTAAATCGTTGAATACGCAAAATCCACCAGCAGAAGCTTTCCTGGCGTGATGGAAGCCTCCCTGCGGATTAAATCCGACTCCCCTGTTTAAGCGAAGGAACTCTGCTAGAGTGAGTGTGCCTGAAACAGCTAATAGAGCTTTCTCATAAACGCCTGGAAAAGCAGGAGTATCCCCGTAATCTAGGAGCCCTCTCCCCCTTTCAGACATTTCCTTTACAAAGTTAACATAGCTTTCTTCATGTGCAAGGAGTAGAACTTCCTCTGGGTAGTAGTTTACGCTCATAATCTGCGTCGGAATTTGAGACATGAGAATTGGCAGATACCTGTTGATGAAGATTTTCCTGGCTTTAATCCATATATCCCTTAGTGTGGGTGGAGTAAAGGATAGTTCCTCGTAGTCTTTGTGCCACGCGATACTGAGAGACATAGTTTCATGCCTCAACGTCATCGAGAAATATTTTTATACTTCGAATTATTAAAAGCGTACGACACGAGAGATGAGAAGCGAGTTTTATGAAGTTAGATGGCATGGACGTGGAGGCCAAGGCGTAGTGACTAGCAGTGAGCTTTTAGCGCTGGCAGCTCTTAAGGAGGGGAAGTATGTTTATCATGCCCCAGAGTTCGGGCCGGAGAGGAGGGGTGCGCCCGTGAGGGCTTACACACGAGTAAGCCACTCGCCATTAGAACTCCATTCAGGCATATATGAGCCGGATGTAGTAGTCGTAATTGACCCCTCAATGCAGAACGAGCCATCCATCCTCGCCGGTATCAAAAGGGATGGGCTATTGATTTTGAATGCTAAGGTTCCAAGCGAAAAAATCACTGAGTATGCCAAGAGCCATGGAATTAGCCTCTGGTTCGTGGATGCTTACTCAATAGCAATGGAAGTATTTGGGCGCCCATTCTACAACACACCTATGCTGGGCGCTTTGGTGAGGGCAAGCAACTTAGTATCTCTCGATTCCGTACTCTCTGTTGTTTCTGAACGCTTTTCCAAGGACAGCAAGCTAGCGCAACTAAACATTCTTGCCATTAAGCGCGCATATGAAGAGGTGAGGAGGCACGAGTAAGAATGCAGGTTTCATTCTTAAAAATTGGAGAGAGATGCCTCCCGGCGGTATCATCTCAGAGCCGAAAACAAGCCTATACAATAAGACTGGCAACTGGCGTGCCCTGAAACCTATCTTGCACGAAGAGAAGTGCATAAGATGTCTGCTCTGCTGGGTCCACTGCCCTGAACCAGCAATCAATCGCCACGACAAGGACACCGTTTCCATCAACTATGACTATTGCAAAGGTTGTGGAATCTGTTCAAATGTTTGTCCCGTTCACGCAATTGAGATGGTGACGGAGGGATGAGCGGAAAACTTGTAGGAATGAATGGTAATAGAGCTGTCGCTTATGCTGTGAAACAGGCAAAGGTAGATGTTATCAGCGCTTATCCCATCACCCCTCAAACAGTCATTGTTGAGACTCTTGCAGACTACGTAAACAACGGGGAGATGGATGCCGCCTTCATCCCAGTCGAGAGCGAACATACCGCATTATCAGCAGCTATTGGCGCCTCTCTGGCAGGTGCTAGGGTATTTACAGCTACTTCTAGCCAAGGGCTAGCGTTAATGTACGAGATTCTGTGGATTGCGGCGGGATTAAGAGCTCCTATAGTTATGGCAATAGGAAATCGCGCCCTTTCCCCAAACATCAACATTCACTGTAGCCATGACGACGCTTACGCCGCACGCGATACCGGGTGGCTACAATTTTTCGCCGAAAACGTGCAGGAAGCGTACGATTTGACCTTGATGGCGTTCAGGATCGCAGAAGATGAACGCGTCCTCCTGCCAGTGATCGTTAATCTTGACGGCTTTATACTCACTCATGCATTGGAGGGACTTTACGTGCTTGACGACGGGGAAGTTGATCGATTTCTGCCGCCGAGGAGACCTGTTAATCCTATAGACCCGGAGAATCCAAAGACTTACGGACCTCTGGACTTCGCTGACTGGTATATGGAGCATAAAAGGTTGCAGTACGAGGTATACCCCAAGATAAGCTCAATAATCAGAGAGGTTTTCGCCGAGTATGAGAAATGCAGCGGAAGACGATACGTGCCGGTAAAGACGTTTAACTCTGAGGACACTGACAAGGCTATTGTCATTCTAGGCTCTTCTGCCGGGACAGCAAGATACGCGGCTAGAAAATTAAAGGAAAAGGGTTTAGATTTGGCAGTAATTAGCCTAACACAGTTCAGGCCCTTCCCACTTAAAGAGCTTAGATCGATTTTAGAGAAGTTTGACGTAGTGGCAGTTCTCGACAGAAGCGTCAGCTTTGGTAGTCCGGGAAACCAGCTATTCATGGATATTGCAACATCACTTTATAGTTCAAGAAAGAGACCTCTTCTCTTCAATGTTGTCTACGGTTTAGGTGGACGTGACTTTACGATCTATCACGTTGAGAAGATTTATGAGATAATGGAGGAAGTTCGGAGGAGGGGTGAGGCCCCTGAAGAAAGTATTTGGGTGGGACTAAGGGAGGCATGAGGTGGTATGCGTGGGCGCTAGAGCTACGGGTATTAGGACTTTGAAAGAGATTCCCCTCGAAGAACAATTTGCGCCAGGTCATAGGCTGTGTGCTGGTTGTGGTATACCGCAACTCGTGAGACTCACCTTAAAAGCAGTCCCGGATCCAAAAGTTGTGGTTAATGCTACTGGCTGCCTGGAAGTCGCGACAACAATATTTCCGTACACGAGTTGGGGCGTGCCATGGGTCCACGTGGCCTTTGAAAATGCAGCCGCAGTGGCAAGTGGCATTGAGGCGGCCTTCAATATACTTTCAAAGAAGTATGGAGTGAGGAAGCCGAAAGTTGTTGCTTTCGGAGGTGATGGTGGAACATTCGATATTGGTTTTCAGGCGCTTTCCGGTGCCCTGGAGAGGGGACACGACTTCATCTACATTTGCTACGATAATGAGGCCTACATGAATACTGGCATTCAGCGTAGCGGCGCAACACCGAGAGGAGCCTCTACAACTACTAGCCCGGCAGGAGAGGTAATTCCAGGGAAAATGGAGCGGAAAAAGAATTTAATCGAAATAGCTATTGCACATGGGGTTAGGTATGCAGCGACGCTGAACCCCGCCTTTCCAATAGACATGTATAATAAGATTGCGAAGGCGGCGAGCATTTCTGGCCCCACAGTTCTTCACTATTTCAGCCCGTGCCCTACTGGCTGGTACTTTGACCCGTCCAAAAGCATAGAGGTCGCAAGATTAGCTGTGCAGACGCGGATATGGCCGCTCTACGAATATGAAGATGGTAAAATAAGGATTACAGTTCCCGTTAAAGAGGCAAAGCCTGTAGAGGATTACTTCAAGCTGCAGGGGAGATTCAGACACTTGCTAGAGCCCGAGAACAAGTGGCTACTGGACGAGATTAAACGCGATATAGAGGAAAACTGGAACAGACTACTTAGATTAGCCGAGCAAAAGTAACTATATTCTGAGATATACCTTTTTATTTCTTCGGATGAAAGATTTTCAGAGGGCAAATGATTAGCGAGGAGCTCGGGTCGATTTACAAGTCTATGTGTCCCAATTGTGGTCGTGATATCAGTGACTTTCGCCTAGCAAATAAAATTCCCTGCAAGAACTGTTTGCCAGATGAAAGCCTTCGGAAGCTTCTAAGAGCAAAGAGGGGGGGAGAGCTAGACAATAAGCACGGAGACTACTTCCTCCCACACTTAGAGCAAATTATTAAGGTGCTTGATGCTTACGGAACAAAAAAGGACTTAGAAAAACTCTACCTCATAGAGAGAAGATTAGCAGAGTTTCAGGAATTCTTTTCCCAGGGACTGGGAAGCAGTCCTTGGAGTGCCCAGAGAACATGGGCTAGAAGAGTTTTTATGGGAAAGAGCTTTGTTATTCTTGCACCCACGGGGGTTGGAAAAACAGTTTTCGGCACCCTTATGGCTTTATTTCTTTCAAGAGAGGGCAAAAAGTCATATTTGATTTTGCCTACATCAGTGTTGGCGTCTCAAGTCTACCAAAAAGCGATAACGTTTGCATCAAAGCTTAATTTAAACCCTGATGAGATACTTCTATACCACGGTAACCTTCCTAAAAGTGTAAAGGAAAATGTCGTGGGTAGGATTCGGAGCAATGAGTTCTCTATTCTTATTACTACCTCACAATTCTTGTCCAGGAATTTTGATAAACTTGAAGGTAAAAAATTTGATTTCATTTTTGTAGATGACGTTGACAGCATAATCAAATCCTCTAAGAATATCGATAAAATCTTCATATTGTTAGGTTTCTCCCAAGGTGATATAGAATTAGCTCTTGAGGCGGTAAGAGAATCGTTGAAGCTTGGCCGTCAACTACGTAATGGTAGTGCCTCCGACGAGACGAGAGCTTTAGTTGAACAGCTGCAAACGAGAATAAAGGAGGTAGTCGGCATGCGTAAGCACGGAGTCTTAGTGGTGTCTACGGCTACTGGGCGGCCGCGAGGCGCTAGAATTAGGCTTTTCAGGGAACTTTTGGGTTTTGAAATAGGGTCTCGCAGTGAATTTCTAAGAAACCTAGTTGATGCCTTCGTAATAGTAGATGGAGGTAAAATTATTGAGAAAACTGTTGAACTCGCATCGAGGCTTGGAAGCGGTGGACTTATATTTGTGCCTATAGGGTCTTCTGAAGACCTTATAACGTCGCTTGCGAATGCCCTCGAATCAGCCGGTATTAGGGTTGGCTTAATGCATGGAAAACGTAAGAATAAGTCGGCACTCAAAGACTTCGAGGCTGGAAGCGTTGATGTACTGATAGGGGTTGCAAGCTACTATGGAACACTTGTCAGGGGTCTCGACCTACCTCACGTGGTAAAGTACGTTCTTTTCGTTGGTATACCACACTTCAAATTCTCCCTGGATCTAAGTGATGTTACACCGCTACGTCTGATACAAATAGCTTCTAACGTTAGAAACGTAGCTACCAAAGAGGATCAAGCATCTCTAGATCGCCTGGTCGTCTATATTAGGGAGGCACTGCAAAACATGGAGCCTGGAGAATACATGGCTTTTACAAAATGCCTGGCTGAAAACTCGTGTACAGGAAGGTTCACAAGAGTGGCTGGAAGAGTGTACTTATTGAGGAGGATAGTTGAGAAGTATCTTTCGTCTCCCGAGTGCTTGGATAGGCTTGCTAAGGAAACTTCTCTGACAGTCATCAAGGACGGCGAATCTTTAAAACTGCTGCTTCCAGACGTTTTGACCTATATTCAAGCCTCGGGCAGGGCTTCACGCCTATACGCAAGGGGAATTTCGAGAGGCCTCTCAATAATCATATGCGACGATGAGCTGTTTCTAGAAAAGTTCAAGAAGTTCTCGAGGTACTATGACGTTGAATGGAAATCCTTAGATGAGATTGACTTGGACCAGTTAATTAAAGAAATTACCCGCGAGAGGCATATTATTAGAGAAATCCTAGAGGGCAAGATTCCTGCCGAGCTCAAGGCTGACCTCGTGAAATCAGTATTAGTTATCGTAGAGTCGCCAACTAAGGCCAAAACTATTGCTAGCTTCTTTGGAAAACCCAGCCGCAGAAGGCTTGGCCCAATCACATCTTACGAAGTCTCCTACTCAGGTTACATACTGAGCATTGCAGCCACGCAAGGACACGTCTTCGATCTAACCACACAATTGTACAGCTACGACTCCGCGAGAGACTTCTACGGAGTCCTAGTTTTCAAGGACAACTCACAGATAACCTTTACGCCAGTCTTCACCACAATAAAGAGGTGCATCAAATGCGGAGAACAGTTCACCGATCCTCCCTTGCAAAGAATCTCTTTGCATGGCTCACTGCCAAATACGCCTGTACAACCCACTGTAACCGTCTGTCCAAAGTGTGGAAGCGACAAGATACTCGATAAGGCAGAAATCATTAGGGCACTTCGCGAGTTAGCAATGGAAGTGGAGGAAGTGATTATTGCTACGGACCCGGATACCGAGGGGGAGAAGATCGCTTGGGACATTTATCTTTCCCTGAGCCCTTATGTCAGAAGAATAAGGCGGGTCGAGTTCCATGAAGTTACGCGGAAAGCCTTTGAGGAGGCACTAAGTAATCCCAGGGACATAAATATCAACCTGGTTCACGCACAACTCGTTAGGAGAATAGAGGACAGATGGCTCGGCTTCTCTCTTAGTCAAGCCCTTCAGCGGGTGTATGGGCTATCTTGGTTATCCGCTGGTCGTGTTCAAACTCCCGTCCTTGGATGGATAATCTCTAACCATGAGGAATCCCTCAAGAGCAGAAAGTATGTCTTCCGCCTAACACTGAAAAATGTAAAGAACAGTGAAAAGCTCCGATTGCTAATTGACACAGTAAGGCTTGACGGTAAAAAGCCGAGAGCAATCGTAGAGGAAATAAAGGATGCTAGGGTTTTTGTACGCGAAGTGCAACGCTCAGAGAAATATGTTAATCCGCCACCCCCATTCACAACTGATACATTGCTGCGTGAGGCAAACACCATCTTAAAACTCGATGTGGAGAGAACGATGAAGCTGGCTCAGGACTTATTCGAGAGCGGTCTCATAACCTATCACAGAACAGACAGCACTAGGGTTTCTGACGCGGGATTAAGCATTGCGAAGAGCTACATTGGAGAGAGACTCTCTCCATCACTTTTTACGCCGAGAAGGTGGGGTGAGGGGGGCGCGCATGAGTGTATTCGCCCAACTCGTCCCTTGGATGTTGACGGGCTAATGCAGATGATACGCCAAGGAGTACTTCAGCTACAAATAACACTGACCCGTGATCACATCCGTCTGTATGACTTGATTTTTAGAAGATTCATTGCAAGCCAGATGCCACCGGCAAAAGTTTCAGAAGCCACTGTTGTGGTTTCCGGCCCCTACTTCGAGAAGCAATTTACATTCATCAAAGAAACTATAGAGGAGGGATTTGCTAAAGTGATGCCTATCAGGACAGTGTTTATGGCAGTAGAGGGAGAGTATATTGTTGAAGATGCCACCTATAAGAAGGTGGCAACGGTTCCGCTCTACACTCAGGCTGATGTTATCAGACTGATGAAAGAGAGGAACATCGGAAGACCGTCCACATATTCGAAGATAATTAAGACTCTCCTAGATAGGAACTACGTGATACCAGTCAAGGGCAGCAAGCTTGTTCCTACACGCCTTGGTAGAGACATCTTCCAGTACCTCTTGAACAACTTTAGTGATGTGATAAGCGAGAGAAAAACAGCGGAGGTTTTAGCCAAGATGGACCTAGTAGAGAGTGGCGAAGCAGATTACGTTGATGTTTTAAAAGAATTCTATATTGAGGTGCATGAGAAAATATGCTCTAAAGTCCGAGAGGCCTGTCCTTTACATTAATTTCATGCGGCTGACGCAAGGTGAGACCGCAGAACGTCTTAGGAGATTTTAGTGCACGCTAAAATTGCGGAGAAGCGATGTTAAGCAACCGTGCTAATCTTTCGTCTCCTTTTACCCTTTTAATTATATCTGCTACACGGGGATGAACATACTTCTCCCAGTCACCTCCCTCTGCAATTATCTTTCTGATACGTGTTCCCTCGAAAATTTCCCTGTTATAGAACGGTATCCCCTCTACCGGGAAGCCCTCCTCTTTGAAGAGTATCCGGGATAGCGGATCGTTTGTGTATACCTTGTCGAAGCACGGTGACCAGCTTACCACCAACTTGACCCATACTGAGTGTTCGTTGTCTGTATCCGGCACTACGCTTACAAGAACTCTGTCAATAAGATTTTCAGCTTTCAACACTGCGTATATCATTTCAAGACGCTCCCCTACAGTGAATGGATTCTTGAAGGTATGAGAGTACTGGGCACTACCAATTGCTAAAACTACCTCACTCTCTCTTTCAAGTATCCACCTCAACGCTTGTAAATGACCGTTATGGAATGGCTGAAAGCGTCCAAGGAATAAAGCACGTCTACACTTCACGTTTTTCTTTCAGGAACGCCCTAAATAAATTTGTTTTTTATGCAAGGAGAGGCGAGGCGCTGCTCGAGGGGATGGCACGTTTCCTTTCCCGGACGTATCTGCCGCGCATGCGTATTTCCTTCATTTTCCTAATCACGCACAAGGCTTTTTCTTCGCCTCTTTCCCCTCTGTAACCCTCTATGAATGAATTTAAGACTTCGTCCAGGAGTGATGGGTGGGTGCTCTCAATGGCCCTCGCAAAGAGATGTAGATCCACCCCTGCATCTTCATCACGGTTCGAGAAAAACCCTAGACCAAAATCGATTAGAAACGGTGTCTTACCCTCACTCAAGATTATGTTGCTTGTAGTTAAATCTCCGTGAATAATGCCGGCATTGTGGAGTAAACCCACTTGGCGTCCAACATTCTTAAAGACGTCCCGAAGTAAGTTGGGTGATGCTTTTTCCACGTATTCCTTTAATCTTTCTCCCCGAATAAAACTCGAGATGAGTATGCCTTCCTCTGGGTATACGAGCATCAAGCTTGGTACATTAACTCCTATAATTGTCGCCTTGCATAGAAGCTTTGCCTCTAGAACTGTTCTCTCATACCTCAGGATACGGTCAAGGTTTTCATCACGATAATTTTTCTTCAGTCGATATTTAACTACAACTTCTTGTCCACACATGTAGCCTCCTAACAGTATGGCTTCAGCACCTATTCCCAGTACTTTTTCGAAAGAAAAACCTGTCCAGTACCTGACGAAATCAATGACCTGGGCTATTTTTGTCTCCAAGGCACTTCTACCTCATCCATTCTCCAATAGGGCTGGATAGAACTCTTCTCGACAGGAATTCTTACGCCGTGCATGAATGCTAGCGCACCTGTATAAGCTATCATTGCACCATTATCACCGGCATACTCGGCTGGAACCGTGCTGAAAACTCCACCTCTGTCTTCAACCATCTTCCTGAGCTTCTCCACGAGGATCCTGCTTCTGGCAACTCCTCCTGTTAAAACCAGCTGTGATTTACCTGTATGTGCAAGCGCCCTCTCAGCAACTTCTACGAGCATGGAGTAGGACGTTTCGACAAGACTGTAACAGATGTCCTCTAAGCCGCATTCACCAGACTTATACAATTGGAGAGCTTGAGTTAGAAGACCTGAGTACGAGACGTCCTGCCCCTTTACAGTGTATGGTAAGAATATGTACCTTCTGCCCTTTAAGGCAAGTTCTTCGACCATCGGAACCCCAGGGAACCCTAAGCCCACTTCACGCGCGAAAGTGTCTAGACAGTTACCCAGCGGGATGTCCAGAGTTTCTCCGAACACCCTATACCGCCCCTCATTGAAAGTAGTAATGATCGTGTTCCCACCTGCTACGTAAACAAATACTGGGTCCCAGAACCCTGTGGTCAGCCTGGCAATTTCCAGGTGAGCAATGGAGTGATTAACTGGTACAAGAGGCTTTTCATATTTTAAAGCGAGATACCTCGCCAGGGTCGCTCCAACTCTTAAGCAAGGACCCATGCCCGGACCGAGCGCAACGGCAACAGCATCAATATCCTCTATCTTTAGATTTGCTCTTCTTAAGGCCTCATAGAGAATGTCTGGCGCCACTTTGCTGTGGTGTTCAGCAGCCTCTGTTGGCTTAATACCGCCTGATCTAGGAATGTATGCGCGATTAACGTTGCTGAGTATGCTACCCGTATGAGAGGCTATCCCTACACCGAAGGTGTGCGCAGTAGACTCTATGCCTAGAACGACAGCCATTCCCGAGCACTAGACAAATTCTGTGTAGCCACATTTTCCACAGTGCCATCTCTCTGCTGGCTTTAAATGGTGAGCCATTATGGATCCGCATCTTGGGCACTTCTTGTTCTTCAATTTAATAGTACCGGTTTTATAGTCATATTCGTAAAGTCCATGGATTTTTGGCATACTCCTACCCCTCCTTTTTAACTTCCTCCCGAATTAGTCCATTTCGTCTCAGGATATGCTTTGGTTCGTACATTTTTGCTGTCGTCTCGGCATCATATACATGTATAAGCACATCTGAAACTCTTTGTCCATACCTTGTGGAAATCTTCCTGACCACAATCACTCCCTGAGAACCTAGAACGCCTTGAAGCTGTGAAACGATCTCTTTCTTGGAGGGGGTCCCTGAGCCTTCATGAGTGATAGAGAAGAGTAGCTCGCGCCGACCAATCACCCTGTTAACCCGCTCATGCACAAGCTTTATCGAGCCAACACCCATCCGAGGCACCTCTCACCCCTATCCTCAACACAAATTTAAGTTTTTCTTGAAAATGTACAGACACAAGCGCTCCAGAGATTTATACTGTTCTAACCCAATAGTTGCTTATGCTACAAATATTTTCCAGAGAGAGAGAACGCATCGCTTGTTAGCCTATGGGTATACCTCGATTTTCACCCAGGCTTCAGCGGGTAGCCCTGGCGCATTTGCTAGACTGAGCCGCAGAAGACCTGGTTTAAGGTAGTCTTGTATACCTTTAAGTGTCCCATCATACTATGATGGCTTGCGCCCTGTGAATGTTACGCTGAGGCATCGAGGTTACAGGGTTAGCGCACGCTATACAGCACTTTCCACATGCCCGCCACGAAAATCTTATAACCCTCTGAGTTGTCTAAATCTTCAATGGCCGGGGTGGCCGAGTGGACTAAGGCGTCGGACCCGTAAGGGGGGCGAGGCTGCAGTGGTCAACTAGCCTTAGATACCCGATCTATCCCGGGTTCGAATCCCGGCCCCGGCTCTAATTCCTCGCATGCTAAAGCCCTGATACAGATTAGTCCTGGGTTATGGTTTTATTTGTCTATGTGTGCCTTCACGTATAACTATTTTATATGCTGTGTTGTTCTTTGCATATGGTGATGCTTTGAGGCGTAAGTTTGTGGTTGTGATGCCTTTTGATGTGTTTAAGGAGGATGCTTCTCTGGTTAAGAGGATAGTTGTCTCTGCGATGTTTACGTCTCATGATATCCGCAGGGACGTTTCTCTGGTTTTCATTTTGCATGGTATAAATGTGAAGGTCTCAGTTTCAGGTGAAAAAGCGAAGCACATACACGTAGATGAACCTTCCTACATGGGTATTCATAGAAGGGTAGTCTCTGCAGTTGAAGAGGCGAAAGCAAGTGGGCTAAAGAAGTTCCCGCACTGGGGCTTTGTGGTCGAGAAAGTCAAGAATACGGGTGCTGAGATGGGGGGGGGGTACCTGGTCGCTACGAGGGGTAAAGAAATAACAGAAGTATTGAGGAGCATCGAGGATGAAATAACTCTCATTTTTTCACACAGTGTGCATGTTGATGGGGTTGAATCAGTCAAAATTTCTTCCTTGAAGAAGCCTGTCGATGTGTTGATCGCCCTGGCAAACATATTGTTGGATAGTTATAGCTACTGATGTCTCACCTGCGAGAAACCTTAACTGAGCTAAGCCTGTTGCTGCTTCGCCTTCCACTTCTTTGGGTAAGTTCCGGGTTCCATGAGCACATATCTCGGCTTTACAGCTATGCCCCTAGACTCGCTAAGCATTTTTCCTGAAGTCATTTCTGCTTTTCCCACCGCTACTAGTTCGTTTTTGAGCGTGAGGATTGCAACCTCTGCACCGACCTTTATGCCGCTTTCAAGCTTAACTATCCCTGGTACTGCTAAGGGTGCGCCGTGGCATATCGCATCGACAGCTGAATCTCTAATCCACACCTTAGGTAAGTGCTGGACGGCAAATTCCACTGGTAGAAATACCTCCCGCAAAAAGGTATCGATCCCCTCCTGTTTCCATATAAGGTAAGCATCTACTACGTCGTGTAGGGTTGCCAGATGATCTTCTTCCTTTAGAGACCCAGATCTTATCCTCCTGAGCTCCTGCATGTGTGCTCCGACGCCAAGGATTTCTCCAATGTCGTGGCAGAGTTTACGCATATAGGTTCCGGCTTCACACCATACCTGAAGGAGTGCCGTTCTGCCTGAGAATTCGAGGAGCTCTATGTCGTATATCCGCCTGATTCTTATAGTCCTTTTAACGGCACTGCGCAATGGTGGACGTTGATAAATCCTGCCCTTAAACAACCTGATAACATTCTCCAATCTTTCTTGGTCAACATCTCCGTGAAGACGCATGACGCAGACGTATTCCTTGTCCTCCTTTAACAGGACTGGTAGTATTCGAGTAGAGTGCCCTACGCTTATCGGTAAAATCCCGGAAACTTTCGGGTCAAGGGTTCCAGCATGCGCGATTTTTCCTATACCTAGTTGTCTCCTTAGCCATGCAACAACCTCATGGCTAGAGGGTCCAACTGGTTTATCCAGATTTATCACAGAGTATTTTAGTAAAATGTCTGGAGGTCTCTCCTCAGGTAACCATCCATAGGAAAAATCCGTCTCTTCCTCTGTTCTAAAGAGTACTTCGCGTTTCTGTAGTGTTGCAAGGTACTTTGCAGGCAAAGGCAGGCACCGAACATTAAATAAAGCTCGCTGAAAGTTCGGGCTTTACCCTCTCCCTCATATATTCGATCAAACCCGATTTTTCAAGGAGGGCGAGAACTTCCTCATCACTGGCTCCCTTGCTTATGCCTATCTTTTTATCTAAAGGCTCTAGGTGTTTGATGTTCGCTCTCCTCCTTTTAACTCCAGTTAAACTTTTCGGGCCTGTTACCAGGACATAATTATCATCTATGATATCCACTATGACGCACTTTGAGCCTGCTTCTCTTCCGCTTGTCTTCACACATATCCTTCCTACGTCGTAAAGCTTCATAGCGTTAATCAAGGCATGAAAGTTAACATATTTTTTAAAAATTTTATGTATGCTTTTCCTGCTCGTGGACGAGTGCTCTGGACGAAAATAGATATATTTGCCTGCAGAAAAAGCTCAGCGCGCAGCGCGTGCCATCCGTTACCCCGCCTTATCGCAGGGTTATGGTTTTTATGGGTATCGTTTTCGAGGGTGTCGCTAGGAAGCTGAGTACCTTTATGCGCTTTGGCAGCTCCGCCTTTATGCCAAGCGCTTCCAGCCCCCTTGCCATGATGCTCAGGGCAGCGTTCACGTCGCTGTGCAATGTGTGCCCATGCGGGCAAGTGACCAGCCCTCTGGGCTTCCTCAAGACCTCGCACCCGTGGTACGCGCACTCCTTCGATGTCCCGTCCTCGCTAACGGCGAACACGGGTATGCCCGCGTTCTCCAGCGTCGTTGCGAGCCTCAGCATCAGCCTTCGCTGGCTCCACATGTTCGTGTTGCCCTTGCCGGGCTTCTCCTGAGATATGTCCCAAGGGTAGCCGATGAACACAATGCCAATATCCCTCTTAAGTGCTTCGCTCTTCAGGTGCGAAGCAGTGTTGGCAAACGTCTGGTTCCTGCGCTTTTTCCTCTTCTCGAATAGGCGCCTCCTCTCCTCCGCGAGCACGCTCCTGGTAGCCTCCTCCATCCCGGCGTCTGACAGGGCTTTGTCGATTGCCGCTATCCTTTTCTCGAAGTAGTAATAGTCGGACTTGAGCGCTGCACCCTTGTACAGCAGTGCATCCCCGCCGCTAGTGACAGCGGCAGCAAGCACCTCTCTGCCCAGGTCTATTCCCATGAAGCCGCACCCTGTGCCTCTCCTCTCGAGGGTCACCCTGACCGATATGTGGGCATACCACCTCCTCTTCACTGGGTCGTATATGATCTCCATCCTGCCGCGCTTGGCACCAGGCTTCGAAAGCCACCTGAGCTTGCCAGTGAAGGGCACATCGACGTTCCAGTATCCGAGCCTGATGACCCTCCTCTCAGCATCGACGCGGTAGTTGTCAGCCCTCACGATGATGATCGGCACCCTCTCGCCGCTTCTCTTCCTGTAGTCAGGAGGCCTCGGATTCATCCAAGGAGGAAGCTTCCCCTCCCTCCTCTCCCTCAGCAGCTCGGCGAAGCTTTTCCAAGCCTCGCTGATTTTCCTCAGCGCCTCGTCAAAGTTCTTAGCACCGAGCGCTTTCTTCACCTCCCTGTACTCTGGGGTTACCTTCGCGAGCTCCCTAGCGGTCTTCACGCCCTTGTCGATGCCTCTGCCGGCGAAGAACAGCTGCCTCCTGCGGTAGTTCTCCATGTTGATCAGCCTGGCGCACTGGTCTCCAACGGAGCGGAGCAGCTCCTCCTGTTCCACGGTTGGGTGCAGGCGTACGATGTCGCACCGCTCAACGACCTGGGACCCAATCAACCCGCCGCCGTAGCAGCGGGGATCACCCAAGCTCAAGAGGAGCCGGGCCCAGGCGTTCAGCGGCACGACGCGCACGCCACTCCCCACTACGGGGCAGGATGAAGTGCTGGCACTGCTACGCCTCGACCAATGCCCCCTCTGAGCCACCAACCCCGGAGCCCCACCCCGAGCCCCGGGGGCCCTGTTGGTACGACCAGACTTCCTGGTCACGCTCCCACCCTCCCCTCTCGGGGTGCCGGCACAGGCTCCACGACCAGCCGCATCAGCGCAGGTCCGGGCGCTTCACCTAGAGCCGGGCCTCAGCCATGGTGGCCCGGGCCACCCCTTTATATGGTTGACTCCCCGCCCCTCCGCGTGCCGGTTCTCGCGAGGGTGGTCTCGATGGCGTTGACGAGCCTCTCCCTGCCTCCGCCGCTTACGGCTTCGCTTGCGGAGGGGGTACCTGGGGCTGCTCAGGCAAATACTCGGGGGGCGGGTGGAAGAAATACGGGATCGCTACCATAGCGGCTCTGGAGCCCATGCCGGTGGCGTTTCTGCGCATCGGGGTGCCGACGCTCTGCCTCAAGCTCCTAGACCACGCCAGCGACGCCCTGATCGACTCGGCGCACCTCGCCGCCAGCTACGCGTACCGCAGGGCTGAGGAGGCCTTCGGCGTGCTGGAGCCGGAGGTCAGGGCGGAGGTATTTCGCATGTGCCTCACGAACCTCCAGCTCGCGGCGGAGATGGGCGAGCATGAGAGGGGGCCGATACGCAGCACCCTCCGCATGCGGGAGGAGCAGCGCAAGGAGATGCTGGAGGGGGGCTGCAGCACGATCGAGAAGCTCCTCATCGAGCGGGGCATACTGTAGCACAGCGGACAAAAACGCTTTAGCGCGCGCAGACATCCATTCAAAAAATAAGCAAAAACTTTTTAGCGCGCGCTAAAAGCTCAACTTGGTGGAGGATTATGAGCGAAGTTGCCCCCCAGATTAAAAATGCTATTGAGCTTCTAAAACAGATTGCTGATGACAGGGGTGTGCCCAGAAATATAAGGCGCGTGGCAACAGAGTCTATAGAGGTACTAATGAGTCCCGAAATGACTCCTGGACTAAAAGCTGCTACGGTGATTTCGAAGCTCGATGAAATTTCGATGGATCCAAACACCCCTCTCTTTGCGAGGACGAAGATTTGGCAGATAGTCTCCCTGCTCGAGCAAGTTAAAGACTAGCGCGTGACGGGAAGCGCTAAGGACTGCAGTGTTTACACAAATGCGTGTAAAGAATCTGGCGACCGGAAGTATTGTGTATGGTAAGCTACCAAGGGGATGCATGCTATGCCAGCAAGGCTTAAAAACCATCATTTTCCTGACCGGGCTCTGTCCCTGTAGCTGTTTCTACTGCCCATTGAGTGAGTACAGGAGGCAGAGGGACTTAATAATCGTGAATGAGACGGAGATAACAAATCCTTTCGAGTACTTCAAAAGGCTAGAAGCTGAGATTTTAAAGTCCGGTTCAAAAGGAGCTAGCTTAACAGGGGGAGACCCGCTTTTAAAGCACCAACTAGCAGTGCAGACTATTTCCTATCTTAAGGATCAATTTGGAGAGAAGTTTCACATACACATTTACACAACTGGGCTACTACTAAAGAGAGACAGACTTAAGGAACTGGCAGACGTGGGTCTAAACGAGCTTAGAATACATGCCCCGCTGGATAAGTTGGAGGAAGCCTTGAAGCTGGCGCGTGAATGGGGGGATAAACTAAGCGTTGGTCTAGAGTACCCAGCGCTGCCTCGCAGCAGGGACTTTCTTTTAAAGCTCCTAAACTTAGCGGAAAAATACGAAGTTGACTTTATCAACTTGAACCAGCTGGAATTTACCGAGTCAAATTCTCTGTCCTTACAGCTGCGCGGTTTTAAGCTGTCAAAGGATTATCGTGCAGCTGAGGGGAGCGAAGAGGCGGCTTTAGAATTAATCCGCTACGCAGAATCTGTTTCAGCTAATACAACTGTACACTATTGCCCAGTTAGAGTGAAAGACCACTTCCAAACAGGCCTACGCTTCTACAGGAATGCAAACCTCGTAGCCATGACTCATCAACTAGTCACTGATGCTGGAACACTAATCGAGGTAATGTATGATGAGCTGGGGCCTTATTCCTCAAAGTACCGGCAATTCTACCCAGCTAAATACCTGCACCCACTCCTTATAGACCTTGTGAAAAAGGGGAAGATATTAGAAGAGGCTCCTTCCGTGCGTAAGCTCGTCCTGGAAGAAACACCCTTTAACCATCAAATGGTGCCGAGGACACGCGGTGGAGCCTTCTAATGCTTCTCTAAATATTCCCCAGATAAAACAAAAGCAGTGAAAAATTATCCATGAATTCTGCGTGGTGCCGGGGCCGGGATTTGAACCCGGGACCCTCCGGTTTCCGCGGAAATTTCTTCAGCCGGATGCTCTCCCAGCTGAGCTACCCCGGCTTTACATGTAGTTGTTGTTTGCGGAAGTTTAAAAATGTTGTGTCTAGGTGAATAAGAGGGTTAGCGCAACTTGCTTTTCCTTAAGTGTGCACCTTGTATATGTACTGATGCCCTATGCCTCATTAAATGCTCTTCTGTCCGCAAAAATATTTTTACGGTTATTGACGTGTATCTGCAGACCCTTTAATACATGCCCTTGAGGATCTAGTTGCTACCGAGGCTTTCTGGGAGTAAGTAATTTATACCCCTTCTTTGAGCGATAGCTAGGCTTTATGTTAAGGACAAAGACCCTGAGGAGTCTGGGGCTATATATCGTTAACAAGGACAATGAAGTCTTCTGGCTGGATCTGGCTATGAGTGGGCTAAGATACGCAAAGAACCAGCATGGGTATAAGAGCTACTTTACACTGATTAAGGAGTGGCTTTTTGAATACGGTTTGGTTGAGAAGAACGATTTCCTGGAGGACTGTGTTCTTGTGTACTCGCCCGGGAAGAGGGGGAATGGAACCATAATTTTAATGATTTACTCGGTACGTAGGGGTAAGGTTCACAAGGTTGTGTTAGCACCGCTTAAGCTCGGCGTGCTAAAAACTTTAGACTCCTTACTTGAGAAAGCCGGTTGGAAGAGAATTTTCCTACTGGATATAAGACCCATTAAGCGTCTTTCTCCAACAATGTGAGATTTCCTCATCAATGCATAGCTTCTTAAAAACATTAGCTCTAAGCAGCACGTCTGCGAAGCCTACTGTACGCAGACATGCTGCTTAGTTGCCGACACTCCCGGATACGGCATCTCTATAGCGCGTTATTAGACGTAGAATGCTCTCGGAGATCTTACTGGTGCGGGGGCCGGGATTCGAACCCGGGCAGGCTTGCGCCAGCACATGTCTGCCTACGCCAGCGGATCTTGAGTCCGCCCCCTTTACCCTGGCTCGGGCACCCCCGCTACAATTAAAACTTGCTGCAGACCGCTATAAGGTTTTCGCGGGGTCATATTTTGCGGGCCACAATTACGTAACCGGTATGAACTACACCTAGGGTTTCTGGGCGAAGTTCCTCTGGGATCGGCTTGAACCTCCTTAATTGAATCTCCGCCGGCTCTATTTGTTTAAAGTTTGCTTTTTTAAGAGAAATTATCGTTTTTTCAAGTTGTGGGACTGTAGGTACAAAGATAGCTATTGAGCCCCCATGAGTAAGCGACTTCATGGCCTCTTCAACTACGTTCCAGGGATCAGGCATATCGAGAACAACCGCGTCTACATCCTCTTCATCTATTCCATTCCTCACGTCCTTGTTCTTAGCCTCAACATACTGTATGACTTCCAGAGTTTTAAGGTTCTTGAGCGCTCTTTCATAAAATTCTTTCCTTATCTCGTACGTGAAGACCCTACCGCTGGGCTTCACGTACCATGCAAGTATCGCTGTCATATATCCTGTGCCCGTCCCGGCTTCTACCACTCTCGAGCCGGGACCTATACCCGCGGTCAAGAGTATGTACGCGGCATCCTTTGGGTAGATAACTTGCGTATATTTTTGGAGTACTTCAAGCCTGTCAATAAATGAGGCCCTTGATACTGTTAGCTTTTCTCCGATATTAGTCTCGATAGAGCAACCATATTCTAACCCGACGAGGCTGGATAGATTTATACTTCCATGCATCGTGTGAAAGGTCTTTCCACTCTCCACCTTTACAACGTACCTGCGCTTATCGCTGTAGTAGAGCACTACCCAGTCGCCGGTCTTTACTACATCAGACACATGTCTCGCCTTTCGCGGTCCCTTTTATTTTTCACTTGTCCTTTGCTACTATTTTCCCAATGCAAATCTTTAAATAAGTAAATTCTTGGATGTGGTGGCAGAGTATGGTGGATGTAAGGCTTGTGCCGGCGCGACTGCTGATCGAGGAGGTAGCTAAGTACCTAAAAGAGAATACCGGCGAGATAAGGCCTCCTGAGTGGAGTCTCTACGCTAAAACAGGCCCCACGCGTGAACGCCCCCCCGAGGACCCGGAGTGGTGGTACAAAAGATGTGCAGCTCTCCTTAGAAAAGTTTATCTCAACGGACCAGTGGGTCTTGAGAGGCTTCGTACAGCCTACGGAGGTAGGACCAAGAATACTGTTAAAAGAAAACACTTTAAGAAAGGCGGTGGATCATCAATAAGAAAAGCTCTTCAACAGCTCGAAAGTGCTGGTTTGATAGCTAAGACGCCGAGAGGTCGCATTGTTACTCCGAGGGGAAAATCTCTTCTTGACAGAGTCGCACTGCAAATATTTAAAAAATTAGCGGAGGAAAGGCCAGAGCTTCGAAAGTACCTCGCCATAACGCAAACGAGTCCCGTACAATCATCATAAAGTAACATCTCCGAGCATTCCACAGCGCGCGCTTTGCACGCTAGTCGTCACCCTGCCTTCTTATTGTGAGAGGCGGCTGCCCCCCGCTCCAGTATGCTTAGAGCGATGTTTATGTCTGCGAGCGGACGTGCCGAGCGGGCAGTGGATCAGGTCTCTCAGACTCCTGGCGTGAGCTTACACGACGCCCGTAAACCTTTACTAAGTTTCCGCGCGCCTGTCTTCTACACTGTAGTGTGCAATGCCACAAAAACCTTAAAGCAATCATAAACTATACGGAATTGGTGTTGACTATGAGCTATGGCGAGGTAGACGACGAATTAGAAGAAATTAAGCGACGAAAGCTAGCCGAGTATCAGCGTCGCTTAGAGGCAGAAAGGGAGGCGGCAGCCAGAAAAGCTGAGGAGGAAGCCGTTAGACAGGAACTCTTGCGACGAATTTTAACACCTGAGGCTAGAGCCCGATTAACAAACCTGAAACTCGTTAAGCCGGAGCTTGTGGAGACTCTTGAGCTTCAACTTATACAACTAGCCCAGTCAGGCAGGATTAGGCTTCCAATAGATGATGATGCGCTGAAACAGATCCTAGCCCAACTATCAAGCACACGAAGAGACATAAGGGTAAAATTCAGCTTTTAGCGCGCTTACGCGCGCTAAGCGCGCGCGCTACAGCATGGGTTTGCGCGCTCTAAAAGTTTATAAACAAATTTTCCTAAAAGTTGGCGGAAAGTGATGAGAATGGCTCACTCCAAACCTCTAGGTAAAAAGCTTCGCTTAGCAGCTGCTACGCGCAGTAACTACCAAGTTCCCATATGGGTAATTGGCAAGACTCTAGGTAGAGTCCGTAGGAAACCTAGAAGGAACTGGCGTAGAAGCAGAATGCAACTGTAAGGTGAAGCGTGGTGTCCAGCAAGCAGCCTGAGGGGGAACACACTCGGACCTACATAGTGAACCTGCGGAGCGTTTACAGCGCTCCCCGAAAGAAGAGAAGCAAAGTTGCTGTGAGAAAGATAAGAGAATTCATTGCTAGGCACTTGAGGTACTCAGGAGGCATAAGGATCGATCCGAGGCTCAACGTGATCCTGTGGTCTAGGGGTGTCGAGAGGCCACCCAGAAAAGTGAAGGTTGATGTGAAATTTAGGGTGGTGACGGGGGAGATAGCAGAAGTTACAGTCCTACCGCACGGGATGGAGGAGGGCGAGGCAGAGAAGTAAATGGTCAATATAGAGACTTTTTCGCTCTACGGCACGCCTAATATTGGCGTATATGTCTTTGCAAATGACAATTTCTCTTTAATTCCTGTAGACGCTCCAGGCAAGCTTGAGAGCAAGATTATTGAGAACCTTAAGGTAGAAGTATACAGACTGACGATTGCTGGCACAAGGCTCTTAGGAGTCCTTTTGGCGGGTAATAATAACGGCATATTATTGCCGAGAATAATCACTGATTCAGAGATTGAGGCATTAAAGAAAATGCTTCCTGGTGTGAATTTCGTAATCCTAGAGGATATCCGAGAAACAGGTATTGGCAACTTAGTGCTGGCAAATGATTATGGCTGCATTGCCAGCAGGATCTTTTCAAGAGGTATTTTAAAAGTAATCGAGGAAAATCTGAATGTTGAATGTCACCAGATGAGTATAGGTGACATCCCCTTTGTGGGGAGCTTAGCTGTAGCTACCAATAGAGGCGTTACTGTTCCACCTCTAGCGAGCGACGAAGAAATTTCTACGATAGAGAGAATATTGAAGGTGAAAGCAGGCGTCTTAACGATCAACAGGGGGAAAATGTTTCTTAAAACAGGGCTTATTGCCAATACGAAGGGAGCTCTAGTTGGCGAAGAAACTACTGGGCATGAACTCATGCAATTACAACGTGTACTTTTTGCCTAGCGCGTACTTTTGGGGTTATTTAGTGCAAGGCTCTGCACTAAGAGCCGCAAAGCAATTCTCATAGCTTGAGGCAGCTGCCCGGAGTACGCGCGCTGCGCGCTCCTCTGAGCATACGGGATGGGGCACATCTAGCTGCTCTCTAAGTACTTAAACAGAGAATCTCTCGATGCTGCTTTCGCGCTTCCAACCTTGATGCTGGCTGCAGCTCTATCTCCAAAAATCTTTCTTAGAGTTTTAAGTGAGGCTTTCTCGACCTTGATTGGCAAAGGCACACCTTTGAGTGAGCGGGATTTAGCACCTGCAACTATGCAATCTATCTTTTCCCACTTTCTTAGCGATTCACCGTCTTCTAAGAAAATTGTTATGGGGTAGCTACCCATCGGTCTCGCTACGGCTTGCCTCCCAGTTCTCTCCACATAACAGTCCCTTACAATAGTCTTACTCGGATAAACCCGGCGCAGCATTACTCTGTCGAAGTGCAAGCGCACCCATTTCTTGAAGGCCTTTATATGCTTCCTGTTTTTCTTAATAATCGCTGTTCCCACACTCCACATAGGAGTACCGGGAAGCGGCATTACTTCTCGGATGTTTACTCTCCTGACCAGCAATCTTTCCTCGAGTATCTTAAGCAGAAAATCTTTGTTTAATTTAAACGTCTTTGCTGTCTCTCCAGGTAGTCCTAAAACAAAGTTTATGCCGGGAAGCAACTCTGGCGAGCCATTCCACCCTCTCTTGGCACCTACCTCATTGAGCATCCTTACTGCTTCCAGAACCCCCTCCGAATCATTGCCTAAATTATTAACCTTAGACACCACTGGATCAGCGCTTTCTAGCCCTAGGGCTGCCACATCCCCGGGAGAATGATACTTTACTATTTCCCGTAATGCTTCTCGAGCTTTTTCTTTATGAAGATAAATTGTTGCTGGGTTAACGTTATCGATGTGTAGCATGCTGGCGCTAGGCGCCGCACATCTGACATGCCTCATCAACTCCTTTATTTTCTCCGGATCCGGCTCTGGGAATTCAACCTCATTTACTCCTCGTGCCTTGTAAGCTAGCAGATCTGCCTGGCGCCCGAGTCTAAACCCTCGTACACCCAACTCGTACAGCGTCCTTACTTCGAGTCCGATGTCACGCGGTTCGCGGAAGACCACTTTGCCAAAGCGCGGCTCTATACAAAAGCTGCATCCACCGGTTACCCATCTCGGACATGATTTGTAAGTTTCTATTTCCGCTGTCAGGTTATAGCCCAGGTTTGGGTGCTGGAGAACAATTCTCGCTCCCCTGATTGCAAATTGGTTTATTAGTGTGTAATCTCTTGAAATAGCATACCTATCTATCCTTTCAAGGCTTTTCTCTACCAAGTACTCGTAGAGGATTAGCCATGGATCCCCGGGAGCCACAAGGTCATAGGCGTCTAGGAATTCTTCGCGAGGAATAGCTTTTTCACCTCCTGCTTTTCCGAAGCCGAAACGAACTAGAGGCCCCAGCAAAATTTTACGAGGTCTAGTGACCTGGCGCGGTATCCTAGTTAACTCTTCTAAAGTTATTGGTGTCCCACCTAAGTACTTCCCGGGAACAGTTATCCCGCCAAAGACTACCAGTAAGTCGCTCTTCTCCACCAAGTTAAAGAATTTCTCCCTAAGATTACGTGCCTGGTCTATTGTGAAGTAGTGGACTGCTGCCGTTTTCTCTACACTCCATACTGCACCAGCCATGTAGCGGGGATAAATGTCTATGTATGGCGGGACACCCAGCCCTGCAGGCTCATCATTATAGCCGTCGAGTAGCACCACGGTCGTCATCTATTTCTCTCCCGGTGCTATTACCTCCTCTTCTCGTAGCCTGCGCCACCGACCCATCCTTTTCTTTCAATTTCTCTTCCATCTTCGAATTCCACGCCTCCTCCCTCCTCTACTCTACCGATGATTGTTCCTCCAATCTCGTTGACTTTAAGAGCAGCATCCTCCGGTACAGCGAATATGAAATTGTAGTCCTCTCCTGAGGCATAGAGAACCTCCTCTAATACGCGCTCACTCGGGATGCATTCCTCAACAATTGGGTGAAGCGGCAGTCTACTTATTACTATTTTAACTCCTGATGCCTCTGATAGATAATGAAGAGAGAGAGCTATGCCATCACTATTATCAATCGCTGCGTGTACGAACTCCTTTAAGTTTAACCAAGCAGTCAACTCTGGTAACTGCCCCCATCCGTACTCTTCAATGACATCTCTCGTAATCGGACATTTAATAGCTTTATGGGTAGCAAAGTTGTATAACACAGCTGATAAACCCACCTTCCCACTAATAGCCAGCAAGTCTCCGGGTTCAGCCCCCCATCTGTTGACTATTTTTCCCTCGGCAACCCCGACTGCTACAACATCTACCCGTAATCCACCCCCCTCACTCACATCGGTATCCCCACCTAGAATTGAAATATTATACTTCCTGGCAGCTTCAATTACTCCTTCGTAAAACTCTTGGAAAGCTTCAAGCGAAAAGGTCTTGGAGAGTCGCACCGCTAGCAGTATCCCCTTGGGGGTTGCCCCCTTAAGTATGACATCGCTCAGGGAGCCGACGGTTGCACGCCGTCCTGCTATCCTCAATGGGAGGAAAGGGTAAAGGTGTGTGACATCTTCGAAAGAGTCCACGTTCAGAACAATGTTGATGCCTCCATGCTGGAGAAAAGATGCATCATTTTTCCGTATTCCTAGCCGACCTGTTGCCCAGTCTACGAGAAAATCTTCCCTAAGTACATTCATTTCTCCCACTTTTCGAAGGTTTCACATAGAATGAAGGCTGCGGTCAGGGCGAACAGGACGTATATCAGAGTCTGCATGTATGTTCGATAGACGTCTCCCTGAGGTGTCTCCCAATTCAGAATATAGGCTAATGTCTTGTAGGAAAAGTAAGCTATGATAATAATTGCTATGAGCGTTATCAGACCAAGTGCGGCTCTGAGCTTGGAATGCTGATGTTCATTCATATTGAGATCTCCATTGAGTAAGCGTGTGTGTCGAATTAATAAGCTTTTACCACGGTGTTCTAGCACTCCCTTACCCCCTTTTCCAGCTTATTTGAATAACGCGTAGAGAAATCGCTCTTCGTGCAGATGGGAGATCTTTAAGTTTTTAGCGCGCGCTCTTCGCCGTTTTCCCAATAAAGTTTTTCGTAGTGTGGTCTAGTGAACACTCCCTTGGGAAAAGGTGTGGGAGTGGCGCGCGCTAGGCACCCTGCTCATCCGCCTCATCCACGGGAAAACTAGAGTAATTTTTCCCGTGGATCTACAGTCGATGCTATGTAGCGCGCGCTTAATCAACGATAGGGATATAAACCCATGGCGATCACGACCTCGGAGGAGGGACCGAGGAGGGGATGAGGCTCCGCAAGGAGTAGACCCCATGACCCCGGAGCGCCTCCACAGCAACACTGGGGGCGCGGTGAGGCCGCCGCTAACGAGGCGGAGATGAGGGTGTGCGCGCTGAACATACCTTACACATAGGAACATGCGCGCGCTAAAAGCTTATTTAATTCGACACACACACCTTACACACAGGAACATGCACCCGATGCCGCGCAAGGTGGATGCTAGCCTTCAAGAAATTAAGAATTATATTCCGTACAGAAGAGCGCGCAATGGACAAATCCAGCTAGCCTTAGCAGTGAAGGAAGCCTTCGAGAAGGAAAAAATCTTGCTTGCCAGATATCCCACGGGAATTGGAAAAACGATCTCTGTGATAGCTGGAGCTCTGGCAGCTGATGCACAAAAAATAATTTATCTCGCTAGGTCTAGGTCGCAGTTCCAGGCTCCAATTAGAGAAGTTAGGAGGCTTGAGTCTCTGGGTTTCAGGGTTCCAACTGTAGTATTGATGAATAAACAGAGGTATTGTCTACTGAGAGGTTCTTCCACATTATCCTATAGAGAGTTTCTTCACTTTTGCTGGTCTAAGCGAAAGACGGGCGCGTGCCCCTACTCTCTGGAGGTAGATTTAAAGGGCGAGTTTCCAGGGGTACTGACGCCGAAAATTTCCAGGGAACTGGGCCTTGAAAATAACACTTGCCCATTTGAATTAACCTGGAAATACGTGAGAAGCACGAGGTTGATTGTGGCTTCATACCCCTATGTGTTTCACAGCGAATTGAGAAAACACCTATGGGCGACTTTGGGGGGTGCCCTTAGGGACTCTGTCCTAATAATTGATGAAGCCCATAACCTCCCAAGTTTTATCGTGGAGACTGATAGCTACACGCTTTCCGAGTACGATTTGAGGAGGACGATTTCCGCACTTAAGCGTCTAGGAGGTCCTGTGGAGGTGTTAAGTGACCTGGTGCATGCCTTGAATTTTATGAGGCGCTATAAGCGTATGAGTAACGGGGGAAGAGGTCTAAAGGTTGAAGACCTCCTACATCACATGCCATCCATTGAGACTATTGCTAAATATCTTTTTAGCACTGAAGAGTCAGCTGAAACATCAACATTCATGTGGCGAGTATACTCTTTTCTACAGGCACTGAGAGATGCGTCTCATGACCATGTCGTTTCCCTTTCTGCAGGAGACGAGGGGGTGGTTTTGAAGATCTCATTGGTCAACCCAAGAAGAGTCAGTTCACAAGTTTTCTCTGACGTTAGGAGTGCCGTATTGATGTCCGGAACACTTCCTCCCAGGGATTATCTTCAAGTGATGCTTGATATCCCTGAGGAAAGATTGCTCGAGTCAAGCTATCCCTATGTTTGGGGTAGCAATGTTGAAGTCGTAATTGTAGAGGGATTTTCCTCCAGGTACGTTTCCAGGGATGAGTACTTGTACAGGAAGTATGCAAAGGCTATAGACCTAATATTCAGTTTTCCCAGCGTAAGTAGAGCTGTAGTTGTTTTTCCGTCTTACTCCTTCATGATGAGCATAGTTCCTTATATTCAATCAAGACCATTCGTGTTTGAGAGGCGTGACTCCCCCTTGAAAGCATTGCTTGGAAAAATGTCTAGCAGTGAGAAAATCCTGGTACTTGTTGTAGCTAGAGGAAAATTCGTCGAAGGCGTGGAATATACTCTTCGTGGAAAGTCTCTTGTAGATACTATAATCATTGCAGGTTTACCTGTGCCGGAGCCAACAATTGAAAATGAAAAAATGTATGAAATCTTAGCTGAAAAAATAGGCGATAAAAATCTTGCATGGAAATACGTTTATCTCTACCCGGCGTACACGCAAGTCATTCAAAGTATTGGAAGGGGCATTAGAAGTGAGAGAGATAAAGTAAAGGTCTACATATTAGATGATCGTATGAGGGGTGAAGGGGAGACGTATCTAGCAAGCTACGATTTCGTTGTCAGCTTAGGAAAACTTCCAGTCTAGCTATATATACTCTACGTTCGCATGTCGTTTTTTCATGTCCTCTTCCCCCACACCAAGAATGTTCATTAACGCATAAATTACCCCGTCAAAGAAAATCATTGCTGTATCCTCAAAAAGCGTTCCAAGCGGGGCAAGTGGTTCATATATTCCAAGAACTTGCCTAGCAAAGTAATCAGTCTCTGCCGCAATCTTTGTTCTGCCCGGGATTACTACTACGTGGTCGCTTATTTTGCTAAGCGGTGATTCAGCGAATGACGTTATTGCTACTACTACGGCTCTAGCTCTCTTTGCAGCTGAAGCTACAGATAAAACGATTTGCGTGCTCCCGGAACCGCTGACGGCTATGAGCACGTCTCCGTCGGAAATCGACGGGGTGATCGTCTCACCGACCACAAATACATTAAAGCCTAAATGCATAAGTCTCATTGCAAAGGCTTTTGCAACTAAACCACTCCTGCCAGCACCTACTACAAGAATTTTGCTTTTATTTGCCAGTGCTGATGTAAGTATTTTCAGGAATCTCGTGACAGAGTCTTTGTTTATTTCTCCTGCAACTTTCTCAACATACGTGGCTATACTGACCATGGCCTTTGTAACATCCTCAGACACACCACATTATCTGCCCACGTCAATAAAATGTTTTTCAGCCATTCTTCACTCGGTGTTTGCGCAAGGAAGCTGCACCCACCCGCAAATCGAAGTTATTCTGGCGGGCCCGCCGGGATTTGAACCCGGGACCTGCGGCTCTCTGCGCAATGTTTCATGAGACCTGTAGCACCGGAGGCCACCGCGCTTCCTGACTGCGCCACGGGCCCTCAATCTCCTCTACTAGGGAATGCCGGTATTTATTTGTTTCAGGCTACTGCGGTGTGGAAGCATTGCTTAAGTACTATGTGTGGTGGGAAGGTGTTTACCCAGATGTGCTTTCTGCTGATTAAATAAAAAATTTTTTAAACCTGAACACGTAGCTACAATATGGTGTTGAGCATGTCCGAAAAGACGAGTGAAATCAGGTTAGATCACATTGATAGGAGAATACTAGAAATATTGCAGGATAATGCGAAGACCCCTTATGCGCAAATAGCGAGTCAGCTTGGAATCTCAGAGGCAACAGTCCATTTACGTATCAAGAAACTGGGATCACTGGGCGTAATTAAAAGATTTCAGGCGATAGTGGACCCGGAGAAGGTGGGCCGAAAAGTCACCGCGATAATAGGCGTGATAGCTACTCCTCAGAAATATTCACAAGTTTTAAAGGAACTTGAAAAAATGCCTGAAGTAACTGAGATTTTTGATGTTGCTGGAGAATATTCAACCTTGTTGAAGGTGAGAGTGAAGAGTAAGGAGGACCTTGCACGTCTTCTTGATGAAATAGGTAGAATTGACGGAGTAGAAAGCACTAAGACCATGTACGTCTTAAGGGTTATTAAGGAAGACCCTCGAGTGCAAGTTGATTAAAACTGCGCGCTCTTGCTAAAAACCTTCAAAAAAATCTCTGAAAAATGATGTTTTTTATCCATCCACGTGGATGCCCCTTAAAATCCTTAAAAGCGCGCGCGGTGATAGTGTGTCCGAACCTGCTGGTCGTACCAACAAAGACCCTGGGGCTCGGGGTGGGGCTCCGGGGTTGAGGCTTCGCAGCACAAAGAAAGCAGAGAGGTGCAAGAGGGCAAGGATGGTAAAGAATATAAATGGGAGAGATGTCATCGTCGAGCCTCTAAACGCCTGGGCCCGGCTCCTTGTGGGGCAGTGTGGTGAACCTCGTGGTAGCGGGGTGAGTGGGGCTCGGGCTGTGCGTGTGTGGCGGTGCGATACGCTGAGGCTGCTCCCAACGCCTCAGCAAGAGGAACTGCTATGCCTCGTCGGCGACCATACAGCGCGCTTAGTCAACATGGAGAACTACCGCAGGAGGCAGCTGTTCTTCAGCGCGGGGAGGATCGACTACAGCTGGAGGAGCGCTTGGAAACGGCGCAAGACAGATTACGCAGACATCTACAAGTTGCTGGGCAGCGTTAACTTCCACGAGGCTTGCCGGCTGATAGGGGAAGAGTGGCGTAGCTTCGCAGAGCTATTAAAAGCGGCGAGGAAGGGTAGGCTACCTCCTTGGCAGCGCGTCCATCCGCCTGGCTACAGGAAGCGCGGCGGCGAGCGCCTGCCGATCATCGTCGTCCGCTTCGACAACTACCGCGTTGACCTGGAGGGGAAGGTGCTGAGGTTGAAGTACTTCAACGTGGACATCCCCTTCAGGGGGAAGCCACGCTGGCTTATCAAGCCTGGCGCTGAGCAGGGCCGCCTGGTGATCACGTACGATGTGGTGAAGAGGCGCTGGTACGCCCACATCAGCGTGGAGGTGGTGCTTGAGAGGAGGAGCATCGGAGGAAGCTTCATGGGAATCGATCTGGGAAGGGAGGTGCTCGTAGCCGCCGTTGCGAGCGATGGCACTGCGCTGCTGTACAAGGGCAAGGCGCTCAAGTCCGACTACCACTACTTCGAGCGCAGGATCGCGAGGATAGACAAAGCCCTGTCTGACCCGAGGAGCGAGGAGGCAGACAGGGCGGTGCTGTGGGAGGAGAGGAGGCGCCTATTCGAGAAGAGGGGGAGGCGGAGGGACCAAGCCTTCGCCAACGTAGCGGCGCACCTTAAGAACGAGGCTGTTAGGAGGAGCGTTGGCGTCGTATTCATCGGCTACCCCTGGAATATATCTCAGGATAAACCAGGGAAGGGCAACACGAACATGTGGTCTCAGCGAAGGCTGATGCTGAGGCTCGCAACGACGCTTGAGAACGCTGGCATCGCCGTGTTCGCAGTAAGCGAGGACGGGACATCGAAGGAGTGCGCGTACCACAGCGTGGAGGTTCAGAGGGGTCCGAGGGGGCTCGTCCACTGCCCCCACGGGCACACGATGCACAGCGACGTGAACGGGGGCCTGGGCATCACGCTGCGCGGGATGGAGGCGCTGGGGATCCAGGCGGAACTACCGAGGCAAGTCAAGGTGCTCAGCTTCCTAGCAACACCCGGCGGAGTGAAACCCATAAACCCATAACCCCTGCGATAAGGCGGGGTAACAGATGGCGCGCGCGGCGCTAAAACTGCCTAGGTCTAAAACCGGTCCGGCAAAACAATCTTTTTAAGTCTTCTCTTGCGCGCGCTAACACCACACAAGTTACTCGAGCTCGCGGATAGCCCGCCCCCAAAAAAATTTAAAACACAAAGACCCTACTTCAATGACGGATCCTTGGGGCCGTAGTCCAGCCTGGTAGGATGCCTGGCACATAAACGCAGGACTCGGGATCCCCAACGAGAACCCAGGTGGACCGGGGTTCAAATCCCCGCGGCCCCACCACAGCCTTCTTCAAGAGAGAATTATTGGAGAGGAAAGAAAGGTTTTTATTTTGGGGTTATGAGAAGCAGCTGGGTGTCCTGATGCCAACCTGGCGATACTCTGTGGAGCTAGACCCAGATAAAACGGTCAAGGCATCTCTCAGAGATGCAAGTATTTCGTATAAGTTTACTGTTGAGACCCTTAAGTTGATCAAGGGAAAGACTATAGGCGAGGCTAGAAACATACTTGAAGGCATAGTTAACATGAGGGTAGCCGTTCCTTTAAGACGTTACCGTAAAAAGGTTGGTCATAAAACTACTGTCTCAGGTCCCGGGCGTTATCCAGTAAAAGTAGCTAAGCATTTATTGAAACTATTGGATAATCTGCAGAACAATGCTGAATTTAAGGGGTTAGATTTAGAGAAGCTACGCATTGTACATGCAGCCGCCCATAAAAGTATAAAGATAAGAAACTACCTTCCAAGGGCTTTTGGACGAGCCACGCCCTACTATGATCAGCTTGTCCATGTCGAGATCATCGGTGAAGAAGTCGGCTAGGTGGTTTAATGTCAAGTCTATCCCGTAAATATGTAAGCCAAGGCCTTCAATACATGATGCTCAATGAGTACTTGCAACGTCAGCTGGCCCGGGCAAACTACGTTCATGCACAATTTTTTAAAACGCCCATTGGTACTAAGGTAATTGTTTACGCTGGTATACCTGGATTAGTAATCGGAAGGAGGGGTGCGAACATCAAGGCTCTTTCAGACGTTTTGGAGAAAGAGTTTGGGCTCGAGAACCCTCAAATCGACGTGGTTGAGGTTCCAAGCCAAGACTTGAACGCCAAAATTATGGCCTATAGAGTTGCACGCGCACTTGTCAGAGGAGTTAGATTCCGCAGAGCCGCTATGATCGCTTTGAACAGAATAATGTCTGCAGGAGCCAGAGGTGCAGAGATAATCATTAGCGGCAAGCTTACAAGCGAGCGGCACCGCACTGAAAGATTCACAAGAGGATATGTTCCAAAGAGCGGTGAGCCTGGCGAGGAGCTTGTTGACGAGGCTGTTGTACATGTTCTACTAAAGCTTGGGATGTATGGTGTAAAGGTAAGGATAATGAAGCCGGCAAAAATGCCCGATATGATACTTGTGCGTTCACATATTCAGCAGGGTGGTGAGGCATGAGAAGGATAGAGGAGATTAGGAAAATGTCAAAAGAGGAGCGTGTAAAAAGGCTGCAGGAATTAAGAGCAGAGCTCGCTCGCCTAAAAGCGCAAGCTCACAGAGGTTCTCTTGAGAATCCGTCATCTATAAGGAAGATCAGGCGAGAAATCGCGCAGATACTTACAGTCATAAATGAGGAAAAACTGTTTAAAAGAGGGTTGCAAAGCCCAGCTCCTAGTCCAGAAGAAAAGCAATGAAGATAACTCCCAATAATATATTGAGACATGAATTGATCGGCTTGGAAGCGGAAGTAGTAGATTCCAAGAATCCTTTTCAGGTAGGTATTAAAGGGATAATCCTGGACGAGACTTTGAAGACGATTACCATCGGTTCTCCAGGAGGACGTAAGCGGATTGTTCTCAAAAACCAAGTAGTGCTACGTGTTAAGCTTCCGGATGGTCTCACAGTGAAAGTAGATGGCAAGTATCTTGTTGGACGACCCGAAGAACGATTAAAGAAGAAGATCTATGAATGGTAGTTTCCGCGCCATCTGTTACCCTGCCTCTTCGCGGGGTTATTTTTTCACTTTTGAGATTATTGGTAAAACTTTCGTTGTGACGCGCTCTGGCAGCCTCTCCTTCAAGCGCGCCGAGCGCTATGAAGTAAAATTCATCGAAGCAGATGCCAAGGACAATTTCTGGGGAGGGCTAGGGGTTCTCGGTCGCGCGCCTCCTCAATAGTGCGCTGCAAAGTGAACTATGCATGAATGTGCTTGTGAATGCACCTGGAAAAGTTGTGAAGCAATGCAAAGAAGCCTTGTGAAAATTTCAATCATTACTGTGAAAGCATGAAAGGTTTACTGGTGCGCATAGGAGTTGTTAACCCCTGCACGCTAAACCCGTGAACGGGTTTACGGGTGACTAATTGAGGACGGCTCAGCCTTGCGCTTAAGCGTTTTTAACGTCATGGTTAAGGATTTCCAAAAAGGCGAGGGGATTAAAGGCTCCTTTCTACGAAACTAGCAGTGAATACTTTTACCAGTCTCTGATGAGAAAACAAAAATCTTATAAGCTTTGGCAGGTAGTAGGAGTCTGCGCATCATCCTCTAGGTTCGCATATGGTGAGAACTTCATGGTAAAGAGAAAAGGCGTCGGGATTCCAGGACTTAAGCCGCCTGAAACTATATGTGAGGATCCATTATGTCCTTGGCATGGAAAATTACCGGTCAGAGGGCAGGTGCTAAGGCTACGTATAGAAAAGTTTCGAATGCAAAATGTTGCTGTTGCTATACATGAATATCTGCACTATAATCAGAAGTATAAGAGGTATGAAGTTAGGCGAAAAAAGAAGCATGTACGTGTACCCCCCTGTATTCCGGTGAAGCCTGGAGATGAGGTCATCGTTGCTGAAACACGCCCCCTAGCAAAATCGGTTTCCTTTGTTGTGGTCGGGAAGGCCTGAGGGTGAGATGTGTGGCTAAGAGAGGACCAAAAGCAGTAGGCGTCTCCTACAGGCTTGGACTTACTCCCGGAGTCTTTATGGAGAGCTTAGTTAAAGTTGCGGACAACTCTGGTGCTACTCTAGCAAAGGTTATTGGGGTGCCACATTACAAGGCTGTTTGGCGCAGAATCCCGGGTGCGGCTGTTGGAGACATAGTTGTTGTCTCCATTAGAGCTGGTAAGCCTGAATTAAGGAAGCAAGTAATGAGAGCCATTGTTATACGTCAAAGAAGACCTTACAGGAGACCTGACGGAACATGGGTTTCATTTGAAGACAACGCAGTTGTAATAATTACTCCAGAGGGAGAACCTAAGGGAACTGAGATTCGCGGACCACTGGCTAAGGAGGCGGCGGAGCGCTGGCCAAAACTTAGCGCAATGGCCTCAATAATTGTTTAGCTAGGCGCCTCTTTTGATCAACACGAAAGTTGAGTTTCTGTTAAAGGAAACTGCTAAAAAACTTTTTGAGAAGAGGATAGTCTCTCTAAGCGAGTTAGCGTCGAGTACAGGATTGACTGAGGAATTCATAAAACTAGTTTTGAAAAAGCTTAACATAAGAATTGAAAATAACGTAGTTGATGAGGAATTACCCGACTTGATAGTTAAGGCTTGGATGGCGAATTATGACGTTGTATCTGTTGCCTTGAATTCTGGTTGGAGCACTTTTGAAGAGCTATGTTCGCGGATGGCTGAGCTGAATGGTTTCTTCACACTGAGAAATTATCGTTTCTCGATTTTAGGAAGAAGGCATGAAATAGACGTGCTTGCCTATAAGGACAACATGCTGCTAGCTATAGATTGTAAGCTCTGGCACAGGGCCCGCAAAGCCGCCTTGAAGGAAGCTGCCCAGGTACAGCTTACTCGAGCCTCCTCACTTGCGCAAATTCTGGCTTCAGGGGTGAACTTAGGGTGGAGACTGAGTAAACCTACATACATTTTCCCATTAGTTGTCAATCTCTACGAGCTAGGGCCCATAGTTGAAGAAGGCGTCTTGATTACTGGGCTTCACGAGTTTAGAGTCCTCCTAGGCAACCTCAGTTATCTTACCCTCATCGAGATGGGATGCAGACCTCTAAAAATTAACCCTCCGAGCCTTTTCTGAGAACGGCCTGCGGCTGCGAAACAGAATCTGCGTGTGACTATTAAGAATTGGCGGGCCGGCCGGGATTCGAACCCGGGACTTCCGCTCCCTCAGGGGACCTACGGGTTAAGAGCCACGACCTCGGAGTAGACCGCCGCTCTACCTAGCTGAGCTACCGGCCCAAGGGTCAATGTTTAGAAAGGCTTGTCTGGTAATAAATTTTTCTTTGAAGGTATGTTTATGAAAGTTGAGCTGTACGATGCGGTAGCCGTGTCGCCATGTGTGTACTTGCGCGTCCATGCCTAGCAACGCAAGTATTTAAGCTAGCCTGATGCTTCCTCCAAGTTTTTGATTGGCGTTCATGCGGGTAGGTATTGTAGCGCGCGCAAAATCAGGGTTACTCAGCTTCTTGGTGGCCTCATCAAGAGTAAAACCTATAAAACCCTAATCCTGCGAAGAGGCGGGGTTAACAGGTGGCGTGCGCTAATGAAAATGATCCCTACAGAAAGCTGCCGTGAACAACTCTCATATTCGTGGGGTTACCTGTTTTACGAGGATCCACCTCTCTCTGTAGAGAAAGTGTGGGAGTTAATTAAAAACTCCCCGATTGGTAAAAATGTTGTTTTAGTCGGCGACGTTGTGTCTGTAAATTTCTTCGAAAAGGGTTTAGGAGACATTTTTGTTACAGATTTGAAGACGAGGAGGGGCACTTTTCCACGACGAGTAAATGCTCAAGGGGCAGTTTTGAGCTGCAAAAATCCTCCCGGAACGATTACTAAGGATTGCTTTGAAGCTTTAAAGATGTCTTTCGAGCTTCTAGCCAAGAATAGAAAACCTATACTATTACAGGTTGATGGCGAAGAAGACTTGCTCTCCTTGATTGCACTATATTTATGCCCCATAAATAACTCATGGATTATTTACGGGCACTTCAAGGGATTTATTTGCGTTATTCCCTGCACTGCTTACTTCAAAAAAATCGCAGGTGACCTCCTCGCTACATGCTTCGAGAAACACTAGTTCGACGTACTCTAAGTTCTTCCTCAGTGAGGACGCTGGGACGCCTATCGCCTTAGCGAACTTCTCAATGTCTGCGATACGCATAGTTCGCCTCAGTAAGATGTAAGCTATTGCTGCAACAACGTTTCTTCTCGAACGACCAAGCAAGCGAATCCGCAATAATTCAACGTACTTCTTCAGCAGCAATTTCATCTTAGTCTCGCTAACGCCATACATTTTTGATAGCTTACCTGCGAAATCTTCTATTATGCTTTCCCAGTTCTCGGTTCTGTAGTTTGCTTTGTGCATCTCATGAATCACGTTAAGAGCTCTGCTTACCGTGACCCGCGAGTTTATGCTTCGAAAAGCATTAACGACCTTAACAAGCGTCATGGATGGGTCGTACTCGCGTAGCCTGAAGTATACCACAACAGCCAGTAGTGATGTCTTGTCTCGCTTGACGTGCTTCATAGCCAGCCTGTACTCATTGAGTATTTCACGCTGAATTTCTTCATTGATTCTTAAAACCTCAGAGACTCTAGCAAGTTTTTCTTTTGCTCTCGTACATGCCGAGTCCTCGCTCGTGAATTCGCGATAAAACAGGACACCTTTAATAACGTTTGATGTTGGCATTACTCTTTCCTCAAGAATGCTCTCGGCCACATAGCCACAGTTCAAGCATACACGCTCGTACGTAGCCGGGTCTACTACAATAACTCCATTACATTTCGGGCATCGCATAATTAAACTCCCAGGACCTTAGTTTAAGAATGTTGATTACACGTTTGGCTGGGGGGAGGGGTTAGCATTTATTAAGATTATCGGCACGCGCCAGAGATGCTTAGAGCGCCGCTTACGAGGGCATGCATACGCGTCTGCATCGAGCCTTTAAGCGCGCGTAACCTTTTATCAAAAGAGTAAGATCCATAGCCACCGCACTAATGGCGGGGTACAAGTGGTGCGCACGGTACCCGGGAAAACAAGGCATTAGTGGTAGCGCGCACATCAGCGTGGAGGTGGTGCTTGAGAGGAGACACGGCGAGAGCGGCTTCATGGGCATCGACTTGGGAAGAGAGTGCTGGTCGCTGCCATTGCAAGCGACGGCACGGCGCTCCTCTACAAGGGCTCAGCGCTGAAGAGCGACTACTTCTACTTCGAGCGCAGGATAGCGGCAATCGACAGAGCCCTGTCAGACCCCAGAGCGGAGGAGGCTGACAGAAGCGTGCTTGCGGAGGAGAGGAGGAGGCTGTTCGAGAAGAGGGAGAGGCGGAGGGACCAAACCTTCGCCAGCGCAGCTTCGCACGTGGGTGGCTTGGGTGTAATGGCTAGGGGGCTGGAAGCACTGGGCATAGAGGCAGAGCTGCCGGAGCGCATCAAAGTGCTCAGCTTCCTAGCCACACCCTCCGGAGTAAAGCCCATAAACCCATAACCCTGCAATAAGGCGGGGTAACGGATAGCGCACGCGCTAGTGGTGCGGCCGCCGGGATTTGAACCCGGGTTCTGCGGCTTGGGAGGCCGCCATCCTACCAGGCTAGACTACGGCCGCGACGCGCGTTATTGTTGAGATAAATCATAAAAAAGGGCTTTAAAATTCTTTTGCCTGCTCATACGCGCGCATAGCTTAGGACAGTGCGGCTGCAAGGCAACCCATAGCATACTTCCTGAACCGATGCGACTTATACAAGGGAGAAGTGTAACGACGAGTCAGCCCTCCCGTTACAACTCCTGTGCAAGTATACAAGCTCTCTGAAGGGATACACTAGGTTCCTCTTAAATTCTCCACCCCCAGGGAGATGAGGCAGCAGCGCTGATCCCATGGTCAGAGCACCCCAAAGCTTAGGGGCGCAGCGAAGCCGCCAACAACACGGCGGAAATAAGGGCACGCGCTCATACCTTCCACGCTTCATCATACGCTCAGACATTTTTACACAAGTCATTGCACTTATTTTTAGGTTGGAAAAGTTTTTAGCTCTACTGTTTAAACAATCAACATATGGGTGAAGAATCCTCACCTGCTGTTGCATATATCTTAATAAACTGTGACATAGGTAAGGAAAAGGAGGTTCTCGAAGAGCTGAAGAAAATCACAGGCGTTAACGAGGCACATCTGCTCTATGGTGTTTACGACATAATAGTGAAGGTGGCTGGAAAAAACAACATGGAGATTAGAGAGATGATTCTTACAAGGATCAGGAAAATACCTGGAGTTAAGCGAACGCTAACAATGCCTGTCGTCGAGTAATGATACTCCCAGCCTAGTAAAGAGTCTAGGAGGAACAAGTAAGTGATTTTCTTTAATCCTTCGAGACCTATGTTTCATGTAAGTCTCTGCAAGCAATCACCTTAGTCAAAGTTTTGAAGATGACTCGGTGGGGAGCTATGATTATGTTTAGGTAAGTGGAGCTTACTAACAGGTAACACGGCTGATATGTAAGCTTCTCGCGGTATAACATAAGTCATGGAAGGAGCAAGTTCTAGGCAACCAAGCATAGGTTAAAAAAGAGCGCGCGCTAAGCGCCCAGGAGGGGCGCTACTACATCTCACTTGAGCGGTACAAGAAGAATTTTATCACCTTTAAATACTATCCCAATTTCTTCCTCTAACCTGAAGTTTTCTCTAGCCCTGCTTGCCCTCACCTCATGGATTCTGTAGTCGCTGTCCATAACGTATACCTTCTCATTTTCGATGGCTATTATTATTCCTTTCCTGATCTCCGAGAACCTTGCAACCGTAGATGTCTGGGAGACGAAGCTCTTAAGCAACTTCTGAGTCTCGGTCACGAAACTGTCTAGGTTCAATAAATGAACGTTTTTTGAGTCCATTTCCTTAACAAGATAGTAACGCCCCTTGTACATGATGATGTCCCCTTTACAGAATTCGGGGAGCAGCAACCTGAATGTTACTTGGATTTTCTCCTGTCCACTCGAATCAACCCCAAGCTTCTTCCCAGTTTCTAAAACGTCAAAGTAGATTTTGTTTGACAGAGTGCTTATAAATTCTCTAGCTGCTCTTATGGACGAGAAGTATAGGTCAATACCTCCCGCCTCTTCCTTGACTTCCCACGGCGACAGGTCAATACCCTTGTTCTTTATAGTGCCAGTTCTTTTGAGAACCTCCACGACCGTGTTTTTCTCCTGCACTGTCAGCTCTCTCTTATCCGCTCTTACCTGTACTATCGCCCTCTTACTCCTGGAGATCTTACCTAGGCAGGCATCACAAATTGTGTACAGAAGTTTAACTGGGATCTCATACCCTTCCTGGTAATCCTGCATCAGTGCGGGATGAGCCTTGCCAACAACTGTAAGCTGAAGAAAACCTCTTCTAAGGAAAGGTTTCAGAAGGATGCTCCTGATCTCACCCGTGGGCTTTACCAGGTATTTTAAATCCTTCATTAGTACGTTAACTAACTCTTCTTCAGAATCGCTCCACACTTTTTTATAGCCTAATCTCCCGCACTTTTTGCATATTTTTATGTCTACTGATGCCTTCTTAAGCTCTATCATAGGATGATGTTTAACGAAACACTCGGGGCAAAGCCCCTCAATAAGCAGCTCGGTGCCCCTTCCGCAAACGGGGCAAAATAGTCTCCTTTCAGGCATTCTCATCACACGTACTGGCTAACATTCGACTTGAAGACTTGTATGTATGGAATACCTGCAACTGTGATGGATGCCTGTCTAGCCGTGGGGAAAACATGTTCAATGATTTTTAAACTTAACTCGCCCAGTGCAGTTATCGAGTCAGCCTCAGCTATATACTTCTTCAGCAGCGGGTTCTCCGCATCTATTAAGCTTCCCCCAAAAAACTCCTCAGCAACTTTAAACTTCACTTTGCCATGGTGAAGTTCCTTGCCGAGAAGATTTACATCGCAGATGGCAAGCATTGTGTACCCCCCACTCACATGAAGCTTGTAGTAGACTTGTAACTTAGCAGCCCTGGCTCCTGCATCACCTTCAGCAGACACTTCCATTCAAGCTAATACCCACGCAAAAACACTTAAATTTCTCGGTTAATTGGAGTCGTCTAATACTTGGAGCAAAATGCGCACCTGAGCCTGCACAGATGTCTAAGGTCGCAGAAGCGTGTTAAGCTCACCGCGCACAACTACGCCTTTACCCTTAACTATATCGAACACAAATGACTGGGGCGGCACAGGCCTCCAGCGCATTTTGCGTACATATAAAGTCCTGTAGAAAGTATTTTTTATCCTCTCTATTCCTAGCACAAAGACGCCCGTTGCTAGAAATTCCTCCACCCCGAACCTGCTGAGCGCAGTACTTCCCGTAGGAACCTCAGATACTATCAACGTTGTCGCTCCTATCCGTTTCTCCAAGTTAATGATTAAGCTCTTTATGTATTCACGAGTCCAGGTGATGTCCCCCTCATTTACGATTAAGGGTGCAACAGGATCAATGACTAAGCGCTGCGCGCTTATCCTCCTTGCCTCTGAAAGTATCCCATCGACAATCGACATCACGACAGTATCCACAGGCTTATTCCTCATTTTTTCTACGAAGTCAGGCATCAAGGTTAGTATGCGCAGCTTACCAGCCTTAATATAGTTCTCGAGGTCCCAGCCAAAATCATAGACGCCGTTCATGAAGTCTTCGTACTCCTCGTCCACCAGTACATATATACCTGGCTCATTTGTCCGGAGACCTTCCATTAGGAAAGTCAAACTGAAGAGAGTCTTACCTGTACCTGTCTCGCCCGTGACCAGGTACGATCTTCCACGCAAAAGCCCTCCTATCCTCTCGTCTAAACCCTCGACCCCCAGCTTTGCGAGCTGATACCCCCATTTACGCGCCTCATATTCCTGCGGCTTTACCTGTGTAGCAACCTCGGTTACTTCCTCGCCCATAGGGATTTCCTCTGGGACAGGGGTGGGTAGCTTTGCGCCTATCTTTTTCTTATCGCCATGCATAGCTACCGTAGCCTTATAGAAAAGCCTAGAATATAATGTTGTCGTGAGCTATTTCTGCTAGCGCGCTCCAGCTTGCCGAGCTTCGTGAGGGACAACCCCTGGATAGGCATACTCAGGCGTTCAGAGAGGCAATAAGCGAAAGGCTTTTTTCTTTCCAAGCGTGTAGGTAGCGGTCCCGGTGGAGCGGGGAACCGTAATCACGGCCCGCAAGCCACTGGGGCTCCAGCGCGCGGGACCGACGAGGGTGTGAAGCTCCGCAAGGAGTGGACCCCATGACACCCCGAGCACCCCCCAGGGCAACGACTGGGGCGCGGTGAGGGGCGCCCCGACCAAAAAATGACGGGCGCTAGGAGGGTGCGCGCGCATGAGGTCCGCTAAATTTAGTAACCATGAAGGCTATAACAATTCGTGGTCTGCATACGGGTATGTCCCAAAGAATCATAGAAGAAAATGTAGTATACAAGAAGGCTAGGAAAAACACCATTAGAATGGCTGTACTGTACCCCTCAGTCCCTCAAGTTGCTTTAGACTCCCTCTCCTTCCAAATGCTTTACTACTGGCTTAACTCTATTGACGAATTCTACGCCGAACAGGTAATGCTCGACTTCAACGGGAACCCACTGGCCAGGACCCTGGAGACGGGGACGCCTCTAAGGAATTTGGACTACGTTATAGTTACAGTTCACTACGAGCTTGACTTTGTGAACATCCTACGCATTCTGCTTGAAGCAGGAATAGAGCCGTACAGCTCTAAACGTGAAAAACCAATAATAGTAGCTGGCGGTCCACCCGTAATTTCTAATCCCACCCCGCTTTCCCCCTTCGTAGATATCCTAGTCGTGGGTGAAATCGAGTCAACGCTGCCCCTTCTCGTAAAGGAAATACTCGCGTATGCCCCCGAAAAAAAGAGACTTCTAGAGTCTCTCAGACCGAGTAAAGGCTTCTACGTGCCAGCCCTCCACTCCGGAGAGAAAGTAGTTCTGAACCATGCGGAAAAACTGCCAAGAGAGTTCCACCCATCAGCGCAGCTACAGCTAGTTGATTCTCCAGCCAAGTGGAAGAGCAGGACGGCCGTGGAGACCTCGAGAGGGTGTTTCAGACTCTGCTCCTTTTGCTTAGAGGGGCATATCTTTTATGGCTTGCGGGAGCGCCCGTTAAGCCAAATAAAGGATATCGTCTCTGAGGGGTGCGTATATAATCACTCAAGGAACATTAAGATTGTAAGCCTTTCCTTCTTTGACCACAAAGAGGCCGACTTCATACTTGAATGGTTACTTTCGGAGGGTTACAGTTTCTCCATACCATCCATCAGGGCAGAGACGCTCAACGAGAAGAGGTTAGAGTATATAAAACTGGGTGGTCAAAAAATGCTAACCATTGCCCCGGAAACTGGCTCGCTTAAGCTGGCAAGTTTGATAAGAAAAAGTCTTAGCATTGAGCAAGCAGTAGAGATCGCATCAACTGCTAAGAAGCTTGGCTTTACCAGTCTGAAGGTCTATCTGATGATAGGGCTACCGGGCGAAAACGAGGGAGATCTACTGGAGACAGCGATGTACGTGCAAAAATTATCCGAGGAATCAGGTTTTAAAGGTGAGAAAGAATTGAAAGTGACGGTAAGCATCTTTGTTCCCAAACCTCACACGCCGCTGCAATTTGCCCGCTTTGTTGGTATTGCTGAAGCCAGGAGGAGAGTTGAGATGCTAGTGAATAAGTTAAAGGGTTTGGCGGACATACGTGTATATGATCCAAGGCTAGCCTACATTCAGGCCATAATTTCTCGTGGGGACCAAGAATTATCCCATTTAATCCTAGAGTGGGCCCTTGCAGGCGGAGGTTTAGGAGGGTGGAGAAAGGCAATGAAGATGACCAGTCTTGATGTCACCAGGTATCTCGAGCCAAGTTTTAGAGACCCTCCCTGGCACTTTATCTACTTACCAAGCTTGCCACGCAACCTAAAACTTTAGCGAGCGCCCGTGAGCAAACAATTTATTTACCTAACCCTCTACAGAAATATGTCGGTGAGAAAGCTATGAGTTACGAGTTTGACGATTGGTTTAAGAGAATTCGTAAAATGATGGAAGACTTTGATAAGATGTTTGAGGAGATGCTGCGTGAGCCACTCTTCTTCAGCAGTGAGGGAAAGCGGGGAAGGGTTTTTGGCCCCTACTACTATGGATTCAGCGTAGAGATTGGTCCTGACGGTGTTCCAAAGGTTAGGGAGTGGGGAAACATTAGACCCGGGCATGTTAAGCCTGTTATCAGGGATACAATAGAGCCATTTACAGACGTGTTTGACGAGGGTGACTACTATAGGATAATCGCAGATGTGCCCGGAGTTGAAAAAGATAAGATAAACATCGAGGCTACTGAGCGTTCTCTTACAATCTCTGCAAGCAATGATAGGAAATACTACAAGGAAATTGGTTTTGCCGAGTCCGTGGACCCTTCAACTGCTAAAGCGCAGTACAGAAATGGTGTACTCACAATAACTATAGAGAAGAAGGAGAAGGCTAAAAGGGAGAAAGGAGTGAGGATTAAGGTTGAGTAGTTAGCGCGCGCCTTGAGCCTTTAGCCCCAAAGCTTGGGCGGAAGCGCACGGCGAAGAGGCACGCGATGCACGCGGATGTCAACGGGGGCTTAGGTGTAATGGCGCGTGCTGGAAGCGCTGGGCGTAGAAGTGCGGCTGCCAGAACGCATCAGGGTGCTCAGCTTCCCACCGACACCCTCAAGAGTGAGGCATATCCCTGCGATAAGGCAGGGTAACGGATGGCGCGCGCTGAGTAGATATTAAAGGGAGATTTTTAATTCTTCCCCTAAAGAGGGGACGTATGCTTCTCTATCCATGCTTTTACTTAGGCTCGCAAGCCTATATGCGGATTCTTCTTCCCCGTGAACTAAAATTATTTTTGCTTCTTTCTTAGCCATTGTAAGCGTTTTTACCAGTTCATCGTGTCCGCAGTGAGCTGAAAAGTCAAACCACTCTATCCGGGCCTTGACGGGCCCTCGCTTGGTGGGAGACGCATATATCCCTGTCTCTAACACCTGTCTAGCCGGGGTTCCCGGTATAATAAAGCTGACAAAAATCACAGCGTTCCTCTTGTTCTCCATTATTCTTTCCATGTAATACTCGCTTGGTCCTCCCTGCAACATTCCTGCGGGCGATACTATTACTCCGGGCTTTGACAGAATTTTTTTACGATGATCCCAGTCCCTCACCCTCGTGGATTTCTCTAAGGCTTTTTCGAAAAGCTTCGGCTCCCTAAGGAGATTCTTGTTTTCCAGTATTAAGTCGTTAGCTGCGCGCGCCATGCCATCCACGTACACTGGAACATCTATGTCGTATTTCGCCAGGACGCAGAGTATTTCCTGGGCTCTTCCAATAGCAAAAACTGGGATGAAAGCTATGCCACCATTGCTGACTACCTCAAGCACAGTGTTTATAAAGTTTTTTTCGACTTCGTCTCGCGGTGGATGGTTGTACTCAGCATATGTAGACTCCATGATTATGACATCTGCCTTTGACACCTTACTCGGATCCGCGCTCCGAAGTAAACACGTATCGTGGAGTGAATAATCCCCTGTGTACAGGATGTTTAACGAGGGACTCTCAATTTGAATCATTGCACTACCCGGAATATGACCCGCATCTATCATCTTAATGCTTATACTGCCAACTTCGAAATGCTCCTCATAATCAAGCGGCACAAGGTTTCCTAGCATTTTTTCTACTTCCAAGAGCTCGTATGGTATGTAGTACTTGGAGAGCTTTATAAAATCCCTTATGAGCAAGTCTGAAAGAGTGGCTGTTAGAGGTGTTGAGACTAAAGGAAGATTCTTTGAAACGTACAATAGAGGCGCGGCTCCGCTGTGATCCAGGTGAGCATGAGAAATTGTCACCGCATGAAGCTCTCTGGGCGGAACCGGTAGAGGAAAACGTGGCTCTTCTCCCTCGAGGCTTACGCCATAGTCAAGAAGCAGCTGTTTTCCTTCCACACTTAGCAGTATCGCTGATCTGCCGACCTCTCTTGCTCCTCCAAGGAATTTTAGACGTAGATCAACCATTCTCAATACCCTTTTTACGCTCCTCCGGGTGCAGGCGCTGCCCCCTCGGTGGGGCTATGGTTTCTACCCCTAATAGCGTGGCTAAAAAGTTTTCCGCGAATACACCCCTCCTCACCTAATGTCCAAGCGCATTGTGCACCCCAGTAGCGCGCCAAGACCCCTTGCCATAGCATGCGCTGAGCTTGAGCGCGCACCCGACGCTACTGAAGTAAGGCTGACCTTTGCTTTCTCGGGAAAATCTTACGGCACACAAAACTTTTTTTGCTGTATGCGTTATACTTCGTAGTATGGCTTCGCTGGACAGCGTGGCTTATAGTTTATTTGGATGGGCAGGGGAGGCTGTTGTAAGGCTGTTTCCAAGCTTGAAAAACGATATTGCAACGGCTGACATGAAAGTTTACCCGCATGTATATGCATCAAAAATCGTGTTTTTCTCGCTGATAGCGACAATTCTTGGAGCAGTCTTTGACGTTCCTATAGCTTTTCTCCTCTCCAAGATGGGTGTGAGTCTCGGCGGCCTGCTCATGACAAGTCTTTCAATTCCTCTACTCCTGGGAGGCGCCGTTTTCGGGATCGGAGTTACATACCCTAAAGTAAAATTATCAAACAGAGCCAACAGGTTTGACCTGGAGGTTCCTTACCTGTCGGTCTACATCACTGTAATGGCCACTGGTGGTATTTCTCCGTACACAAGCTTCGAGAGACTTGCCAAAGCTCCAAAAGTGCTTTTTCAAGAGATAAGGAAAGAGGCTATGAAGTTTTTCCTCAGGGTTAAGGGTATGGGCTTGGACCCGCTGACTGCTATAGAGGAAAGTGCGAAGAGCGTACCTCATAATGGCTATAAGCAGCTGATGCTCGGATACGCCGCGACTCTGAGGTCGGGCGGAGATGTTGTCCACTATCTCCAGAGACAGACGGAAGTAATGCTCCGTGAAAGGGTTTCGCAGATGAAGATCATCGGGGAGAGGATCGGAGCACTACTGGAGTCTTACATGGCTATTGTACTCCTAACCTCAATGACTCTCTATGTTTTGTACGTGGTTAACATGGCTTTAGCCCAGGCAGGCATGGGTCTAGCGGGTGGAGAAATGCAGTTTGTAATGTTCTCCTACATACTCATGCCTATGCTCTCAGGACTCTTCCTTTACCTCTCAGACTTAATGCAACCTAAGTACCCGATTTACGATACTACCCCTTACTTAGTCTACTTTGCAGCGGGGCTCCCAGTTACGGTTTTCCTGTTTATTGCAACAGTTCTCCCCTTTATTGTTTCGCCCCCCTTATCTACTATGCTTAAAAATGCCTTCTTCCCCTTTGTGAGCTTCATCGAGGAAATGTCCAGAGCGATGGGCCTTAGCAGAGGATATGAGAGTGGCGTGGGCATGATTTTATCCCTTTCTGCGGGACTCTTGCCAGCTATGTTCGTAGAGATACAGTCAGCAATAAAATTTGGAGGAATCCAGTACGGACTAACGAGGTTTCTTAGGGACCTGGTGGAGGTGAGGAAGACTGGCATGGCACCAGAAAGATGCATCATAAACTTAAAGGATAGAGACTATGGCAAATTCACACCCTACCTCCAAAATATGGCCAAGCAGGTGGGCTGGGGGGTCTCCCTGCATAAAATATTCGAAAGATTTTCGAGAGGAATGAAGAACTGGTTTGCCCTCATCTCAATGTTCCTCTTAGTTGAGAGCATCGAAGTGGGTGGAGGAACTCCGCAAACTCTCGAGGCGCTTGCGAGCTATGCTGAGACATTAGAGCAGGTTGAAAAGGAAAAGAGGGCAGCCCTACGTCCTCTGCTGCTCATGCCGTACGTGGGCGCTCTCATAATTACGATCGTCGTCCTGATACTAGTCGAGTTCATGGGTTCAATGCTCAAATTCGCAGGTACGCCGATCTCGACTCCACAGCTCATTGGGATGTTCCTGCCTCCAGTAATCATTAACAGTTACCTCATGGGGCTTGTAGCCGGAAAGATTAGCGCTGAACGTGTAGCTGCTGGCTTCAAACACGCGTTTCTACTTTTACTGGCTAACCTAGTTGCCATGATCATTGCACCTCAAATCACTGCCGGGATGATGCCAAAGCTATAGCTAGGTGGCATACATGGCTATTCTAGTGACTGGCACTCCGGGGGTGGGGAAAACTACCGTTTCGCTGGAGCTATCACGCTTAACCGGCAAGAAGTACATAGATGTTGCTGACCTCGCTAGGAAAAAGGGCTTTGTTAAGGGCTTCGACTCCGAAACGCAGTCAGCAGTGGTGGATACTGCTCAGCTAAGAAAATTCTTGGAAAATATTCTAACCTGCAACGAAATCGTAGATACACATGTCGTTGAAGCTGTTCCTCCCGGAAAAGTTAACCGGGTTCTTGTTCTAAGACTAGATCCCTTAGAGCTGAGGAAGCGCCTGGAGAGGCGTGGATACCCAGCTGTAAAGGTCAAGCAAAACGTCGAGTCCGAGATACTGGACAGTGTGCTCATTGACGCTATCAGGTACTTTGGTTATGGCAAGGTTCTAGAAATCGACATCACTGGGAGGAAAATTCCAGAAATCATTGAAACTTTAAATAACATCTTACTTCGCAATGACGAGAAATATAGGCCCGGCAGAATTGACTGGCTAAAAAATTATTACTACCTTCTCGGACAAGATTAAGGGGTAATCTTAAATATCATCCATCTAAAGTGATTTTGCATAGAGATGGTGGGGAAAAATAGAGGGGTGGGAAGAGGCGGCGTAGGTCGCCACTTAATTGTTGAGATGTTCGAGTGCGACGGCAAGCTACTTGATAGTCTCGAAGTTGTCAAAACGGCACTTCTAGACGCAGCGGTCGCATCTAATAGCACAATCGTAGGCTTTGATTTCTACCGATTCAAACCCCATGGTGTAAGCGGCTATGTGCTGGTTGCCGAATCCCACATCTCCATACATACATGGCCCGAGTATGGTTACGCGGCTGTGGACGTGTTCACATGCGGTGAACACACAGATCCCTGGAAGGGGCTGGAGATACTTAAAGAAAGATTAGGAGCTAAAAAAATAACAATAATATCCATTGAGAGAGGAGTGGGGATTGAACAATACGCTGGCTACTGGACCCCTCAACTCGACAAGAGAGTATTGGCGAGGACCACTTGACTACCTAGTGAAATAATAGTGCGCCGCGTTAAGTAGCGAGTGTAGAGTAGAGACTAGCGCTGCCGTGCACTCTGTCGCACGCGCTTAGCACAAAACAACTCTACTTCTCCTAGTCTCCTTGGATAGCTTCCGGCGAGGAAAGCTGCTTACGAAGATGCCAGACACAAACCAAAGCCATAACTTTTAAAAGCCCAAGAGCGCGCGCTCTTATGAGAGAAGATTTAAATCCAGGTTGTAATTTCATTTTTCGTAAAGCCCGGTGGTGTAGCGGCCAAGCATGGCGGGCTCTGGCCCCGCAGATCCGGGGTTCGAATCCCCGCCGGGCTACCAATCCTTTTCTCTGGATTCCTCAAAAAACCGATAGAACGTTTAGGTTCTATTTGAACCATGAAAACGAGTTAGAAATGGGTAGTGCGGGGGCCGGGATTCGAACCCGGGCAGGCCTGCGCCAGCACATGGCTGTCAACGCCAGCGGAGCCTCAGTCCGCCCCCTTTGTCCTAGCTCGGGCACCCCCGCCAATAACGATATTTGCAACCATGAGGCTATAAGATTTTCGCATGTCTTATGCGGAATGGGGAAAGATAATAATATGGCCTCGTGTTTTTCTGTTGGTCTAGATATGTCTGAGAAAGGCACGCCTGGGAAGCTGCCCGTACCCGTAGACCCATCGAAAATTGGCTTACTAATAGGCAAGGACGGTGCGAATAAGTTGAAGTTAGAGGAGGCTTTTAATGTCACGATAGAAGTTAAACCTGACGAGGGGGTAGCATACATTGGGCCACGCGAGGGGGCAACATTGTATAATGTGTACATGGCTGAGAAGGCATTAAAGGCTATATCCATAGGGTTTGGCATTGAAGAAGCCTTGCTCTTAAAGGACGATGCGTACGACCTTGACGTAATCGATTTGAGAGAAGTTGCTAGGAACAGAGAGGATTTAATACGGATAAAGGCCAGGGTAATAGGCGCTGGTGGGCGTTTTAGAAAAACCTTGGAGGATATGACTGGTGCTAAAATTGTCGTCGGGGAAAAGCTAATCGGTATTATTGGAGACTTTGAGCAATGCAAGATTGCTAAAGAGGCATTAACCCGTCTCGTTTCTGGTCAGAGCCATCAGGCAGTAATGAAGTTTTTGGAGCGCCACAGCTTCGAGTTGAGGAGGAGAAGGATGGAGCTATGGGAGCGCATTCAAGGGATCTAGTTTGAGCCTCAGAAATTCTTCGGTTAGGGAAGTCTTAGAAGATGTATTCGATCAAAGAACAGTCCTGGCTGTCATATACCTAATGAATAAGGGGGTCCTCTCTAAGCTCTATGGCACGGTTTCCACTGGAAAGGAGGCGAGAGTGTACTGGGGTAAGGGGAAAAATGGGGAAGACCTTGCCGTAAAGATCTACATGATCATTACAGCTGAATTTAGGAGAGGAAGATTAAAGTATGTTATAGGGGATCCAAGGTTTCAAGGCGCAGGCATAAGAGGAAGAGAACTTATCTACCTGTGGGCTCGAAAAGAGTACAGAAACTTGAAGAGAGCAGCGAGCTTCGGCATACCATGCCCTAAACCCATAGTTGTCTACGAAAACATTCTCGTTATGGAGTTTATCGGGGAAGATGGTGTGCCAGCTCCGCTCTTAAAGGATGCAACCTTGAGAGACCCCGAGAAAAGCTTTCATCAGCTTAAAGAGATCATAGAGAAGATGGTTCTAGAGGCGAAAATGGTTCATGCAGACTTAAGCGAATATAACATCCTCGTAAAAAATGGTGAACTGATAATCATAGACTGGGGGTCTGCTGTTCTTACTTCTCATCCTAATGCCCGCGATTTTCTTTTAAATGACATCAGAAATGTGTACCGGTTTTTTAGGGAAGAAGTGGGCATAGAGACCGGAAGCCCGGAAGATTTTTACGAATACTTATCTGCTCACCTCAAGTAGTCTTCGGTACGTGCCTGTTACCCGCCTTCTACGCGGGTTATGGGTATCATTTTGGAGGTTGGTAAATTGCTTTCATGGTTATGCGTTCCAGCCTCGCCATGCGCGCCGCGCGCAGAATGCACATCATCGCTGCTAGATAGTCTTCAATAGCTCTTTTATTTTTTCTTCGTCCAGCAGTGCGCCGCCTGCCGCAGGATGACCGCCGCCGTCAAAGCCCAGCTTTCTGGAAAGTTGCTGAAGTAGCCCTCCAACATCAATGTTGTCGACAAGTCTGCGGAATGAAACTTTGAATTTTTTATCTGAGTATGGAACCGCGACGCCAATAATCTTCTTCGACTGCAACTTGTTCGCGATGGTGGAGGCGAGAATACTTGCAAGGGGGCCTGAAAGTTTAGGTGTAGCCTCTTCCAACTTTATTATTAATGTCTCCCTGCCATGTAGAGATATTTTATCAAAATTCTCGTTTACAGTATTGATCAATCTGGCCAGTATTCTCCTATACTCCCTAGCTATAGCCTCTGCTCTTGCAAGATGGACACCTCTATACCCAAGATTGATCGCCAGAGCTGTACCGTACGCATCTAGTCTCCCAAGGGCATTTAGTAAAGATGAGTATTCCCGGAGGTCTCTGAGGGGGCTCTCAGGCTTTTCAGATAAAAGGTAGTAATTGTATCCGATTATTCTTTGAGCGTCCTTCACGGAGACCCCGCTCAAAATCATGTATTTTACTAGTTCTGTGGCGAGGTTTGCTGTCTCCTCGCTGGTCAGGGACCCTAGGCTTCTAAGCGTGTCACCCTGTTTTGGCTCTATCCCTATCTTCTTCAAGAAACTGTAACATGCGGATTCGTTGCCGGAAAGCCCGGGGATAAATGGATCAACAGTATTTGCGAGTGCCTGGACTATTGGACGGCTAGCCCCTCCAAACAGTCTAATGCCTATTGCTGCTTGAATAATTTTTTCTCTTAATGCCTCCTCTAAAACTTCCTTGTTTATACCCTTGAAGGAGTAGTTGTCCCCGTTATCAAGTCTATCACCAAGGGCACCTACAACAGCTAAGTGTATTACTTTTCTTACCTCCGGGTAATCTCTCAAAAAATAGTAAGTCAGGGTGGAGGCGCTTGTCTCCTCTGAACCATTTAGACCCGCCAGGTAGGGGTTTATTTCTACGAGTTCTTTCGTGGCATGCGAGTCGGAGGGTATATGGTGGTCTATTATCAGCACCTTCGTTTTACCGCTGATTTTCTCCCTGATTAGATGCTTGTAGCCGCTTCCCAGGTCAAGAAAAATCACAAACGGGTATGCTTCTAGAGGAATCTGATTGAGCGTTTCAGGGTAAACCTGTTCTACGAAGGTGGCATGAAAGGGGATGTTGTTTCTTTTCAGAAAATATGCAAGGATCGAAAAAGAACTCAAGCCATCCGCATCATAGTGAGAAACTACGAGAACTTCGCACCCCTCATGCCTAATAGATTCTAAGAAGACCTGGAAACTGCGTTTTAGGCTTTCAAGCGAATCTATCGCACCCAACAGCAAACCCCGGGCTATAAGCTGCAACCTTTTCCTAAGAGTAGAGGGCTATCTTGGATGGGTCGTACTTCCAGTCGGCCGGGAGAACGCCTACCCTCTTATAGTATTTTGAAAGCCTATGAATCTTGCTTTCAATTAGCTGTAAACCTCTCTTAGAGTGATAGTCCTTTGGATGCTCATCTAAGTGCTTCCTAACTTTAACGGCTCTTTTCATCAAGTTTAGGAGGTCTTCCGGTACCTCTGGAGCGAGCCCTCTTTCCCTCAGTATCTGAAGTATGCTTTTTCCAGTGATAGCCTTGACGAGTGGGATCCCGTACTGGTCCCGAAGAATAGTGCCAATCATTGAGGGTGGGTAACCCTTCCTGTGCAGCGTGGCGACGAGCTCCTCCACTTCCTCTGGTTTCATCTTCACCCATTCAGGCTTCTCGAGATGCGCGGGCCTAAGGGAGCCGGATCTACCCTTCTCCTTGCTCTTCCTCATAAGCGATCCTTACTCTATTAACAACCATTGTTTAAAAGAGTTTCGTCATCCTCACGTATACGCAAGCAAAAAATATTTCCTCGGCTACGAAGCAATGATGATACCTTACGAGTTTGAAATAAAAGAAATGCTTCAAAGTGCGGGGATCCCTGTCGAGAACTCCTGCCTACTAGGCGGTGCCCTAGAAAATGTAATGCCCTGTTTACAAGGTCTCACGCCTCCGCTAATCGTTAAAGCTCAGGTGCGGGGGTGGGGTAGAGGCAAGGCTGGTTTAATCAAATCCGCGGGGAGCGTTGACGAAGCTATAAAAATCTCTGAAGAGATGCTGTCGTGGAAGTTTCAGGGAGAGAAAATAAGATATGTAATGGTTTCGGAGAAGAAAACAATCCTAAGAGAGATGTACGTATCACTTATGGTTTCGACCGCGCCTCAGGGCTACCTTCTACTCGCCTCTAGATATGGAGGTATGGACGTAGAAGAGCTCGTGAGGCTCCCTGAAGGGTTGCTTAGAATATTCATTGATCCATTTGAGGGGCTGAGAGACTACATGGCGAGGAAGGTGGCGAACTATCTGGAGATTCCCTATGGCGCCACTAGCATTTTCCTTAATGGCCTCTGGAGAGTATTCAAGGATTATAACTTCACGCTGCTAGAGATTAACCCTCTGGCATTAACAGAAGATGGTGTTCTTGCTCTAGATAGGAAGGGAATAATTGATGACGATGCACTGGGGGATGAGAGGCTTTCGGACATTGCTAAAAGATACTTCTCTGAGCTTGATGCTTTAAGCTACGCGGCTATAAGCAGGGGCTTTACTGCGGTTAGGCTCGATGGGAACATCGCCGTGATCGGAAATGGCGCAGGTCTAACTATGGCAACTCTAGATGCTGTAAGCGATTGCGGAGGAAAACCGGGCTTCTTTCTCGACCTTGGGGGTGGAGCGGAAATGGAGAGAGTAAAGGAGGCGTTAAAACTTGTCCTTAGCCAGGAACATATAAGCAGAGTGCTCATCAACATCCTGGGGGGAATTACTAGGTGCGATGAGGTTGCTCGGGGAGTAGTAGGGGCGTTGAAGGAAGTTAGGGGCAGGGAGGCTAAAGTGGTTGTCCGACTCTCGGGTTTCATGGAGGAGGAAGGCAGGAGAATACTCCAAGAAGCCGGGATCCTGCCTTACCAAAGCCTTGAAGAGGCGGTAGCAGAGGTGGTGAGGTAATGGCTATACTCATAGATGAAAAAACAAGGGTTCTTGTGCAGGGTATTACTGGGAAGCAGGGGATGCTGCACACTGCGCAGATGCTTAAGTACGGCACACGAGTTGTTGCAGGCGTGTCCCCCGGCAAGGGGGGTACCGTCGTCGAGGGCGTGCCCGTCTATAGTTCAGTCGATGAGGCCCTCGAAAAGCACCCGGAAATAAACACATCGATAGTATTTGTTCCAGCGAGGTTCGCTCCGGATGCGGTCTACGAGGCAGTGGATTCAGGGATTAAAACGATTGTTGTAGTGACGGAGCACATACCCGTTCATGAAACCATTCGATTTGTTAGGTATGCTGCAAGCAAGGGAGCCACGATTATTGGACCAAATACTCCTGGAGTGATCTCTCCTGGGAAATCGAAGGTGGGGATAATGCCTGGAGACTACTTTAAACCCGGGCGCGTGGGTATAGTTTCCAGGAGCGGAACTTTGACTTACGAAGTTTCCCTAAAGCTCTTAAGGGCTGGTCACGGCGTATCAACAGCAGTTGGAATCGGTGGAGATCCAGTAACTGGTCTATCCTTTGAAGACGTATATGAAATGTTCAAAGCGGATCCCGAGACAGAACTCATTGTTTTAGTGGGGGAGATAGGCGGCAACAAAGAAGAAAGATTCGCACAATACTACACGGCCGATAGCAGCAAGAAGCCTGTTGTTGCCTTTATAGCTGGAAAGACCGCTCCCCCCGGCAAGAAAATGGGTCACGCTGGTGCCATCATTTTCGGCTCCGAGGGCAGCTACTCGAGTAAGGTAGAGGCCTTGAGGAGGAGCGGGGTGAGGATTGCCAATACCCTTAACGAGATAATCTCCATCGTTAATGACATTGCGAGGCCTAGAGTCTAGCGCGTGCTAGCTGAAAGTTATCTTTGTGTATTTCTCCTTTTCATTTCTCAGGATCTTGAAGATTCTTTCAGGGGGGTCGCCATTAAAGATGTAGGTGTTTACCCTACTTCTCTCAATAATGTTCAATGATAGCAGGTCGAGTAACCGGTATTCTCCGGCGAGCTGCCCCGAGAAGAACATCTTTTTTAGCTCACTGATTGAAACCGCTTCCAAGAATCTGGCTTCCGGGCTCTTCTTGGGATCCTCCGTGAATATCCCATCGACGTCTGTTGCAATTAGCAGCTCTCCATTCAGTGATTCGGCTACCAAAGCGGCAGTCGTCGTAGTTGACTGCCCAGGTTGCAGTCCACCCATAAAGATAACTTTCACCCCTAGGCTTATGAGTTCGTGGAGCCTTCGTAGCGACTCTGGAATAACTGGTAAGGTTCCGTAGAAAATTGAGTGCATGACTGAGGCATTAAGCCTGCTTACCTGTATGCCTATTTCATCAAGCACCCCTTCATTTACGGCAAACTCCCTACCCAGCCCAATATACTCCCTCGCTATTCTACCCCCACCCACCACTACGATTACTTTCCTTTCCGAGGCTTCGGTGAAACTCTTCAGCAAAGCTAGGAACTCTCTTAAGTATCCTCTGCGGAAAGACCCCTCATTCGTGAAGAGGAGAGACCCTCCAAGCTTTATGACGGCTGGTCTCATATGCTTCACTGCTTGAGACTCGTGTAAAAACATTTAAAACTATGTTCAAGGATTCGCGCAACATACTCTTGTGCTGAGGATACCTGTACTTGTGGCAGGTTTCTCGAGGGTTTTCACGTTTATAGCGTGCATGCATACAGCCCTAGCCTTGCCTCACACCTCCCGCGGGCAGCTCCCGAGTAAAATATACTTTTAAAAAGCTCTACTTGCTTAACGTAGTTGCATTAAGTGGGTGTAGCGTTAATGAGAGAAGAGGTGGAGAGATTCAAGCTTGAAAAACTAGTGGAGGAGCTCAAGAGGAAAGAGGGCAGGGGCACGGAGCTTGTTTCTCTCTATATCCCAGCCGGAAGACCAATCAGCGAGGTCCTCAATACACTGACTTACGAATACGCTACAGCGTCAAACATCAAGGATAGAGTCACGAGGCACCACGTATTGGACGCCTTGGCGTCCATAATTAATCGCCTGAAACTGTTTAGAGAGACGCCTCCAAATGGACTAATAATTTTCGCTGGATATGTCGCGAGTGATGTACCTGGAAGAGAGAAAATGGAAATACACTTAATAGAGCCTCCTCAGAAGCTAGGCGTCTGGCTTTACAGGTGCGATTCAAGGTTTTACACTGAAATCTTAGAGGACATGATTAGGGTGAAGGAAGCCTACGGCCTCATTGTTGTTGAGAGGGATGAGGCTGCAATTGCCATTCTAAGGGGCAAATCCCTCGAAGTCGTTGATGAGCTTACGGCCGGGGTCCCGGGGAAGCATAGGAGCGGGGGGCAGTCAGCTAGAAGATTTGAAAGAGTAATCGAGCAACTTGTACATGAATTTTATAAGAGACTAGGAGAACACGCCAACAGATTTTTCCTTCCTATAAAGGACGAATTGAGGGGCATAATTGTGGGCGGGCCGGGATTCTCAAAAAAGTACTTTGTGGAGGGGGATTACCTGCACTATGAGCTGCGGCAGAAAGTTATAGGGGTATTTGACGTGGGTTATGGAGGGGTCTCGGGGCTTTACGAGCTTCTTGATAGAGCTCGCGATCTAATAAGAGACGTGCAGTACATGAAGGAAAGGGAGGCGGTAAATAAGTTCCTGTACCATCTGGCTAGAGATACGGGGCTTGCAATCTACGGAGAGCAGGAAGTTCGAGAAGCTTTGCAACTGGGTGCTGTTGAGACGCTACTAGTTTCAGAGGCGCTGAGCAAGGTACGGGTCCACGCTGTATGCAAAACTTGTAAAAACGAGTTTCAGGCGACGCTAGGTAGTGAGGAAGAGGTAAGTCAGCTGAAGTGTCCAAAGTGCAGCGGAGAAGTGGACATCGTTGAAAACAAATTAATCATAGAGGATCTAGCAGAGCTGGCGGAGAAGGGAGGAGCGGAAGTAATCTTGGTTTCTACACAATCAGCGGAGGGGAGAGAGTTCTACAAAACCTTTGGTGGGGTGGCCGCCATACTCAGGTACAGGCTGCAGAGATAGTTCCGATGAAGAAGAGGGAGTTAGAGTCAATTATAAGCAAAATTCCCAGGCATCCCTCCCCGAAAGTTCACCTAGAACAATACTCAACGCCCGCAACCCTAGCTGCAACCGCGTTGTGGATAGCTGAAGAGCACTACCACGACGTCGCGGGCAATAGCATCCTTGACTTGGGGAGTGGGACTGGAAGACTTGGTTTGGGCGCAGCTCTTCTTGGCGGCTTCGTCGTGCTCGTAGACGTAGACTACGACGCTATTCTCGTAGCGCGCGATAGCGCTTTAAAGCTCGACGTTTACGGGCAGGTAGACCTGCTTGTGGCAAACGTACCGCTGCTCCCCATTCGGGAAAACTTTTTATTCGGCGCCGTAATCCAAAACCCACCCTTCGGTGTTCACAGGAGAGGCTCGGACGTTGTCTTTCTGAGAGAGGCCCTCAAGCGCTCAAGAAAAGTCTACAGCATTCACAAAGCGGATACTGTCGGTTACATCAGGAAGCTTATCCAAGAGGCCGATAGCTCCTTGAAGGTAGAGGTACTGCTCGAGGAAAAAATATGCATTCCCCCCGAATACTCGTTTCACAAGAAAAGAAAACACTGCTTCAGGGTTTGCCTGATCCGCGTTACGAGCGGCCCGCACTCGTCTAGTTGAGTGGCTATAGTTTATAAAGGTGCCATGTCTTCACCGCTTGTGAACCACATGGAGAATCCATGTAAGAGGCGGGTCGTCGTTCCAGGGGAAGAAATAGCAACCATCGAGGAATATCTTCCTGGTAGAAATGCTTTCCAGGACCCCTACACGGGTATGGTGAGGTCGAAGAAGCTCGGGAGAGCCTGCCTAGACATCAAATCGCACATAGCCGAAGTTGAGAGCTTTAAGTTTCACAAAAATTTACTGTCGAAAGACGAGATAGTTTACGCAGTAGTCGAGCGGTTTGAGGACCCGATAGCAGTTTTAAAAATCTTCTATTCAGAGACCAAGAAGGCCTTGATCGCTCCGCCGGTAACGGGTATTCTACACGTCATGAATGCGAGCAATTCTAGGGTAAGGCTCCTGTCGGACATTTTCGGCTATGGAGATGTAATTAGAGCATACGTTTCTGAGGAGGGGGGACCCCCCTTCTACCTATCAACTAGGGGGAGGAATTTCGGAGTGATCCTAGCAAAGTGCCCCAGGTGCATGACGCCGATGAGGAAGCGCGGAATACTGCTCTTCTGTCCAAGCTGCGGCTACAAGACGAGGGGCAGGAAAACAAGTTTGCACTACTTGTTAAAGTAGCGGCGGATAGCCGATGCGGGGAGTAACTCTCACTTTAAACTTTGATTCCTCGGCTGAGGCTGTTTCTTACCTAAACATGCTAACGTCTAAAATAAAGTACCCAGGTTTGTACGGCGAAGTGAAGGGCAGGAAACTCAAGCTATTCATACCGGAAAGCGAGAGAACGGAGCAGGTTATTAACGAGGTGAAAACCCTGTATCGGGAAATGCGCAGCTCGAAAAACGCTTTTTCCAGGAGAAGATTTAAAGTGCAAACAATTCTTACGTTAGCAAAACTAAAGACAGCTATACCCATTCCCGCTCTCATAGACGTCGTTAACTTGCAGGGGAGGTATGCGAAGCTCGTGGGCGATTCGATAGAGACAAGCCTTGACCTGAATGAATTGGTAAAGTTGGCTGAGCAACTCTCATCCGTCTACCGCTTAACGCTCTACATGCCGTTGACTCCTTCTGCAAGGCGCCTCTTGACGGTCGCCTCTGCTGCCTCTGGGAAGCCTCCAGAAGACATGCTGGAGTTGCTTGTTTCGGCTATGCTTTTAAAAAGAGAGGGGGAAGGCTTAACTCTAGCAGTAGAGTACACTAAAAGCCTAGAGAGGCTCAGAGAAGTTCTCCCGGCATCAAACGATGGATGAGAAACCTCTGTCAAGGACCCTCCTTCTCAGTTTTTCATTTATTTTTACCTCGAGCCCCTCTACAAACAGCATCTTTAGAAACTTGTCGGAGTTTGAAACCCTCAATTCCGCGGAATACCCTAGCGTTGAAATCCTGTGACCATCGAGAACAAGGTTCGCTGGATGCGTCAACACCTTAATTTCAACTTCTCCGTCATGGATAATTATGGGGCGGAAGATTGGGGAGAGCGCTCCTGGAAACAACACTTCCAAGATTTTCTGCCCAATGTCCAGGATCACCGGTCCGCCGTAAGACAGTGCGTGACCGGTGCTGCCTGCGGGGGTTGCAACGATCACTCCGTCGGCTCTGCCGTGATACAGGCTGATCCCGTTCACAGAAAGTTCAAACTCGATCAGCTTACCGGGGAATGCCCAAATGCAGAGCTCGTTTAAGAAGACTCCTTTCTCGCTTCTTAGAGCATACTCGCCTAGAGCAATATTTCTAGTAGAGTAATTCTCGCTGAGAATGTTTTCCAGGACCTCCTCTGCGTCAGTAACTCTGTGGGGAAGCAGGTAGCCCAGACTGTCAACCGCAAAGCCGAGAATTGGAGGCAGCTTGCCACCACTCTTCTGCACGACCCTTAGAAATGTTCCATCTCCGCCAATGAGTATTCCAAGGTCTACATTTGATAACTCGGTTTCTGATAGCTGCTCTGCAGGTATGACGTGCCCTAGAAAAGGATCAACGTAGACCTTAATGCCCCTACCATGGAGGTAGCTGTATACTCTCCTCGCCCAATCTATGACGCCGGGGTCCCCTGTCCTTGTCTTTAGCCAAACCCTTCGAATTGCCATTTTAAGTGCTCCGCGTGCTAAAAGCATGAAAAATTATAAAAAATATTTTTTAAGCTTCTCCCTTGAGGTTTATCCCTGCGGCTTTTTACGACTACCTGAGGCCTACACTTGCGTACGTCGAGGAAGTTACTCCTGGCTGAGCACGCGCAAGCACAGCTCAGCGCGCTCCCAGATGCATTTCAAAATGCATCGCTTCTGCTACGTTCAAAGTCTCATTTAGGGTGGGAATCGAGCGCGCGCATGTCTCTTGGAAGATCTCCAATAATAGTCATCCTATAGCTGTAAATTGGTGCGAGAATGGGGAGGAAACGGAGTAAGGCTTAGAGGCGATAAGGGGGCGCTAGCTTCTTCTCATTCTCTTAAGGTATTCGCTTAAAGGCTCCCTCACGACCACGCCTTTACCAGAAACGATGTCGAAGATGTACTTACTAGGCTTAACTGGGGCCCACCTGGCCTTTCTGATATACATTATCCTCTCCACGTTGCCGTATATTTCCTCGATTGCCAGGACGATTATCCCGCACGCAAGAAACTCCTCGACACCAAATCTGCTCAGCTTTGTGCTGCCCGTTGGGATCTCGCTCGTCAATATCGTAGTTAGCTCCCCAGTCTTCTCAATTGCGAAGACCATCTCCCTTAAAAATTCCCTTGCATACAAGACATCCTCCTCTTTCCCACCATAAACCAGCGGCGCAATGGGATCAATAACCAGCCTCTTGGCATTGATCCTTTTAGCCGCGTTCAGGATTTGCTCGATAATGTACCTAGGCTCTATGTGCTTCCTTTCATCACGCATGTAAATCTTGCTGAAGTGAGTTCTCATGTCGAGAAACATCAGTCTTTTAGAGGATATGAGGTCCCTTAGGTCCCAGCCAAAAATCTTTAGACCGCGAAGCAGCTGATTGGTTGGCTCATCTATTGCGATGTAGAGCCCAGGCTCCCCGTTCAAGGCACCATGAAGAAGAAACTGGATGGAAAAAATCGTCTTCCCGCACCCCGCCTCCCCAGCAACCAGGTAAGTTTTCCCCCTGAGAAATCCCCCCGCGAGTATATCGTCGAGCCCAGGGACACCCGTAGGCGCGAAGAGGGCCTTCCTGGCTATAACTGCTTGCTGAGTATTGTAGGCGTACGAATCCTCCGGGTAGGACAGCTCCTCAATCGAGGAGGAATCCGCGGGTATGGGAGGCAGCTGCTCAGGCATGCTTGCCGTGCCCGGCAGCTCGTATGCTTCTTGAGGGGCTTGCTCAGGCATCGCAGCCTGCCTAGGAGCAGCTGCTTCCGCCTGGACGAGAATTCTGCAAGGCGGATTATAAGGGTCCTGGACCGTCGTCTTCAGCTTTAAGCAGTATGACCTCGACTTTATGTACAGGGGGCATCCAACGCAGGAAGACCTAGCAGGCTTTCCAAAATCAGCCACCCTAACCACTAATTCTGTTTTTTAGAACCCGGTTGCTTAAATACTTGATGCTTAGAACCCGGCGCTGCGAGGACCCATACATCCATTCTTTCACTCAAGCCTTAGTATGACCTCGACGAGTCTAGCGAAGGTGTTAAAGGCAGCTCTCAGGCTCGAGATATCTCCCGAGAGTATTCGGATGATGACTCTTCCTTGGTCAGCCAACTCGACGATGGCCCTCGATCTATATCTCGGGGCAGTGTAGGTCTCGGGTAAAATAGCTTGATAAATCCACCTCACTTTTTCGGGGTCGCCACTTAACTCGAGAACAACCCTGTACTTTTTATCCACAATGACCCCCCAGGGCCCTGCATCATGACCCCGCTCACGGGTCAACATAAAACTTTTGCCCACGCACTTTAAGCCCTCACAGGCAGCCTTCTCACCGACTTGACGAAGAGCTTAGGTCCCACAGCGCTCCCTTTCTCGTAAAACTTTACCACAAAGGAAAAATTCGCCGCCTCTACAGGTTCAACAACCATCAGCCTCCCTGCGGCGTTGAGGAGCTCCTCCACGCTGAAAAGACCCAGGTAGTTCAAGTTAAGCAGAGCCGCTAAGTCAGCCGCAAAATCACTTTCACGCTTAACTGAGACCACGCAAACTTCAGATTCAGCTCTAGGGATGCGCCTAGCACCTGAAAAAGCCACGCCGCTAAGGTAAACCGCGACAGGAAGCCTCCTGAAGGGTTCACATGTCAAGTCCCAGGCAACGATCCTCCCAGGGTTGCCCCTCAACCCCCTATAAATGATGACCAGCCTCTGAGCATCCATGCTCTTAGCCATAGCTAACAGCTCCTGAAGGCTCCTTCCACCCCTATTCACCCTCCTAGCCGCGTGCAGTGATAAAGCCAGCTCACGTGCAAGCCTCCTCACATGAACCGTGTCATGCCTACACGTAGAGACAACTATACGCCACTTCACCAAGCACCAAAAACTCCTCCAAACCTAAAAACCTAGCACCCACCAATAAGAGTACCGCGCCAAGCCCCCCAGCTGAAAAAACATAAATAGGCAAAGACCCCCTATAAGAGAGGGCCCGTGGCGCAGTCAGGAAGCGCGGCGGCCTTCTAAGCCGCAGGTCCCGGGTTCAAATCCCGGCGGGCCCGCCACCAAAAACCTTTGATAGATGGAGGCGCCTAGATAATACACTTCACAAAACAAGGGGGACGGAAACCCTCAAGAAACAGTCAGCCAGCTCTGGTGCACCACTAACCCCGCAGCCAACAATAGGAAACAAGAAATAACATTGTTATTATCTATAATAACTTAGTTATCATCTAATATAACATCGTTATTATAGCTATTTTAAACAGAGAAAAACAAAAATAACAAAGTTATTCTTGAACATAACAATGTTACTACTGACACTCAAGCCGCTACTCGTGCCTACCTTTGCTTCCCCCGCTTGCCAGGCACACGTAGATTTCTGCAAGGGCTTCTATTGTTTACTTAGGCGTTTCCCCTGACTTCTGCCTAGAGGTCTCAAAATGGTCCCTAGCACGTTTTTCCTTCGAGCAAGCTGACCACTGAGTGCTTAGCGTGCTACGTGAGTGACACTAAGAAAGCGCTCAAAGCGTACATAGCGTATCTTTCAATTCTCCCTGAGTTGCTTCTATCGACGAGGCGATTTCACAAGCGAAGCACGACTTAACACTGCCGTACTTCAATTCTTTCTGAGTTGCATCCACTAGCGCAAGTAGTTACAGCTAGGTATGCACGCGTGGTGTCTTTCAATTCTTTCTGAGTTGCATCCGTGCCTGCATCCCCCCAATGCGTTAAGTATCGTGCTTACCTCTTTCAATTCTTTCTGAGTTGCATCAAGCCATTCCTAGATCTCGCGCGCTTCACGACGGCGCTTACCTTTCAATTCTTTCTGAGTTGCATCAAAAGGTTCCTGGAGGGGAGGGAGGAATGAGCGAAGTGAAAGCTTTCAATTCTTTCTGAGTTGCATCCGCGGTTCACAAAGTAGCTGAATGAGAGCGATGATTTCTTTCAATTCTTTCTGAGTTGCATCTGGAAATTAGAGCTAGGTGCACGAAGCGAGACCAAGAGCCTTTCAATTCTTTCTGAGTTGCATCCTCAATCTCACGTATTGAAAACCATTCCACAATGTATCTGCTTTCAATTCTTTCTGAGTTGCATCGTACACAAGCGTTGCCTCGATACAGGAAGTGCTACAATCTCTTTCAATTCTTTCTGAGTTGCATCAGAGGATTACAGGAATGCACGAGAAAAACTCGACATATCAGTGACTTTCAATTCTTTCTGAGTTGCATCAATTGACGCTTATCGATGCCTTAAAGATGCAGCAGATGGCAACTTTCAATTCTTTCTGAGTTGCATCGGCCTGGGCATGTGACTCTACCCCTGCACTACCTGTGATGCCTTTCAATTCTTTCTGAGTTGCATCCCCGGGCAGCCAGGGCCTCCTGAGGGTAGCAGTCTGCTACGCTTTCAATTCTTTCTGAGTTGCATCGTATCAAGCGTGATGCTTTGTGCAACGGTCTCATCGGCTCCTATCTTTCAATTCTTTCTGAGTTGCATCCAGTGCTCGACGTGGATGAGGAAAAACACAAGCAAATACCTTTCAATTCTTTCTGAGTTGCATCATTATCTCTTTAAACACTGTGAAAATGTATCAACTAGAGAATCTTTCAATTCTTTCTGAGTTGCATCCGTGAGCAAGCTGATCATCGTGCTTTTGCCGGAGTCGGTCTTTCAATTCTTTCTGAGTTGCATCTACAAGCCGGGGCAGAGGCAGTTCATCTGGTTGTACCTCTTTCAATTCTTTCTGAGTTGCATCATTTTAAGCAACCTCCTCCAAACGATAATTCTTTTTGCATTTCCCTTTCAATTCTTTCTGAGTTGCATCCGAGTGTAGTAAGGGAAGCTTTCTCACACATGTGTAGTAAGCTTTCAATTCTTTCTGAGTTGCATCCGTTGAAGAGCCAGCGAAGATACGCCTGAATCACTGACTTTCAATTCTTTCTGAGTTGCATCATACGACAGTGACATGGTATCACGAGTGGAGGTTCAAGTACTTTCAATTCTTTCTGAGTTGCATCCTGTATCTCAATTATCCTGATGAGTCCCTCTTGCTGGTACTCTTTCAATTCTTTCTGAGTTGCATCCTATTTCTGACGAGGCGGTTGAAGAAGCAAGGAAGGTGTCCTTTCAATTCTTTCTGAGTTGCATCTACGAGTTCACCTGGAGGGATGTCTGGGCGTACGTGTTCCTTTCAATTCTTTCTGAGTTGCATCAGCATGGAATGAAAGAGCCAAAATATGTGCTATTTTATATCGCCTTTCAATTCTTTCTGATTTGCTTCATACACTATTACTTTTGAAACGTTTAAAT
>Ga0080004_1137085_pt1 | contig 76083 bp, 60 predicted proteins | sample WasSprMetagenome_FD_69207 | JGI IMG/M metagenome (GOLD analysis project Ga0080004, IMG submission 69207) | Sulfidic aquatic microbial communities from Washburn Spring, Yellowstone National Park, USA - WS (SPADES assembly) (version 2) | ecosystem: Environmental > Aquatic > Thermal springs > Hot...
AAAGAGGCTCCTATCCATAGAGGCTACCGTAGAATGGATAAGGAAGAGGGCTGTGCACCTCTTCATACATAAGGTTAGGGATGAAAAGCTACCGATCAAGAGCATACTGCGGATGATAGACACAAGCTAAATATAGAAATGCAAACAATCAGTTAAGCAACTCTCATTGCGAGTATAGCGGAAACCCAAAGAATCTAGGTCAAGGCGTGCTGCCGCTTTAGATGTCATCCTTGCTTTTCCGCTCTGCCTATCGTGCGCTTTTTTCAATGAATACTTGGAGAAGAGGAGCGCTTTACATGAGAATAATGAAACGAAAGGCTAAAAGGCTGGAAGCAAAAAAATACAGACAAGAGGAAGTTGATTAAACTAAAATTTTTGGGCGCAACTCGTCAAGTGACAGGATCAAGCTACTTTGTGGAAGCTGGTGGATTGAAGATTCTTGTCGATTGCGGAATGTTTCAGGAGCGTGACTATTCCTACAGAAACTGGAGAAGCTTCCCCGTTCCTGCAGACAAGATCCAGTATCTCCTCCTCACCCATGTTCACTTAGACCACTCTGGGCTTATTCCTAAGCTTGTCAAGGAAGGGTTTGCTGGTGATGTCCTCCTGACAACAGCATCCAAAGAGCTGTTTCCGATCGTGATTTTGGATTCTGCTCGAATGCAGGAGGAAGATGCCGCGTTCAAGAAAAAACGCCATGATAAGGAAGGCCGAAAGGGACCTTACCCAGAAATCCCCTTGTATACAGTTCAGGATGCCGAGAAGTGTTTTCATCTGCTAAAAGACGTTGCCTACGAAGAGTATCTCTCGTTGAACGATCAAGTCAAAGTTTGTTTCCACGATGCTGGTCACATCCTTGGCTCAGCCATGATTGAGATCATCGTTCAAGATGCGAGTGGGTCACGAAGCATCATCTTCTCTGGGGATATTGGTCAATGGGATAAGCCTCTTCTCGGCAATCCCACTGTTTTTGATCGAGCAGATTACGTGATCATGGAGTCCACCTACGGAAACCGCAACCATGAAAAAACTCAAGACATCGATGAACGACTCTGCAAGATTGTCAACAACACAGTAAAGGCAGGTGGAAACCTCCTCATCCCAACCTCTGCCATTGAGCGTGCCCAAGAACTTCTGTATCACTTTAACCGTTTAGCGAGTGCGGGAAGGATCCCATATATTGTGACTTTTCTCGACAGCCCCATGGCAGTCGAAATCACGAAAGTCTTTGAAAGATGGAAGAAATACCTTGACAAAGAAACACTCGGTCTCTTTAATCATGGTCGATCTCCATTTGAGTTTCCGGGGTTGAAGCTCGTCGAATCTGTTGAAGCGTCCAAAGCGGTCAACCTGATAAAAGGGTCGGCCATAATCATGGCTGGCTCAGGGATGATTATGGGAGGACGAATTAAACATCACCTAACCATGAACATAACTCGTCCAGAATCCACGCTTCTATTTGTGGGTTACCAAGCAGAAGGAACGCTTGGACGCCAGATTTTGGACGGTGTTTCTCCCGTCAGAATCCACGGACAGTTCTATCCAGTGCGGATGAAGATAGAAAAGATCGATGCTTTTTCCGCCCATGCAGGCATGGATGACCTGCACCGCTGGATCAACAACTTCAAATCTCCGCCGAAGCATGTTTTCTTGACTCATGGCGAAGGAGAATCAATCTTGAGCTTAGAGAACTACATCCAATCCAAGAGCGGATGGGAAGTGAGCGCACCAACATACATGGAAGAACATAACATCTAATTCCCACGCTATGCTACAAGACTAAATAAGAGTTGATTGATTAATAACCGAACTTTGGCAAATTTTAGGTTATCTCTGTCTGGTATAGGGTTTTGAGGCATTGAGACTAAATTCTTTTTAACAACTCTGATAAAGCATTTCGCTATAGTCGTTTGCAATAGGAAGGTAGTGTATTATTTGAAAAACAGGTATGAGCCCTCTGAAGAAGAAGTAAGGGAGATGGAGGAGGAAATGGCCGCGTTACGACAATAATCTCAGCCACCGTTAAGAATACTGGCGGAGAATCGGGCTCACATGAAGTTATTCTTAAGGTTAACAACCTGCTTACAGATGCTAAAACAGTCACGCTGAACCCGGGCCAGTCCATCACCCTAAGCTTCATATACATGCCGGAGAAAGGGGGAATGTACAGCATCGAGGTGAATGGTTTAACGCGAAGCTATCCATAGACAGTGAAGAAACCCTGATAGCAACATCGGAAATACGATTGCTACTTGTAGGAGTCACGATAACAGCAATGATAGTTTTTGCAGTATTGCTCTCAAGAAGGAAATCGAAGTCTCCATCTTAGCGCATCACTAAATTTTGAGCCTTATTTTTAGAAAGCACCTAATAGCGCGCGCTTCTTCCAAATACCCGGGTTTAACCCTGGATGATCCTCTCCCAGTCCACGTTCTCCTGCACAAGCCTCTTAGCAGTGGCGATGCGCTCCCTGTCGCCCGGCCTAATCTTCCCAACTATCCTCTGAACCAGTTGCAGGGTTGTATACGTGTCCTGGGGGACGACTATCATCGGGATCTTGAGCTCATCCGCCCTCGGAAGTACTTTCACGCTTGGACGCAGGTTCCCGCTTAGGATAATTGCGGAGGCTCTTGCTTCAAGCGCTGCGAGCACTATGTCAGTCCTGTCCCCCCCGGTTATTATAAGCTCGTTCCTAACTCTTCGGAAGTACTGTATGGCGCTCTCAGGAGTCATCGCCCCGATTAAGACTGTCTCAACAGGGTTTTCAAGGCCTTTTCTTCCGGCGATGAGCTGTCCCCCTATTGACTCGTAGACCTCCCTAACGGTTAGGGAGCTGAGCACCCTGTCCTCAGGCAGGACGCCCAGGATCCTCAACCCCTCTTTTTCAAGCATCGGCTTCACAACCTCTTCGACAACCCTGACCCTGTTCTCCTCGACACGGTTAAGAACCAGGCCTGAAACCCTAGCCCCCCAGTGCTGACAGTAGTCCCTTGCTTGAAGAGCCTCGTCGACTACGGAGTCGCCCTCATGCTTTAAAACCAGGAGGAGCTCCGCGTTGAGCATTGAGGCCAGCCTAGGAGCCTGGCAGCCTAAGAAGGAGGCGGTTGAAAGGGTTTGAGCCCCCTCGACCAGCATAAGATCCTTGTCGACGGAGACCTCCCCGTAGGATTCCAGGATCCTCTCTCTGAGGCGTGAAGGGTCCTCGCCCAGGCCATATTCAAGGAAGCCTCCCCCACAAACCCTGAATGGACAGACCTCCACCCCTGCTTTCAACCCGAGGATCTGCCTCATCGTCTCAGAATCCTCGTCTACAAGCTCGCCGCCGGAGCCCGGGACGCAGACCCCGCTGACCGGCTTAAAATAGCCTACGCGCATCCCTTTCTCCATAGCCAGCTGCGCCAGGGAGATGATTAGGACGCTCTTCCCCGCCAGCCTGCTTGGCGACGCTACGTATACTGCCCGCCTCTTCATGCCTCAGCCTCCCCTCTAAGCTTGGAAAGAGTCCCTCTTATGTCTACTGCCATGCACCCCTTCCCCTCCTCGTAGGTGAACAAGGGGTTTATCTCCATCTCCACTAGTTTCTCGAAGCGGCACATCAGTTGAGACAGCCTCATCACCACGTCTATGACTGAGCCTAGGTCGGAGGGCGGCTCACCCCTGACGCCTTTAAGAAGCATGTACGCCTTCGTCTCGGAAACCATCTCCACGGCTTCGGAGAATGTTAGCGGTGCCAATCTATATGAAACATCCCTTAGGAAGTTTACATATATTCCTCCGAGGCCGAACATTATCAATGGGCCAAACTGCGGGTCTCTGACTGAGCCCACTATGACCTCCCTGCCTGGCGGAGCCATTTTCTGGATCAGCACGCCCAGTATCCTGGCCTGGGGCATAGCCGTCCTAGCTCTCCTCACGATCAACTCGTAAGCCCTGGTAATCTCCTTAGGCGTTTTAACGTCCAGTATTACACAGCCCATATCCGTCTTGTGGAGAATATCAGGGGAAACCACTTTCACCGCAACGGGGTAGCCTATTGAATCAGCTATTTCACGGGCCTCCGAAGCATCCCTGGCGATCCTCGCCTCCGGTACACGTATCCCGTATGCAGAAGCTATTTCAAAAGCCTCCTCGGAGGAAAGGTTGATCCTGCCCTCGGCCTCAACTTTGGCTATCACCCTAGCAACGGCTTTGTCGTCAACATCCGTCAGGGTTGCAGCCTGCTCCTCGGGCTTGCTTAGCATCAGGCTGTAGTCGTACATCCTTCTGATGGCGAACGCCGCTGGTTCCGGGAAATCATAGTTAGGTATTTTTCCCTCCCTCAGAATCCTTATCGTTGGTGACTCGTTGTCGAAACCCATGAACACCGCTGCCACGGGTTTCTCAAACTTGCTTCTCGCCTCCACAACCACGCGTGCAACTTCTTCAGACGGCGTCATGGCCTGCGGCGTCAGTATGACGATCACGCCGTGCACCGCCCTGCTGCTTAAGGCAGCCTCCAGCGCAGCTCGGTAGCGTTTCTCATCAGCATCCCCAAGCACGTCTAGTGGATTGTTAACGCTCGCGTGTGGCGGAAGCACGCTGCTAAGCCTCTCCCTCAGATCCTGCTCAAGCAGGGGCAGGTCCAGACCCATTTTCTCGCAAGCATCCACAGCAAGTATTCCAGGCCCCCCGCCGTTCGTCACAACCATGACACCACTCCCCCTGGGCAGGGGCAGGTCTTCAAACGCTGAGAGCAGGTCAAAGAACTCCTTCATCGTACCCACCCTCAAAACCCCCGCCTTCCTGAAGGCTGCTGAGAAAGCAGTATCAGAACCTGCCAGCGATCCCGTGTGGGAGGAGACTGCTCTCACACCGACCTCCGTGGTTCCTGCTTTCAGCGCGACCACGGGTTTCCTTCTCGAGAGGCTTCGGGCTACTTTGATAAACCTCTCCCCGTTCTTCACGCCTTCAATATAGACCCCGACGACCCTAGTGTTCTCCTCGTCGACGAGGGCTTCAAGAAAGTCCGCGGTGGTAAGGTCAGCCTCGTTGCCGACGCTTATGAAGTTTGCAAGCCCCATTCCGCTGAGCCTCGACCACTTCAGAATGGCACTTCCAAGAGCCCCGCTTTGAGAAACAATCGACACGCTTCCAAGCGTCGGCATGATTGGGGCGAAAGAGGCGTTTAAACCGTTTCTGGAGCTTATGAACCCTAGACAATTCGGCCCCTGCATCCTCATGCCGTATTCCCTGCATTTGGCGACAAGCTCCTTCTCGAGTAGCATGCCCTCCCTCCCAGTTTCGCTGAAGCCGGCGGAAATCACGATCAATCCTTTCACGCCCTTTCTCCCACAGTCTTCAGCAATCCTGGGAACCAGCTTAGCGGGCACCGCTATAACAGCCAAGTCAACATCGTCGTCAACATCTCTGACGCTCCCGTAGCACTTATAGCCGAGTATTTCCTCAGCATTGGGGTTCACCGGGTACAGCCTCCCCTTGAAACCGGAGTCAACCAGGTTGCGGAGTATCCTGTGGCCTACCTTGCCCTCCTCCCTGCTGGCCCCTATCACTGCGACCGACCTTGGTTTAAAGAATGCCTCCAGCATCATATCGTATCCTCGACGCAGCACACTAACAGACCTGAAACAATGTTTATAAATAAACTTGCAGCTGTAAGCATGTCCCGGATGGCTATAAAGGAGCGTTTGCGAGTCAGGCCTTACGAGGAGAAGAAGGCTAGCCTAGAGGAAGCCCTAAGCTATATAAAGACTGGAGACCATATTTTCGTTGGCTCAGCCTGCGGGGAGCCACAGTACCTTGTGCAAGGGCTCGTCGAGAAGGCTAAGCACCTGGCGGATAACGAGATTCTGCATGTTCACACGCTTGGCGTCGCGCCGTATGCGAAGCCAATCTACTCAGACAGGTTCCGCCTCAATGCTTTCTTCGTTGGCGTGAACACTAGGCAGGCGGTTGCCGAGGGGAGGGCTGACTACACGCCTGTTTTCCTCTCAGACCTTCCGAAGCTAATATCTACTGGGATGGTGCCTATAGACGTTGCGCTGATACAGGTGACTCCTCCGGATGAGCATGGCTTCTGCAGCCTAGGCGTTTCTGTGGAGATAACGAAGACCGGTGCTGAAAGGGCGAGGCTCGTGATAGCTCAGGTCAACCGCTTCATGCCCCGGGTCCTAGGTGATAGCTTCATCCATGTTAACGATATTGACGTTGTTGTTGAGCATGACGAGCCTATTCTTGAAGCGCCGCGGCCTCCCAGGGACATTATGTCAGACAGGATAGCGAGATATGTTTCTGAACTCGTCGACGACGAGTCAACTCTGCAGGTAGGCATAGGAAGCATACCCGACGCGGTGCTGAGTTCTCTGGAAGGTAAGAGGGACCTTGGAATTCACACGGAGCTTCTCACCGAGAGCGTCGTAGATCTTGTCGAGGCAGGGGTAGTAACTTGCGAGAAGAAAACGCTGCACAGGGGGAAGATAATTGCTTCCTTCGCGATGGGGACTAGGCGTCTATACGATTTCATAGATAACAACCCGATGGTCGAGTTCTATGAGTCGGACTACGTGAACAACCCGCTTGTCGTAGCTCAGAACAGGAGGATGGTTGCGATAAATCAGGCTCTGGAGGTAGACTTGACCGGACAGGTTTGTGCCGACTCGCTCGGATACGTTTTCTACAGCGGGTTAGGAGGCCAAGCGGACTTTGTGAGGGGCGCTAGGCTTTCTGAGGGTGGCAAGGCCATAACAATCATCCCCGCTACAGCCAGGGAAGGCACCGTCTCAAGGATAAGGCAGGTTCTCAGCGAGGGCGCGGGCGTCGTGCTGACTAGGGGCGATGTGGACTACGTCGTTACGGAGTACGGTGTGGTACGCTTAACCGGGAAGACGATAAAGGAGAGGGCTCTCTCGCTAATAGGCATAGCCCACCCGAAGTTCAGGAACGAGCTGCTGAAATGGGCTAAGGCGCACAAGTACGTGCCGGAGGAAGTGCTTCCATTCCCGGAGGTAGAATACCCTGAGGAGTTGAAGCGCTATGTTACTCTTCAGGATGGAACTAGGCTGCTCATAAGGCCGATAAAGCCTTCAGACGCGAGCATGAAGCAGCACTTGTTCTACTCTCTCTCAAAGGACAGCGTGACGAAAAGATACTTGGGACCCTTGAAATCCCTTCCCTGGGACAGGGTGTGGCCCTACGTCATAGTGGACTACCAGAACGAGATGGTTCTGGTGGCTGTTGTCAGCGAGCAGGGTGTTGAAACCATGGTTGGAATAGGGAGCTACTCCAAGATACCCGGCACGCAGCTTGCCGAGGTGGCGCTGGTTGTGAGGGATGACTGGCAGGGAAAGGGAATTGGGACGGAGCTTCTCAAATACCTTATTGAGCTCGCCAAGGCAAGGGACTTCACGGGTTTAAAGGCATGGGTGCTTGTTGAAAACACTAGGATGATGCACCTCTTGAGGAAGTGCGGCTACCCTATGAAGTACCGGGTGGAGGATGGTGTCTACGAGGTGTTGATAGACCTTAGGCAACCTGTTGAGAGCAGGGAGCCGTCAGCCTCGGAAAGCCTCTAAAACCGTTTCACGGGCTGCCTAATACGGTTTAAACAGCTCTGCGCAATACTTATTCCATAGATAGCACGACCGTAGAAGCTAAAGGGGGGTGAGGCGGTAGGTTATGATGGTTTCAAGCATAGGAAGGGAACGAAGGTTCATGCAATGGTTGATGACGGCTCAAAGCCAACAGCCATAGCGATCAGCCCGGGGAATACGCATGACTCCAAGATGTTCAACAACCTATACGATAAGGTGAAGCATAAGCCTCAAAGATAAATCCCTTCTTTTTCCATAGTTATTCTGTATGCGAGGCAAATACGAAAATTTACGGTCATGAGCGTTCGCGATAGGCTACTTTCTGGGCTTCAGCCTCGATCTCGTCGAGATGGGCATCCTTCAGAACCCCTGCGAGGAACTGAGCAAGCCCGGCGGCAACCTCCATAGCCTTGAGGCGTACTTTCACGCTTTCATGGCTGTTGGCTATTTCCTCAGCCTTCTCGAGAAGCCCCTTGATCCTTCCGTAAAGATGCTCCCTTTCGGGTGCAACCTCAAACCTTAAGGACCTGAAGGTTAGCCTAATAGCCCGCATCCATAAGCCTCCTAAGCTTAAGAATAAGAAGAAGCTTAAAGTCGGCAAGAAGCCCCTGCCGGTCGGCGTTAAGCTCGCAGGCAACGTAGTTTATCACGGCATTCCGCTTTTTATTCTCAAAAAACTTCAAAATCGCCCTTCTTTCTCTTTCTGTGAATATTCTGCGTCGCAATGCACCCATCTCATTCCATTCTATCTTATCCCATCACATCTAAAGGCAAGTCAAATTGAAAAAAATTCAAGCTACTTGAATTGGATTGGATTGTGATGGATTGGATTGGATGGAATCTTCCTAGGAGCCCCTCTAACCCTTGATCCTCGATTCATAGCCTTTTCCTGCCCCCTGTCCTGCCTTCTCGCCAAAGTAATAGGCTACGATGAGCCCATCCATGGGAAGGAGGCGGTCGAAGAGGTTCGTGGAGCCCTTAAGGATAAGCTCAAGGATCCCTATGGCTATCGTCCCTATCGTAAAGATAAGGGCTAGGATGTCCCTCCAGTCCTCCGATTCAACTTGAAGCCCTTGAGGCGCTAGGAAGCCCAGCATCCGCATCCATTCTTCGGCTTACAGGAAAGGATTCAAGTCTGGGGAGCCTACACTACCTGCACAGGTTAAGGTAGAAGAGGGGGGAGGGGGGTCTAAAAGGGCCCCATTTCTCAATGGTAGATCCCTAAACTGAACTAAACGAAGCTAAACGAAGGTCTAAATTCCCTTTTCAGAAGACGAAGCTTCCTAAAATCCTAAAATCCTCCTAAGAAGTATAAGGGGACTTAGATCATCCTATATAGGGCTTCCATCATAGAGAAGCCTTATTCGGATTCGGAAGATCTCCAGATCTGAAGGCTCCCTATGGGTTTAGTCTATTACTCAATGGAGAAGTGGGAAAATTCCGTAAACCTGATTTTATCGGAGAAGGAGCACAAAGAGGGTATTTAACATGAACGATCTAGAGAGGTTTCTAGCTACTGTTAGTTTTCAGAAGGTTGACAGGTATCCGTATTGGGAGCTTGGAATATGGGGTCAGACGTACGATAGATGGCTTCAAGAGGGTTTGAGCGAAGAGGAGCTTAAGGGAGACTGGTTTAGAGGTGAGCCGAAATTCGCCAAACTCGATAAGAGAGACTTTATTCCCTTAAACTTGGAGCCGATTCCAGGCTTTGAGGAAAAAGTGATAGCTGAGAATGACCGTTACCTTGTTTTCAGAGACAAGTGGGGGCGCATTAGGAGGGCTCTGAAGAAGGGTGAAGCTCACGGTACGAGAGCCTCAATGGATACCTACATAGACTTCTATGTCAAAGACTGGGAAAGCTTTCGAGAGTTTAAAAAGCATTTCAATCCCTACGACCTTGGAAGATACCCTGAGAACTGGGAGGAGTTGAAGAAGAAGTGGAAGGTTAGAAACTATCCGCTATATTTGACCGAGAACTGCGGCTTTGGAGGTTTATACTGGAATCTGAGGAACATGATGGGCACCGTGAGGCTTTCCATAGCCTTTTACAAAACGCCGGATCTGATAAATGAGATTCTAGACTTCATGGTTGAATTCTTTATGAAGGCAACTAAAAAGGCTTTGAGGGAAGTTGAAGTTGACGCCTTCATCTTCAACGAGGACTTCGCATGTAAAAGTGGACCGTTAATATCGCCCAGAGTCTTCCGGGAATTCTTCCTACCGCGCTATGAAGAGATTATTCAATACTTAAGGCGGCATGGTGTGAAGGTTATCGAATTGGACAGCGACGGCAATACTGAACCGCTCATCCCTCTAATGATAGAGGCTGGCGTGAATGCGCACTGGCCTTTAGAAGCGGCTTCGGGCATGGATCCTGTAAGAGTTCGGAGAAAATATGGTGAGAAACTGGCACTATACGGTTGGATCGATAAGAGGGTGCTTGCAAATGGTAGAAAAGCCATCGAGAGAGAATTATACAGTAAAATAGTGCCTATGGTTGAACTGGGAGGATATGTTCCAACAGTCGACCATACAATACCTCCAGACATCCCGCTAGAAAACTTCCTGTACTACTTAGATTTAAAGCGTAAACTCGTCGAAAATTAGAGTTATAATAACATTTAAACAAAACTTCATAGCTAGCTTAGTATCTTCTTTTTGTATGGGAGGGAGGTTTCGTAACCTGCTCTGCCTCCTAGGCATGGCAGCCGTGTCTCTGAGCTACACTCCCCTAATAAGAGGGGTTAAAAATGCTTCTAAACATAGATCGAGAGGCGAGAAATTATGGAAAAGATAAGGCTGAATAAGGAAGAATATCGTGATAAAGTTCTTGGTTGCTGGCTTGGCAAAAACATTGGAGGAACGCTTGGTGCCCCATTCGAAGGTCAGAAATACACTCATGATCTAACATATTTTGATTGGAAGGCATCTCGCAAGTGGTTGCGGTCAGCGAGCGCTTTTTGGAAGAGAGAATTTAACGTCACTTTTCCCATCGACCCTGAAAAATGGCAGCCTGGTGAACCGCTTCCTAACGATGACCTTGACTTTCAGTTAGTGTGGGTGAAGATGCTTGAAGACAGGGGCATAAATCCTACTTTTAAGGATTTTTGCGATTACTGGATGAAGTATCTTTCTAAGCACTGGTACGCTGAATACAGTTTCTGCACATATAACCTTAAGCGAGGTCTTAAGCCGCCTATCTCAGGAGCATTCCAGAATTATTTTGTTGATGAAATGGGCTCCCCGATAAGAAGCGAAGTATGGGCATGTGTTTGTCCTGGAGACCCAGAACTTGCCGCATCACTTGCCTGGATGGATTCTTCAATGGATCACGCAGGTGGTGAGGGTATGTGGGGGGAGATGTTCTGGGCAGCGGTTGAGAGCGCCGCATTCGTCATTAACGATCCATTCACTCTTATCGATGTAGGACTTTCTATGATTCCCATTTCATCGCATATAGCTCGCTCCATAAGGGAGGCTGTCCGATGCTATAAAGATGGACTTGAATGGGGGGAGGCGAGGGAAAGAATTGCCACGATTTTCGGCCATCACAACGCCTGTAATGCCGTCCCTAACCACGGCTTCACAATCATTGGCTGGTTGTATGGAAAGGATTTTGGAGATAAACTATGTAAAGCAGTAAACTGTGGTTACGATACTGATTGTACTGGAGCCACATTGGGCTCCCTTTTAGGAATTTTGTATGGTGCATCACGCATTCCTGAAGAGTGGAAGAAACCCGTAGGCGAGAAAATTACGCCTGTTCCCATGACCGTCACTGAAGGGCTTCCATTAACCATAAAGGATTTAATGGAACGTACTCAAAAACTCGCCATGAAAATGATCTCTGAGAGGTCTGAGAAAGTAGAATTCACAGAAGAAGAGACTTCACTTCCCGAAAACTTTCTCTCATTACTTTTCAGGAATGAAAAAGTGCAGGACTTACTAACTACCGATGTTCATTCGTCAATAGAGAATGTAGATGGTTTTACGATAGTATTCCACTATGGAGGGGAACCCGTTTTACGCCCCGGAGTAGAAAAAAGATTCGAAGTCTCAATAAGAAAGAATCAAAGGGAAATTAAAAGAGATATTGAAATCGAGGGACCTATCGGTTGGAATATTTCCAAACCGATTTTTAAAAATGGGAAATATGCATTTACCATTTTCGCTAAAAAGATAGGGGGCTCCAGTAACATAAAATTGATCATTAATCTTGAGGGAAAAACAAGGGAAATCACTTTTGCCATCCTTGATCCAGAAGAGATAGAGTTAATTCCCGCCTCCACTAATGCTCCAAGAGGTGCTAATCATTCTAGGGGATAAGTTATTTAACATTTCGTTGAATAAAATTTTAATCTCATTTCACTAAGATTATAGCGTTCTATTTCGCCCTCTTTTCCACATAGTCTTTTAACCTGTTCAGCACCTCGCCTGCCATCGCCTGGTCCTCTTACTATGAAGATAGTTCTTGCATACAACGATATCGGATATCCACTGTGCTCGGGATTCCCTGAATGATGAGCTTGTAAAGTTCTCTTGCCTCTAGCATTGCACCATAATTCAACCCAATTTTTTGAGAACACGCAGATCCCTCACTTGATTCATTAAGCCACCTGAACCATAAACATGAATAAAGTTACTAAATCTTGGCTCATATCTGGGCAGGAGCCCACATTTATTTTTTTTACTATCCTTCTCGCCGCTGCACCGCCCGAAGCATTCCAAAACTATATATTACTTTTTTTAGCTTTGTGGCTTAATTAGTTTCTCTGTTTAAGGCCTCGCCCTGAAGCCTAGGCTTTCCCTCCTGAAGCCATTCCATCCAAGGACCGTTTCAGCCACATCGAGAAGAATCTCCTTGTACTTCTCGCGATCATAGTAGTTATGTCCATCGTTCACCATATCGGCCGGCATGACCCTTCTGAGGGGGTTCGGATGCCCTGCGTTCACGTAAAGGAAGTCGATGGGCTGGCCCTCGCGCCTACGTACCTGGATCCTGCTCCGCTCCTGAAGCTCCTCCTGAGACCTCTTTACCCTCTTTACCCTTTGGGCCATCTGTATGGCGGCTGATACGTGGGGTAGAAGGAAACGATAGCTGTCCAGGGGCTTCCTCAGCATCTTCCTGATGGCGAGTTCCTCCGTAGGGACGATGCCCGAGCCAAGCTCTTCCAGTGTCCTAACAACATAATCCTTAGCCCTCGCATACTGTCGCTCCATGACATCCTCCTTCCTCTCGGCATCGAAGAGGATGCCCATAAGCCTCTCCTCAAACTCCTTTATGAAAGGAGGATAGTCCCGCCTCCTAAGCTCAATGCCCCTGTAGAAGAGTTCACCGTCCATCAGCTTCCCGAAGTAGCGCCTCACCGCTTCTATGCTTGGATCTGCCTCCCGTGCCAAGAGGACGAGGAACTTGAAGTGATGATCGAGGGCTATGGGAAGGCCCACTTCTTTCCCTATGAGCTTCGCAAGCCCCTCATAGTCCTCCCTGGACGCTCCCTCCTTCTGGACGAAGACAGAGTCGCAATCGGCATAGAGGACCCTGTAGCCTCGGCTCCGGCAGATTCCCATCGCTCTGATGAGGATCTCCCTGGAGACCTCGTTTACCTTGGCGTATGTGTACACGTTCCCGAAGCGGTTCATGTCGCAACCACTGAAGCCGTATATGCAGACAAGGATTTCCTTCAGGGCCGACTGGCGCTGTTCGCACCAAAGCCACTCTTGGCTTCCCTGCGGAAATCCTTTCCTCAGGCGCTTAAAGTAAAGCCTCCTTTCTAGGAACCCCTTCGTCATCTCTCCGAGGAAGCCCCTCCTGGAACATTCGATTCCCTGGGGTGTCACGGTCTCGTAGCTTATGTTGTACCGTACGAGGATGTTCGGGAACATGGACTCGAAGTCCAAGGAGGCAACGTTCTCGTGGAGCCCTACGACGGGTGAAAGGATCAGCCCTCCCCTATCCTTAAGGGCTAGATCCATCGCTGTCGTTCCATAGGCTGCTGGGCTTCTAAGCCTAGGGATGAGGATGCCCCTCCTGAGTGCCTCGAAGCACTGCCTCGAATCGATCAGCCTCCCAGCAGCCCATCTGGAGGCAAGCCCTGGCGGAACCATGGAGAAGAGGCTTCTCTCCACGATGCCGGCCATCCCATAATGGCAGTAGTCGTCCAGCGATAGGGCTACCCTTCCAGGGAAGGCCTGGGTGTAGGGCTTCTGGGTCTTCGTTGAGTCCGCCGGCTCCCTACCGAGCTGGAGGCCTAAGCCCTTCCTCCTAATCCTCTCTATAAGGTATGGGATTGCCTCCTCGAAATCGTAAGCCACCAGAAAATCTGGGTCGCGTTCCCGGACAGCCTCTGCAAAGGCTTCGAGGATCCGCTCCTCACTCCCTTCGAAGACCTCTTCCGATAGGTCCTCGCCCAAGAGCACGATGGCTGCAATCGGATCCTTATAGGATTCAGGCCTTAGCCTTCCGCCCTCGGTGTCAACCCTGAAGATGAGGGATGTGAAGGGGGGAGGGCGTATCTCAAGATCAAGATCAAGATCAAGGTCGAGGTCAAGATCCAGATCAAGATCTAGATCTTCCTTCGAAGCATCTTCCTTAGAAGCCAAAGCGTTTGCCTTTCTAAGGCTTCCATCGGGTCCCCAATCGACATAGATCTTCTGGGTCGGAGCGAGACCCCTACTGAACGCATAGCGCTGAATATGGAGGATGTCCACATTGAACCAGCCGTCGATGCAGCCAAGCCCTTCCAAGTCTAAAAGGACTTCCCTGAAGCCCTGAGCCCTATCCACTACGACGTGGACGACCTTGGCTTCCTTCCGCTCCATTACAGAGGGATACTTCAGCTCGATACTGGCGTCTAGGATGTGCGGATGCTCCCTGATGGTCGCTAACATTTCCTCTGGAGGCATCCTATCCTTCAGTTTCACGTAGAAATCTGGATGGTAGGAGTCGAAAAGCCTGAGGGTTTTCCCATCCTTTGTCTTGAACCAGAGGATGGCCTGGTCTCCGCTAATGTAGGCATCGAGGAGCCAGCCTGTCAGCCCCACCCTCGATCCCCTATCGTTCTTCGCTCCTTGCCGGAGCGGCAAGCTGCCTTAGCATCTGTCTCAGCTCCTCAACCCTAGCCCCGAGGAGCCTGACCTCCTCATAGAGGTCCTCGATGGCCTTTCGGTTATCCACGGCGGCCGTGAGGAGCATGATATCCAGGACCGTGGGAACCTTGGCGTAGCTCATGGCTCCAAGCTCGCTCGTCCATCCCTTCACGATCCTGTCGAAGGCTTCCTGCCTCTTCGGGTCGAGGAGGGCTTCCCTGAAGCTCCTCTTCAGGCTGTCCAGTTGAGCCTCGAACATGGTTCTGAAGGGAACGGTTACCCTTCCCAAAGGATCCAAACCTCCCATTCCTATGGTTATCCTCTCGGCTCCCTTGCTCGGATGCTTCCTGAGATACGCTTGGAATCCCCGGGTTCCTTTGGACTCTACCCTTCTCATGTAGACGAGGACATTGCAGATATGGCGGAGATATTGCCCTCCCTCGGGCTCAGGGATCCTTCCCAAGGAAGTTCTCCTAGGTCTGCAGCTAGCGACGAGAGCGATGCCCATCTCTGTGCATGCTCGGAAGAGCCTTGAAACGATGCCCTGGAGGCGTCCTATCCTCTGGAGCCTTTCCTCGATCTTAAGTGCTGGATAAGCTTCCGTGTCGAAGAGCCCTGCAAGGTTGTGGACGACAAGAATCCTGAGCTCCGGATCCTCCCTGAGGGCTTGGCATGCCCGCTCAGTCACAGCCCCCTCCTGTTCGGCGTTGAAGGAGAGGAAGACCTTTATACGGTTCAGGGCTTCGGAGGGGTCGAGGCCCGAGGCCTTCGCAAGCCATGCCAGCCTTCCGACATCGAGGGTTGTCCTTCCTTCTCTATAGTTTCCGCAGTTCAGATAGATCGCCTTTCCGCCCAGGCCTCCTTTCTCGGGGGGAAGGAGGGCGTTGATGAGGATCTGATGGATGAGGGCATCGACGCCGCTCTCCCCATCCCCATAGAAGAGGTAGAAGGTCCTTGGACGGATCCCGCCTCCCAAAAGGAAGTCAAGGTCTGCACTTCCCGTCGTAAGCATGGGTTCCTCCTGCTTAGACATGAGGAGCTCCAGGGCGTTGGAGAAGCCGCCTTGGGATGGGACCTTAGCCTTGAATCGGGCCTGGTTTTGGTCTTGGTCTTGGACTTGGGCTTGGACTTGAGTTTGAGTTTGGTCTTGGGCTCGATCTCTGGCTCTGGCTTGGACTTGGGCTCGGATGCCACCATCGGCCATCAAAGTTCCCCCTCCTATTCCTGGGATTGGGCCTGCTGAAGGTCTGCGGAATCCCTGGGCATAGGCCAAGACCTGGGCATGGATTTGTATACGGGCTTGAGCATGGGCTAGGACCCATCTAGGCTGGCTAGCCGATTACCGATATAGGTTAACTAAATTAGGATTTGAGGCTGCTAATCCGACCATCCTAAACCGATTCCTTTAGCCTTCCCTAGCTTCCGCATCCCCCTCCTTCGAGGCCCCTACGCCCTTCTCGGGAACGTCCTCAATCCCCCTCGCCGTTATAAGGAAGGCCACGGGTTCCTCGTTGGAAGGAAGCGATGGACTGTCGATGATAATTGCATGCCTCACATTTGCCCTACACTTCCTCAGGTATATCCGATGGGTCGAGGCATGGGCCATGACGTTCCCTCCGGCTGGACGGTTAGGGTCCCCAAAGAAGGCCTGGGGATTCGCCAGGACCTGGTTCGTCACGACAACGGCCAGGTTGAAGGCTTCTGCAAGCCTCAGGAGCTTGTGGACATGGAGGTTGAGCTTCTGCTGGCGCCCGGCAAGGGTATCCCTTCCTAGATACTCGCCCCGGAAGTGGCTCACGATGGAGTCGACGACGATGAGCCTCACATTCTCCTTCTGGACGACCTCCCCACATTTATCCACAAGGAGCATCTGGTGATCGCTGTTGTAGGCCCTTGCATAGATGACGTTTCTGAGGGCATCCTCGGGCTTCAGCCCCAAGCCCTGGGCCATCGCGTAGACGCGCTGGGGAGCAAAGGTCCCCTCGGTATCGATGAAAAGGGCTTTTCCCTCGAGGCCGCCCCTATCCCTGGGAAGCTGGCATGTCACGCTCAGCATCATACAAAGCTGGCTCTTCCCAGAGCCGAACTCGCCGGCGAACTCCGTGATCGCCTGGGTCTCGACGCCACCCCCCAGCATCGCATCCAAGGCTTTGCTTCCCGTCGTAAGCTTCAGGGCGAGTTTTCTGGCTTCGTAGAGGTCGTTGGCCGTTATGAAACCCGCCGAGACCATATCCCTGGCGGCATCCAGAACCCTTTCGGCCACCTCCTCTCCGAGCCCCGCCCTCTCCATGAGCTCCCTCATGGGCGTGACGGCGACGCTCTCTACGGTGAAGAAGCCTGCCTCCCTGAGCCTTCCAATGGTCGAGGGACCGATACCATCGGCCTCCCTGAGCCTCTCAACTGCCAACAGGGATTCTGTCATCCTCCAACCCTTCCCTTGGCTTCTGAAGCCTGGCAAGCTGGCGAAGGACATCCGTCAGGGAGAACATGAGGCTGTAGACTGTTTCCTCGGATCGATTCGGCTCCCAGTCGCCGTAGACCCACTCCTCGTGTCCATCATCATCCTGGAAGTAAACGGAAATCTCGGATATGTCGCTACGCCTGTAGGCCCCTTCAAGGCTTATCCCCAGCTGATCGCCTATCCTCCTAGCAGCCCTAACGACCGTCAGGAGCCTATCCCTGCTGAAGCTCCTGTGGATCGGTATGTAAAGGACGAGCTTAGCCAAGCCAGCCCACCTAGTGCCTTCAATCGAAGAGGCGATTTGGCGGTATTTATAGCCCCATTTATGGTAGGGGGGAGGGGGGTCTAGCCGCCAGACCCAGCTTTTTTCTCCTAGGGTTGGATGTATCCCACCTTCTTAAGGAAATCCGCCAGGTGCCTTACCTTCGGGTTCTCAAGGTTTATCGCATACTTCTTCGGCTCGTAGGGGAGCTCCTTCACCCAGCCTATCGCCACGAGGAGAGCCAGGTCCTCCCTTATGTCCGTGGGGCTTAGGGGCGTTTTCTTACCAAGTTCGTACCTTGTGAAGGCGTGTCCAGGGTTTTTAAGGAGGACGCGGAGGATCTTCAGCCTTCCAGGAGTCAGGGCTAATTCAATCTCCTTGTCTTTGTCCTTGTCCTTTTCCCTGTCCTTCTCCTTGTCTACTACCCTAGGGGCTTCAGGCTTCAGCTTCCCCGCCTCCCAGGCGCTCCATGATCGTCCTTAGGAACCTGTCCAGGTCCTCGACAGAGACACCACTGATTCCTATCCTTGTAAGCCCCCTCACGTCTATGATGCCCCTGTCGTGAAGATCCTGAAGGCATTCCTCCACATCTTCTAGGGGCTTCATTCTCAGCTCTTCAAAGACGACTCCTGCCATCTGCCTGATCTCCTTAAGGGAGACGTAGGGAGCCCTCCTGTACCTAAGGGCCCTCGCGACGGCCAAAAGGATAGCCTTCTCGGCTTCCGAGAGGCTCTGGATGTCCTCCGTCGTTATCGTAGGAAAGGTCTCCCCATGGACACGCCTCACATGCTCAGGAAGGATGCGCTCGTATCCCTCCTCCTCAGCCAACCTTCCGGAGTAAAGGAGGAGGTCTAGGGCATAGCGAAGGTCGCCGTTCACTGGGGGGCTTGCCGTCACATCTGCTATGAACTCGAGGACCTCCGAAGAGTAGGAGCCTGGCTTCAGCGCTTCCTTGGCCCTCCGCTCCAAGATGTCTGCTATCTGCCTGGAGGTGTAGGGCTTAAATTCTATAAAGGTTCTTCCAAGGCTGCTAAGCTCTGCCGGATCTAGGAGCTCGTGGAATTTTCTATCCCTTGCTAGGAAGGTTGTCCCGAGGATTCCGCAGGGCTCGGGGGAAGTGAGCTCATCAAGCCTCGTAAGGTCATAGACGATGCCCTCCTCCCCAAACCTCCTTACATAATAGTCGATCTCGTCGATCGTCAGGAGAAGCCTCCTTCCCGTTTCCCTAAGGTATCTCACGAGCAGCCTGAGCATCTCCTCAGCGCTGAGGCTCGCTGAGACGAGGTTTCGATCGACCTTTCCTAGCAGGCTTCTGTATAGGACAACCTTCCTTCCCGCCTCGAGCTTTAGGTTGATGTAGACATGGCTTATCTTCAGGCTAAGCCTCCGAGCCTCCTCCTCGAAGAGGCTTCCGAAGAGCCTCATGGTGCAGGTCTTTCCAGATCCTGCAGGTCCAAGGATCTGGAGGACGCGGAGAAATGCCCCCTCTCTTTTATCCAGTACCTCCGCGTAGGCTTCCCAGAGAGCCTTCAGCTCCCTCTCCCTGTGGGGGAGGGTTCTCCAGTACATCTCAATAGGGAAGTTCGGTAGGAGCCTATCCCTATCCTTGAAGATGGAGCTCTTTGGCAAATCTGGTCTCTCACTTGCGCTAAGACTTAATGAGTAGAATTTCTTCCAACTTAAATCTGAAGTCATTTCCCAAAATGCGAGGGACAAAGAAGGTTTGAAAAAACATCTGTGCTTGCTCCTGCTTAGTATCGATATTCCTTGAGGTTTATATTTCCGCTACCGCATAGCTTACGGTGGAAAGAGGGAGAGGGAGAGGGGGAGGCGGGGGGCTAAAATGGGCCCCATTTCTGCATCAAATTGTAGACCCTAAACTAAAAGGAAATGGAATGGAATGAAATGACGAAACCCCCAACTCTTTTTCCGAAGGTCCAGAAAATCCCACAGGATTTAGGAGGCATATAGGACCTAGATCCTATACAGGGGTCTCTATGGAGGATTCCTTCTCCAGATCCGAAGAATCTATATTCAGAAGGGCTCCTAGGGTTTCCATATCGATCACTGCTAGCGGGCTAGCCACCCGCGAATAGGTGATTCCCGCTCAAAATCCTAGATCTATTGGAAAAAGCCTTACGATCCTTCCGCATTTGGAGCTAGGGGCATCACTCGGGCTTCCTTATGGCAGCTTCGAAGAGAACATGGCATCTCTCCCAAGGCCATGGCTGACGGTCCGCAGTGGAATATCTAAGGAAAACCTTGGAGTACAATATGATCTCTCACTGTACAATTTTCCAAAGGATCGCTTTTTCTTAAGAAATGCCTGAATGCCCAATATATCATTTGGAGATACGCTCTATAAGAGCTTCCCAATCAACAACCTCTATGGCTATGAGAAATGCGACAATGAGGGCTAATGCAAGGATCACTGAAACCCAGTCTGGAAGCATGGAAACGGAAGAACCTAGGATCTGTCCAAAAAGTCCTATTGTGTATAGCATAGCAACCTTTCCGGCAATACAAGGAATGATCGCCTTTATGAGGCTATAATTCATAGCTCCCAAGGCAATGAAAACAACATCATCCGGAAGAGGCGTAAAGGCAAAGATCCATATGACGATAGGGATGAGCCACCTTCCTTTTCCCGAACTGGCGAGCTTAGAGAAGGCTCTTAACTTCTTTCCATACTTGGAATCGTGGACTTGGGCTTCGAAGGATCGTCCTAAGAGCCACCCAACGAACTCCCCAGCCCCAGAGCCAAATCCACCCCATAGGGCTATTTCAAGGATGTTTAATTCCCGTATCCGAGCTGATAGGCATAGGATGACGGCCGTGTAGGGAACGGGAAACACGATCGAGGTAGCTCCAAGGAAGCAAAGGAGGAAAATGACAGGCCCCCTATGGAAAGGATTCGCCCTTAAGAAGAAGTGTGATAGCTCCCCATAGTAGAGGTATATCAAAAGGCTTGAAGCTAAAACGATGGTTGCCATAAAGACGAACCTGACTGCATGCTTCAAGCCAACCATAGGTATACTTCAAAAAGAAGTTATAAAGCTTCCCGTTGCAAGGCTTTTAGAGGGAAGGACTGACCTTTGTTTTGTTTTTTGTTTTGTTTTTGTTTCGTTTCCTTTTCCCTTTTCAATCCGCAAAGGAAAGCCCAAGCAATTCAGTTTTTCATCGCTTCCCTTTATGATTAGCCAGCAACGATCACCCTTATGATGTCGGCGACATCCTCCGTTTTGTCAGCCGCAGCCTCTAGGTTTTCGATGGCTTCCTTTAGCATAAGAAGTAGGCTTATCTTTTTGGCTCCCTCGCCCCACTTGAGAACCCTAGCTATAAGGCCGACCCGAAACTCGTCTATGGCTTCTTCTTCCCTCTCGACGCTATCTGCCAGTGCCAAAACGTCCTTTGAACCTTCCACGAGGGCTTTAAGGGCCTCTCCTAACCTCCTTATAGATTCAAAAACCATGTTTGTTAGTTCGAGGATATCCCTTTTTAACTCATCTGGTATGTCCGAGGAATCCACATACATGAGCTTCCTCGAAGATGCTTTAATATTCGAGGCAATGTCGTCCATCGTGAGGATAAGTCTCATAATGTCTTCTCTGTCCATGGGATGAAAGGGCCCCTTTGAAAGCTCGACGATTATGCTTTCTTTAGCATCATCAGCCTCCCTTTCCACCTTGAAAATTTCCTTGAATATTTTTTCCTTTTCCTCAAGATTGTTTTCTACAAATGCCTTCATAAAGTTCTTCAGAAGCGTTGCTAGGTCGATGATTTTTTTAAAATGCTTCTCAGAAAGGTTAAGAATATCCCTTTCTCTCCTCCTTCCCAGCCAAACGCTAGCATATCCTCTGTACAACTTCCCTTCTGGAAGGATCTAAACGCCTTTTGACAAAATAAGCTTTTACATCGAAGCCCGATCCGATACGACCGATCCTTGAAGGTTTGAAGGAAGGGGAAGAAAGGTAAGGGGCTTCATTTATCCTATTATAGGTCCTATATACGGAAAAAGAAGCGAATAGAGGGAGTAGCTTAGGAAGGCGGTTACAAAAACCGTAGCAACCCATCCCATGGAAAGGATGGTAAGGGTCCTTCTGTTGATTCCCGAGGATCCGTAACTGGCCAGACCAACACCGACCAGAGACCCTACACTGGCAAGGGATGTCGATATGGGCATTCCATAGCCTATGATGACGTATGGAAGGATCGTGAAAAGATGGACTATTAAGGCATTGGCGAGCTCCGCTGAAGCAGCCCCCAACACACTGAGCCTTATGATCTTAAAAGCTACTGTTTCTATGACCCTTGGCCCTAGAAGGAAGCCCCCTATGGCTATACCTAGGCTTCCAAGGGCTGCTAGAAGGATCATAACGTTATACTCGGGAGGATGACCAAGGACGATCTTCGTAACCGTAACATAGACTCCTGTGGCATTCGCAATATCGTTAGCACCGAAGGCATAGGCTGAGTAGCAAAGGGCCAAGATGAGGAGATAGGGCATGGCTTTTCCTATGGGGTTTAACCTTCCTATCGTAAAGGCAAGGAGCTTGTATAAAAGGAAAGCAAGGAGGATAGATAATATAGGAGAGGAAAACCAACTCAGGATGACTGTCTGAATCAGATCCCATCGAATCCCTCCGATACCATAGGAGGCTATTCCATAACCAAGGACGCTACCGATGATCGAATGGGTAACCGATATTTCAAGGCCATAGAAATTGCAAAACATAATCCATGTAAAGGCTGATAGGACAGTAATTATCGCTCCTAAAAGGTCTATGGAGGGTACTATGCCGGTTCCAATGGTTTTCATGACCATGAAGCCTTGGCTTAAGGCTCCGATGGTCGTAAAAATGGCGAAGAGCAAAATGGCCTTCTTGATTGTTAGGATCCTTGCACCCACGACGGTGTCTGTAGGAGTAGCTGCATCGTTTCCTCCAAGGGCTATCGCCATGAGGAAAGAGAGGAAAAAGCCCAGAAAGAGAGCTATCTCTACGAGGCCCATTGCTCAGGGGATGTTTGATCCGTATGATAATAATATAGGTTATCTATGTATAATCTATAGAGATCTATAGAGCATAGAGTTTCGATATTAATAGTAATGCCGAAATTACTTATTCCTAGCTCCCATAATTCCGATGGAGAAAGGCTTTATCGGAAGCATAGCCTTAAAAAAATAAAGTGTTTTATGCTATGCTATGAAAGGAATGGATTTCTTACGTAAGCGGACCTTATCATCGATCTCCAAGGTTCGGAGGATCCCCCTGAAATCCCCTTTCCGATCCTTCCCAATTGATTCCCTCTTACCTTACTTATCGGCTTTATATCCTTACTTCCTAATCCTCTCCTCCCCGCTTCCTCAATCATCCTTCCCTTTTCTGCAGGGGATACTTTCCATACTTCCTTGCTTCATCGACCATGGCATAGACATTTTCAACCTTACAGTTAGCATGGATGGAGTTGCTGGAGGTGAGGACAAAGCCTCCACCCTCCGCAGCCGCATCTATGCATCTTCGGACATCCCTCCTTACATCTTCCTCGGATCCAAAAGGCAAGACGTATCGACAGTCCACGTTGCCCAGAAGGCAGATCCTACTCCCATACCTTCTTTTCACATCCGCCAAATCCATCGTCCCAGGTTCTATCGGATGAAGTCCCCTTATACCCGCATCGAGCATATCGTCTAGAATCGGATATAGGTTCCCGTCCGAATGCTTCAGGACTGGGACTCCCTTCTTCTCTGCAAATTCGATAATCCTTTTAAGGTTTGGTAGCTCGAAATTCCTGAATTGCTGAAGGTTCAGAAAGGGGGTTCTGTTGTCCGCATAGTCATCGGTTATGAAGAGGACTTCAACTCCCCCTTCGACCATCAGCTTCACCATGCCAAAGCATGCCTTGGCAATCTTATCCATGAACTTCCTCGCCGCCTGAGGCCGCCTGTACATGTCTATGATGAGCCTATCGATTCCTCCCCTCACTTGAAAGGCCATGTGCCATCCGCTATGCCCCTGGGCCATGATTGCCACATCCTTTGTCATGAGGGGTTTCACGAGCCTTTGGATCATCTCAAACCTGCCCTCAGCTTCTGGATCCGGAGGGACATAGACTTCCATGGCCTCCTCCGTCTCGACGGTTCCACCAACCCACCAAGTCGTCTTGGTCTCGGACCTTGCATCCATGATCCTTCCCCATTCGTCGATGAAGCGAGTGGACGAGAGAAATCTAGGAATTGCTTCCTTGCTCGCAAGGGAATAATCGCTTATGGCAGGAATGGCATCAAAGCCCAGCTTAAGACAGGCCTTCGCCATGGCTTCCCTGCCCTTTATGGAGGCTTCCCAGACATCCTTTCCGGAGGGCGCGACCATACTGAAACCTTCTAGCCTTTCTCCAGTTATCGCTTCCACGATGGGGGGATCGAGGCCCAAATCCGTAACAGGAACGCAATCGGGCTCCTTCCTCTCAAGGGCTTCGAAAAACCTCCTCCTTCCGGAAGCAGGCATGGGTTACACCTTCCTTTCGTTCTCAACCTTCCTAAAGGGAAGGTATGCGGAACCTGTATAAATAAAATAACGAAGAAAATAAAAGAGAAAAGAAAAGAAAAAAGGGAAGATGCCTCCAAAAGACCTGATCGTAAAACCTTATGCCTTATCGGATCAAAGGCTTTCCCACTACTTAGGGGCTATTCTTCTCTTCCGAAATTCGTGGCTTCGGAAAAAGCCTGAAGACGCGCCCAATCCTATGCTGGGCGAACCGCTCCGCATACTTCACCCCTACTTGGGCACCGCAGTATAGGGCCGCCTGCGTGTAATAATCGCTCACATCCGTCTGGCTGAACCAGAAGGGCTTAAGGCATTCGAGCTTTCGCTCCCAAACATCCGATATGTCGATGTATAGGTCCGGAATGAATCTGGATGGATCCGCCTCCCCTATGCTGGGCTCGAAGAAGTAGACATCCTCGACAGACCAGGGCTCTAGGCCCCTTCCTTCAAGGCTTTTTGGATCGGCCGCCATATCCCTGGCGATCGTTGAAACAAGCTTTCCCGTTATGCGGTGATCATCGTAGAGCTCAAGGATCCAGTGGGTCAGGAGGATGTGGGGCCTAATCCTTCTTATAAGCTCTGCAACCTTCTCAGGGGCATCCTTCGGCAAGGGATGGAGGGGGAAGTTGTCCTCGAAGCGAAGCATGAGGGGCTCCGCACCTAGGATCCTGCAGGATTCGAGGAATTCCCGCTCCCTGATGGCCCTGACTTCTTCGATCGTTATGCCGGGCTTCTTCCTCCAGAGGAGGTAGGATTCCATGGTTTCCCCAAAGGATAAGGTAGCCACGAAGACCTTGTGCCCCTCCTTCACATACCTGGCTAGGGTTCCGCCAGCCCTCTTCGGAACATCCGCTACATGGGCTCCTACAGCCAAAAGACGAATTCTATCGGGCATGAGAAATCTACCTAGGCTTTAGCCCCTACGTATATAGTTTGGAAACCTTTTAGGATTTTTATCGATGGATGGAATCTTATCCATCAGGCTGCGCACTCTTACTGAGGCTACTTAGAAAAAAGGCTTCCAAAGGAACTTAAGCCCCATAATCTTTGAGCCCTTCCGCAATAGCCTCAAGGGAAGCCAAGTCGCCTTCAAAGGATGTGAAGAAAATTCCATCAAAGCCGACTTTCCTAACAGCCTCAATCCTTTCTTTTATTTCATCCTTGGATAGGCTTGCATGGGCTTCTAGGACAAGGAAGAGGGGCTTATAGCCTTTGGATATGGCCTTTGCCTTGACAGCCTCTCTCTTGATCAGCCTTGGTAGCGAAACTTCCGTTTCAAAGGTATCTCCCCGCCTCTGGAACCCTACCAGCCTCGATGAGCTCAGGGGAAGTCCTAAATCGCCATAGCCCAATATTCCATACAGAAGCTTCAGAAGTTCCGCTTCTTTCAAACTTGGATTCCATTCTAGAAGGACCTTGCATGCCTCTGCGAAGATGAGGGTCTGGAAGATTGTCGGATGATTCAGGAGGGGGGAGAGGAAGTCTCCAGTCCTTTCAAGATCCCCGTACCTATGTCCCGAAAGAATGGCAAAGCTAGGAGGATAGTTATCGCAGCTGAAGAGGGTGTTGGGGCTTACATCCTTTACAGCTTCGTGAAAGGATGCTAGGTTTTGGGTAATGATCTTTGCCCTGAACTCAAACCATCGAAGGGCTTCCTCTTCCAAGCCTAGGAGCTGGATCATATCGTGAATAGAGCCTCCTTCCTCCGATAGGAACCGAACCTTCCAGGCTTCCAGCTTCTTCAACTCCTCCAAGGCTTTTATAAGCTCTTTTCTGGCTTTCTCAGGCTCGTAGCCAAGCCTAGAGGCTTTATCGATGCAAGAGGGACAGAAGCATGAAAAGAGGTTCAGAAAAGAGTGGCTAGGAGGGGAAAACCTTAGATGCGTCAGCGTAAAGCCATCGGGCCTATAGCGCTTGGCCAAATCCCTAAAAAGAGCCTGGAGGTAACCTCTGATCGATGGATTGCTCGGACATAGGGAGGCAGACCATCGAAAGCCAAAGCTTTGATCAGGCTCTACGATGTTCCCGAAGACATCTCGTATGGCTAGGCTCGGATAATCCACAGCCCTTTGCACGCATTCAGCATAGGGAACCCCTACGCAAAGCCATAAGCTCAGGTCCCTTCTTTCGCAAGCCTTCCTAATATCTGCAAAGGCATCGGTTTGCCTTGGAAGCCTTCCTAAGGGGTTTAGGGCTTGAACCTCAGGGCTTACGCTGTAGCTATTTGTAAGGATGATGGTATTGATCCCATGGGCTTGTATAAGATCAAGGTTCCTTTCAAGGTCTCCCCTTGAAAGAGCTTCGTAACCCGTATAGATTCCGAAAAGCATTCGCTTCATATCCCTAAAGCCTCCTACGATTCCTTCAAAGATTCATTTCATTTCATTTCATTTCATTTTGTTTTCATGGGACTTTCATCCCATGGATGGTAAAAACGTTTACAGAATGGGGCGCCAGGGTGGCGGAGAGCTTGCCTCCTTCCACCTTGACCATGGCATCGAGTCTTTCGATTCTTACCCTATTGGGCTCGTTTAAAGTGTTTCGATCCTCTTCGGAAGTGCCGGAGAGGCCATCGAAACGAGCCCTTTGGGGCTCGAATCCCCTGAAGGACAATTCCAGATCGGCAGGCTCCTTTTCATGCCTGTTAACGGCAAAGACGTATAGGCATTCGGGGCTCGTTCCAAGGATTGCTGAAAGGTCGATGAAGGGTACATAATCCCCTAACTCCTGGGAAAGATAAGCGGGAGAGTCCGTAGTCGTCCTAAGGACAAGGCTTCCATCACAGGAGGCGTACATTTTAAAGACTAGATACTGGGGAGTAAGGACCATGCGCCCATCATCGGAGGCTATGATGAGGGGAAGAACGTTTACTGTTTGGGCAAAGCCCCCTATCGGGACGATTCTACAGAGCCTTTGAAGGGCGTTTAGAATGAGCCCCGTAAAGATGGCATCTCCGACGCCTGTAACCTGCTCGTGAAGGGGAGCCTTAGCCTCCGGATACCAGACATTCCATTCATCGAAGGCGAGCTTTATCTCGTGCTTAACCCTATACTTTCGACGAATAGCCTCTACAAGGCTATAAATGCCCATAAGCCTGTGCTCTACATCCGATGGAGAGGCGACGAGTTCCCTGTAGGGCCTTCCCCCTCGTATGTAGATATGTATGGAAAGGTAGTCGAAGTAATCCCCTGCCTCCTTAACCATAGAGAAGTTCCACTCAGGATCCTCGCAACCGACGGCTATGAGTTCTATACTCGGATCGACCTTTCTCATCTCATTCGAGAATTCGATGGTTCGCCTAGCGCATTCTTTTCCATCAAGGCAGAAGCCCACCTGCCATCTTCCATATAGCTCGTTCCCTATGCCCCAAAGCCTGACTCCATAGGGCTTATCGATGCCGTGGCTCCGCCTTAGGGATGCGTAGTATGTATGCCTATCGGAATTACAATACTCAACCCAGCTTGCGGCTTCAGAGGGGCTACCGTTTCCTGCGTTGACGACGATGAAGGGATCCGCTCCCACAAGCCTGCACCATTCGAGGAACTCATCTGTCCCAAATTCGTTGGGCTCCTCGGCTCCCCATGCCATGTCAAAACGTCTGGGGCGCCGATCCCTCGGTCCTATACCATCCATCCAATGATATCCGGAGGCGAAGTTCCCCCCAGGCCACCTGACTATTGGGGGCTTCAATTCCCTTATGGCTTCAAGGACATCCCTACGGAATCCCTTAACATGAGGAATCTTCGCATCTTCCCCTACCCAAATGCCCCCATAGATACATTTGCCCAAGTGCTCAATGAACTGTCCATAGATTCTTCTATCGAGCTTTCCTATGGGGGAGTTTGCATCCACAAAGCCCTTGGATTCCAAATCTGAGACCTCCAAAATCCCATTCGATTCGAATCGGATTATTTCGGTTATTTTGCGTATAAAGCCTTCTCAAGAAGATCTATCCCGCGCAACCATTCATTCATCCATCCATCTTTCTTTTTCCTTTCCTTCTCGTTCTAATGGCTTCTTATCTCTTTCTAAGGCATCAAACGTCTTCGTTATGCGACCCCCTCAACTCTTAAGGTTCTACTCCAGATCCACGATAAGAAGGTAGTTAGGAAAAGGGGGTTTAAGGCTTCCAGATTCTTAACAATCCTTAGCCCCTGCATTATCAATTTCTCAGGTCGATCCCAGGACGATCGAAGATGCATATACTATTTTCCCTATTTCCGCTACAGCTTTAACGGTTCCATTTCGAAATACAATTTTTAGAACTCTCTTCCTGGCATTTTGATCTTGAAATTGATGGAATTTTTGCCGGTAAAGCTAAAGGAAAGAGGAAATATCCAAAAACTTATTTTCCATGCATTAAAACTATATTTCAAACATCCCCTTCTGATTTGCAGGTGCAAGGCTTGGAAAGTCTCTCTTCGAAGAAGGTTAGGCTTGGGGGATGGGTCGAATTAAGCACCATCGATTGGCCAGGGAACCTATCCTTCATGCTCTTCCTTTCTGGCTGTAACCTTGCATGCCCCTTCTGCCAGAACGGAAGGCTCATTCCCATGGATTCTGGGAATCTCTTCAGCATTGCGGAGGTTGAAGCAAGAATTCAGAAAAGCCTTCAGCTCTTGGATGCCCTCGGATTCGGAGGGGGGGAGCCCACTCTCCAACATGAAGCCATCTTTGAGCTTGCCCTATGGGCAAAGAAGATGGGTTTAAAGGTTTTCATCGAAACCAATGGGACTCGTCCTGAGGTTCTAAGAAAGATGTTGGAATCGAAGCTTCTTAGCTATGTAGCCATCGACGTGAAGGCCCCCTTGAGAAATGGGGACTATGGAACCGCCACAGGGAAGCTCTCCATGGCTTCAGAAGTTATAAGGGCAGTACGGGAGAGCCTCAGGCTGTGCGCTTCAACGCAGGTTCCCTACGAAGTCCGTACTACCGTCGTTCCAGGCTTGACGGATAAGGAGGAAAGCATATCGGCCATATCGGAGGAGCTTGCCCCTTTAAATCCAGTCTACGTGCTCCAGCAGTTTATTCCAAGCTCAGATGTCCTAAGTCCCCGATTGAGGGAGGGATTTCCCACAAGCCGTGAAGCCCTCCTCAGGCTTGCGAAGAAAGCCAAAGAGAAAGGAATATCGAGGGTCTTCATTCGGACGAGGGAACATGGAATGGAGGGATTATAGAGGGGGAAATGCCTCCTATAAGAGAAAAGAGAAAAAGGAAAGGGGAAAGCCTTCTAGGTGCTGAGCTTCCATGGAGCCTTCAAAAATCTGGAAGACGGGCTTAGGAATCGTAGGTCTGCCAGGCGCTGGAAAAACGACGGCCGCCAAGGCTGTAGCGGAGCTAGGCTATCCTGTCATAAGCATGGGAGACATAGTAAGGGAGGAGGCGATGAAAAGGGGCTTGAAGCCCACAGCCGAGGTCATGAACACCTTCATACACCAGATCCGCCAGGAAGAGGGCCCAACTGTTGTGGCTGAGAAATGCCTGTCAAAGTGCAGAACCCTTGAGGCACCCCTTATAGCGATAGAGGGTATAAGAAGCCTTCAGGAAATCGATCTTTTCAGGAAGAGCTTCATGCATTTCGTTTTGGTAGCAATAAAGGCATCAAAGGAGCGAAGGTTTGAAAACCTTCGCTCGAGGGGAAGGGAAGACGATCCAAAAAGCCCAAAGGACCTGGAGATCAGGGATTGGGAGGAGGAAAGGCTTGGTCTCCTTGATGCCATAAAGGAGGCAGATGTGGTCATCGAAAACGATGGAGGATCGGAGGATTTAAAGGATAGAATGAAGCTTCTATTGAGGAGGCTTGGTTTTGGAGGTCCTCGAAGCGAAGGTTCAGGTTCCTCTGAAGCCCACGGAAGACCGAGATAAGGTTCTGAAGGCTGTAAGGAATCTTGTAACATTCGAAAGGTTTGAAGAGTTGACGATTGATGATGGAGAGAAGCTGATCTTAGCGAAAATCGATGAGAAGGGTCTTGAGAAGTTTCGGGAACTTTTGGTAGCCGAAAGAATTCGGGATGCCGCCAGGCGCATCTTCAAACTAAGCCTTAGAGGAGATACTTTCGTTTTACACCTCAATAAACAGGTAGCCTTCGCAGGGCATGTTTCTTTCTGCGAAGAAAGGGGAGAGTCACCCTTAGGAGCTATAAAGCTGGAGGTTAAGGTTAGGAATCCAAGGGATTTTGTAGACTGGATAGCTCCCTCATCGAAGAAGAAGTAATATAGAGGAAACGAAAGGATAACATTCATTTTAAAACCTCTTAACTGAGGAATTTGTTGTTAAAGAGAAGGTCATGGAATAGCCTATGGAGGGCTTAGGATGCCTTGCTTTCCCTTCTCTGTCATTTCATAGAGGCACTAATCTAATCCAATCTAATCCCATCGAAGAGCAAGAAGGAAAATCGGATCGCTGTTTTAGCCTTTATCTCTAATTCCTGAGAAGGGAAGGCAAGGCATCCTAAGCCCTTCCCAAACAAACTACCTGCATCGAGAAGGGATCCTTGCATCCTTATAGACGATCTTCCAATCGATTCTTTTTATAAGATCCATGGGCATAGAAGCAAGGCTTTTTACCTGAGCCTTATCGTTTCGAGGTTTTCAGGAGCGAAGGTAGGGATCCGCGAAGATCTCCATATGGCCTGGGAAAGGTTCAGGACCTTATTCGGTTCCCCATGGCAGACGATGACCTTCTCTGGCTTCGGGGATATTCTCTTTAAATAGTTCAGTATCTGGGTCCTGTCCGAGTGACCGCTGAAACCATCCACAGATTTGATCTCCATCTTCACGCTGTAAACCTGGATTCTCCCATTGACATCGGCAAGGGCAACCTCCCCCAACCCATTCTTTAAACGCCTTCCGAGGGTCCCTTCGATTTGATAGCTTACGAAGACGAGGAGGTTGTTGGGGTTTGGAGCCATAAGCTTGAAATACTCCACGGCTGGACCGCCCTCCAGCATACCTGAAGTAGCGATGATGATGCAGGGGCCCTCCTCCTCGACGATCTGCTCCCTGTCCGTCGGTCCAGAAAGGGTCGTGAAGTAATCCGATTGGAAAGGGTTCACATCCTCGTAGAGGATCTTATCCCTGAGCTCCTTGCTCAGGTACTCAGGATAGGCCGTATGGATGGCAGTAGCCTCATTGATCATGCCCTCCACATAAACGGGAACTTCCAGGAGCTCCTTTCGCCTCATGTATTCATCGATGACGATCATGATCTCCTGGCTCCTTCCTATGGCAGGGACGGGTATCAGAACCTTCCCTCCCCTCTTGAGGGCGCTGTTGAGGAGCTCAACAAAGCGCTTTTCAACCTCCATTCTAGGAGGCATGATATCATCAGGGGCTCCGTAGGTTGATTCGATGATGAGGGTTTCTACCCTTGTGAAGGAAGCCACAGACGGATCTAGGAGCTGGGTCTTTCCATACTTGAAGTCTCCCGTAAAAACGATGTTGTGAAGCCCCTCTCCTATGTGGAGATGGACTATGGAAGAGCCTAGGATATGCCCCGCATTCCAAAGGGTTAGCTTAACCTCCGGAGCGATGTCTAGGACAAAGCCATATTTCAGGGGAAACGTATGGAGGACTGCCTCCCTTACATCCTTCTGATCGTAAGGTGGCGTGATGCCCTCCTTGCTCGCTACATCTAGGAAGTCCAGTTGGGCGAGGGTCATGAGGCTCGATGTCGGCTCAGAGCAATAGACGGCGCCGTCGAAGCCGTACTTGAAAAGCATAGGAAGGGCCCCGCAATGGTCCAGATGCCCGTGGCTTATCACAACGGCATCCAACTCCTCAAGGTTCAGGTCCCCTAGGTATGGAAAAAGCCCTGGTGCCCTCGTTGCTCCAGGGTTAATTCCACAATCAAGGAGGATCTTACTCTCCTTCGTACTTATGAGGAGGCTACTCCTACCGACTTCCTTGAAGCCTCCAAGGGCTGTTAAAGTGATTTCTCCGGCCTTCAGGACAGGATTTCTGAAGATCCTTTCCCCCATGGCCCTTTGTATCCTCTCCCTTTCCCGGCTTTCCGTATAGAGGATATGCCTCAGGTTTGCTATGATCTTAGAAGGAATGGGGGGCGTCCTGATGACCCTTGGACTCCATTTCGTCCTTCTCATGATCTCTTGCAGGTTCGCTCCCTCTTTTCCCACGGCAAGGCCAACCTTTTTGGCTTCTATGATAACCTCTCCAATCGTGGGATCGAAGACGATGTTGTTGACTTCTGCCTCCTTAGGGATCACTTCCTTTATGACAAGCTCCGTTTCCTTCTCTTGCGAACGAACTGATGGATCGCTCCGGACAACTATGCGCTTCCTTATGAGGCTTACTATGCTCGGGATGACGTAGCTCCTTCCGAAGAGGAGGAGCTCCGGTTTTTTTGCATAAATAACGAGCCTCGAGCCCTCGAAGTTCACCCTTGTTATCTCTACTTCCTTGGGTACCCTATCCAGGATAATCTCCCGTATCTTAACTAGAGGGTCCGTGGACTGTCCTTTCAAAAAGCCCACCGGCTTCATGAGATCTTAACCAGAATCCTCGCCTTCTCCTCCTCAGAGAGTTCCCTGTAACCCTCCTTGCTAACAACAGCAACATCAAAGCTGTCGCCGCTGGCTATATCCCTCTTCATGGCTGCCGATACGGCTTTAACGGCGAGGGGAATTGCCTCATCGATCGTAAGCCCCTCGCTATACTCGGCTTCTAGTAAGCCATAGGCTATAGGGGAACCGGAGCCTGTGGAGAAACACTTCTCCTCCGTAGCACTTCCAAAGGGATCTAGGGCATAGAGCCTTGGACCAGTATCATCAACGCCCCCGATGATTGCCTGGAGGACGAGGCTCATGGGTCGAGCACCGAAGAGAAGATTTGCCGCCAGCCTCGCTGTGGCGCTGATGGGGATGGGGCGTCCATGGGTAAAGCGATAGAGCCTTGCATTAACCCTGAGGATCTCCACGACATTCTGTCCATGGGCTGCCACACCTGCCATCGTCATGGCTACATGATCATCTATAGGAAAGACCTTCTTCCCCTTTTTATGGGCTACATAAAAGCCAGAGGTAACCCTTGTATCGGTCGCTAGGACCACACCATCCTTACAGACAAGGCCTATGGTAGTAGTACCCGTCGTTAGGCTCAAGGCCTGAGGATTCTTAATCCATCCTTGCATCGATGTATTCCTCCATTGATTCAAGGAAAATTTAATGCCAAGTAGCCAAAGGAGAAAATTAACTGTTTTTTAATCGTTGGGGTAGTATTTTAAGGTTGTCCTTCTTGAGGGAAGCGTCTGGGATCGCTATTCCGAGCGAGTCTTCGTTAAAGCATAGCATGAATCGAGAAGAGTTGAGGCTTCAGATTCTATGGCTGAAGAACGTTAATACGAGATGGAATATTCTACTTACAATTCAGCCTCAAAGAGATTTATTTTATTGATTTTCAAGGATGCACAACATCCCGCTGGTTGAAGATCAGATAAGATCAGCTAACATAAGATAATCCTCCCCGCAATGAGTTCAAGATTATCATTTTAAGGCTCGATAAAGTTTGGAGAGGATCATTCCTGGCAAGTGGAGGAAAGCAAAGGGAAGGTGCCATTCAATCGAAAAAATCTCTAGCCATCGCCACCATCGTCGACTTGGCTAGGATCGTATTGAAGTATGACCTTGCTCACAATCCCAGGCATTTCAACCGAATTTACAGCCCTTACAAGGATTTCGTTTACTCCGGGCTTAAGTCTGTATTCAAAGTCCCGATGGAGGGGCTTCCATTCATTCCCGTCAATAGAACCCTCAAACCGTGCAAAGTTAGGCATATCGGTCTCGAGGAGCACCCGTATTATGCCAGGAGTAAGGCATATGATCGTCATATGCGTCTGGTTCTGGGTCCAATACATATCAGCAGGACGGTTTGTGTGATTGGAGAAGTGTTGCAAAGGCGGGACCATGTCATCTGCCCAGTTAAGGTATCCATCCCAGCACCAGACCTCTGAGCCCTGGCTGATGGGAAGGGGATATGGGTGCTCACAGAAGTCGTTCCGAGGGATGATGCGGAAATGGGCATGAGTCTTGTACAACGAGTTCACTGATAGCGGATAGGGCCACTCACCAGATTCGTAAGCCTCGGCCTCTTTTCCCTCTAGCACTCGGTCATCTATGCGAAAAACATAAGGGTCCTCCCATTTTTCTACCTTATCGAAGCCCCTAATCAAGTCCCTGTGGACTTCAAGTGTTGAAAGAGGCTCGCCCGTAATCTTGTTAACCCAGTAGAAGTCCCGGGTGGCATCCAACTGTATCCACTTCCTATGAACATTCGACCAGGCCTCGCAAACCTCATGTCCCGACATTCCTTCACTGTTTATGTTTACATGCCTTGCAGGAATGCCCATCGCCATCAGTAACTCGGTTAGGACGATATTGGGGTAAAGGCACATCTTATCCCTTCGCCTTCCATCATACTTGTTAAGAACGATCTTTCCTCTTTCATCCCGCTTGATTTCGATCCACTCTAATACATCCCAAGGGCAGATTCGGGGCCTTGGGATGGGAATCAGGTAGGCCAAGCGCATGAGGCGCTTAGCGATTTCCCAGTCATCCTTGGCATCGGAGACCAGGCTGTCCAAGCCGCATAGCCTTCTTAACCTTTGAAGCTTCGAGTGGTCGTAGCGCCCAAAGGAAAACTCGTAGGAAGATCGCAGGATTTTAGGGTTATCGATCGCTATTATCCTTAACCAGCCTATAGAAGGCGGGGCTTCATGATCTGAAAGGATGGTTACGGACTTCAGAGCAGGGCTCACAAGAGGATCTTTTGTGTAGAGCACTAACCTCCACTGGAGGTAGCGGCCCTTAGCCTTTACCGGTTCGCCAGAAAGGTTCACTGGCTCCCAATCCGTCCATTCCTCATCCTGTGAATAAGGCATATCGCTCCAGCGAAGGCTCAAATCGATTCCCGTTTTCTCTGGGGCTTCTGCATCGACTTTCACCATGACAGACTCAACATGGATTGGGACCTTAAGGGGATTATCTTGCTGACCGGCGGCATCGAAAACCTCGGAGACAATCCAACCAGCCTTTCTGTAGCGATTCATGATAAGACGGATTACATATTCTCCAACGCCCGTATCCCAGGTCCTACAGCCATCTTCACTTTTGGCGCTGGAATGGGCTGGGATTTCACCAGGTAGGGCACCCTTTTCGAAGTTCGCATAATCTCCGACCATGATCTGCCATCCAGAGACGCCGTTTTTGGAGTTTATATCGATGATGTTTTCCCCAGGGCATATGTACTCGATCGGTATAGGCACATAATACCATCGGGACCAATTCCATTCTCCCTCGGGCACAAGTTCCCAGTACTGCCTCGCCTTCGGTGTAGCTATGGGAGATGGTGGCCGCAGGACCTCATGACCGTTGATCAGGATGCGGAGCGTGGCATTATGGCCTCTTCTTTCGCGGGCCACAAAGGCAAGGAAAACCTCCTTAGCGCAGGCGTCGCCAACCACAAGCCTCTTCCTAAGAATCGTACGATTTTCTACAGCCTCAAAAGGCTCCTTTGGAGATCCCTCATCCCTACCACAAATCGGGGAGTCGTTTTGGATAACTTCTCCCCCAGAAAAGTCTGATCGCATCATCCTTATCCCACATCCAAACGTTCCGCATCGTTGCGCCAGATTCGTAAATTTCTCTTGCTGTCATTCTCCGTTCTTCGAGCAAATACCAAGCCTCCGATTCTTTTAGTCTCCAGAAGAGATAATTTTTAAGCTATTTTCGGGCGTGCAGTTGAAGATTATCTTTTGGTTCAACCCTCGTTCTGTATGCTGTGCATAGCGATGCATAGGGGGTAAGGGTAAGCCAGGGCTTACTTTATGCTGAGCCTCTCTCAAGGTTCGGGAGGTTTTTTCTCGTGGAAAAAAGGCTAACCTTAGATTATAAGCCATAACCCGGGACTTCATTTGTTTGGCTATAATAGCCTTCATCCATAGAGCCTTTGAGGTTTGCTGTTTAGCAGTAAGGATTTGGATGAGGAGCCCGATATATCCGTAGTTCGATTTTTCAATCTTTTGGCTTACCTTTTCGCAAATTTCCTTCACATCGCTCATAAACTCTTCGGGTTTATCCCAACTTATAGAATACAAATAGCAAATTGAAGTGATAAAGTCTTTCAAAAATCAAAAATCGCTCTCGATCGGGGAATTTGTTGGCGATGGAAAATTCCACAAACTTTCGCCTGACGTATACCAACGATCCTGTTAATAAGAGTGTCAAAAATATTATCAATGATTAAGATGTTATATGTAAATTTTCTCAAGGATATTTCTGATAACAATGACTAATAAAATAAAAGTTTTGAGATAGAAAATAGCTTTTGATGAATCCTTTCATTTCGCTGTTTTTATTTGTTCGGCTATCTGTTTTCCTAAGTTTTTGAAGATGTTTTCCTTTTTTCCCTTAGGTGAGAAGCGCACTCCAAGTTTGCCAACCATGTTGAAGTTTAGGCCTTTTAGCGTTTTTTCAAGCCATGGTAGGGCTCTTGGCGTTAGGCTGCAAGAGGCAAATATGGCTCCAGTTTTGCCTTTCAAGGCTTCGCGAACTTCCTGCCTGTTTAAGAAGTTTTTCATTTTCTTGCTTGCTGTAAACCCATGAGTCGGGCATCCAAGAATCACAGCTTCAGCCTCCTCAATTTCTTTCACAGAAGCCGCATCAACCTTTCTAATATCAACTTTCACTCCTTCCACGTCTTTTGCTCCTTTAGCTATTAGTTTGGCTGTTCTGGCAGTGTTTCCGGTTAAGCTGTCATAAACCACCAAAATTTTAGGAGTTTTAATTGTCATATCCTCTCTTTCGCTATAAATCTCTTTTCATGCTCCCTTAATAAAGCTTTAAGGCATATGGCGGAGCTCATTTTGAAGTTTCTTAGGAAAAGATATAGGCTGTAAAGTTGCTCCTCATCCAGCTTAGATCCTAATCGGATAAGATTGAATCGAATGGAAACCGAAAGCGAAGCCCTCCCTCTGTAATGCTACCATTAATCGGGATATACGAAGACTTCAAACCTTTTCAGGATTTTAGTCCTTACCATCGGAACCTGTTCCGCCATTATACGAACAAATTCTTCCAAAGCCCTTTCATCGTCTGTATGGTAGGGTATGGCAACCTTAGGCCTTATGAGCTTTGCCACCTCGGCCCCGCTCCTAGGCGAGGTCCCAGGAGCAATCCCGACGGTGCAGAGGGCGATATCGGGCTTATACTTATCACCAAGACTTCTCATGCCAAGATAAGGTCGGCTATCACTGGAATGGTAGATCTTTATACCATCCTCCGTTGTCAGGAAGAAGGTAAGGGGCTGATTGCCGGGATGATCCGAAACTTCGGCATTAAGCCTTAAGCCCCTGAACGCCAGCTCCTCCCCAGGCTTCATAGCTCTAAGCCTATCGCCAGGAATACCCCTCAGCTGCTTCGCCACGAAGGGCGTTGTAGCCAAGAAGGCGCCATCCCTCGCCTGGAGACTCGTCACAAGCCTTCCGTCCAGATGATCATAGTGCTCATGAGTTACAATGATCAGGTCCGTGCGAAGAAGTTCTCCAAGGCCTATTCCTACCGGGTCGAAGACAATTGTTAAGCCAGGCGTTTTTACGATGGTTCCTGAGTATTCGTTGAAAAGGGCTAGGGCTACCTTTCCCTTGGGTATAAGCAAACCCCCAAGACTCTTAAGGCTCATGGAAATCAAATATAAGAACGCATTTCAAAGGTTTAAGCCTTAAGCCTCAAGCCTCATTCCTCGACTTTTCTATCTCTGTCGAGAGATCGCTAATAGCATAGCATGCCTTTCAAAGGTTTACTGAACTTCGAATGACTGGCTACTAAAAATTGAAATAAAATAGAAGAAGTTCGATAAACGATCCTAAGCTTTTATGTTATAAACATTGAAAATTTAAATAGCTGAGAGTATCAAACTTTTAGGGAGAAAAACAGAAATTAGAATTGAAAAAGAAAGATGAAGATGAAATTTAAACCTTAAAAATTTTAGGATAAAAAAGAAATAAATTTGAATTATTTGATATTTTTCTTTATTTTCCAATAGGATAAATAAGAATAACTCTTAATCATGGATTTTCTTTGTGATCTAGGAAGTTTCCATGAAACTCATGGACACCAATATCTTTAAGATTAAGAAGTAAAAGTATAAATTTAGGTTACAAGCTCAAATCGTCATTCACGATAGCCAACCGCGATAAACCATCGCAATAGAAAAGCTTTTATAGAGAATTTTGCTCTTTATTCTCCCAGAGGGGATAAAATGGAAAAGACTGAACCCTCTAAGGAAAAAGCAGAGGTGGCCGCTAAAGGTCTAACGACTAAAGTTCTCATTACTTGGCTCGTGCTGCATATAATTTTCTTCACTATCGTAAACATCTATGGAAAGGGGCTCCTTAGAACACACACATACATAACAGCGACAAGAACGGGAATACCATGGTATCCTCCATGGGGCTTCTACCTCCTCTTCGTCCTCATCGTTACTCCATTGTTCTATGCTATTACGAAACGCATTCCCTACTCGAGGCAGGAGCTGGCAGTCCTCTTTGGATTGATGGTTATGTCCCTAGACACAGCGATTATTATGGATACGATGAGCGTGGGCCTATGGTATAGATTCGTTCCGCAAAGTGCTGGCGTCCCTTCGGAGTTCATCCCATCATTCTTTGCACCTGAATCTAGAGCAACCATCGAAGGAACCCTTCTTGGCAAAGCTCCAGTTCCTTGGGGGGACCTTACGCCTTTCATCGCCTACTGGACTGCCTTCTTTATTGGTATTTTCGCCTTCAGCCTCTTCCTTATGGAGATCCTGAGGAAGAAGTTCATAGAAATCGATAGACTCAGCTACCCAGGCGTGAGGCCTAGCTTCGAAGTCATAAGGATGGCTACCGAGGTATCGGCTGTTTCGACTTCCGAGTCCAAGCCCTCTGGGCTACCAAGCCTCTTCCGTATCGGGCAGAACAAGTGGTTCTGGGCGGGCTTCTTCACGCTGGGGCTTGGATTCGGGGCACCCTCGGTTCTGGCTTATACATTTCCAGAGCTTGGAATCCCGCCTTTCGCCTGCGCGGGAAGGTTCCCCGTCTATCCGCTAGCCGACTTCTTCGCGACCAATCCATGGCATATAGCAGGAGATGCAAGATGGGTGCCCACGGATGCTTTCCTCATGTTCCTCGTACCTATGGACATCCTAGCAACGCATGTCCTATACCAGTTCATAAGCTACATCCTATGGCCAATCATAGGCACTGCAACTGGAATCATGGCACCAGGAGTCCCTGGATCTAGATATCAGAGCGCCGAGGGCCCCTTCAGACCCGTCTTATTTTCCGCGGCAACTCTACTAGGGCTTGGAATATGGGTCCCGATACTTGGATGGAGGTATATAAAAGACAGCCTAGCTAGGGCCTTCAAGGGAGAGAAAGTATCCGAGGGCGATGTCCCGGCCCTTTGGGGATGGGCAGGGACGATCGTCTTTGGACTTCTCCTCTTCGGACTCGGCATAGCCCTTGGCGTCGAGGTACCGATAATGCTCGTGATGCTTTTGGTGGTTTCCATCCTATATGTAGGACGAAGCTATTTCCATGGTGAGGGCTGGCCGATAGGATACGTAGGATGGGCCCAGACTTTCAACTATGGTATCGCTCGCCATGCAGGATCTGCTCTAGGCATCTACCCGACAGCAGCCACGCTCACTAAAGGCTCATGGGCTGTAGGGGCCTGGCAATTCATGACAAATCAAGCTTGGATAGAAACCTCTGTAGCCACATCATACTTCCCTATGCCCAACTACAAGCTCGCTGAAATGACAGGGACTAGGCCAAGGGATATGTTCAACGCTATGCTTATAGGCTCCTTCCTCATACCGATCATCTCGGTTCCAATATCCATATGGCTTTTCTATACCTGGGGTACGGAGAAGATCCTTACATGGTACGGCCCGAAGTCCTACCAAGTAGGCTACATAACTACTGGGCTCCAAGGAGTCACGACTCCCTTCGCCTACTGGGATTCGGTCTGGCAGGGACACATGGTTGCCGCGGTCATAGTTACTGGGATCCTCATGGTACTGAGGCTTCGACTTCCATGGTTCTTCATCAATCCTATAGGTATCGCCGGTGTCTATGTTTGGAGAAATGTAACGGAGGCCCTCCCGATCCTTATCATCAAATACCTCATGATAAGGATCGGAGGAGTGAAGACCTATGAAAGAATAGGCGTCCCACTCTTCACAGGAGCCCTTGTCGGCCTAACTTTCTGGGTCGGAATAGGTCTAGGAATCCTTCACTTCAGGACAGCCGCCATAGCGCCACCATATTAGGTGAGAAAATGCGAAAAAATCCCCTTTTTTTTACATTTCTCATGGTTACTCTCTTCTTCATGACGGCCTCCTTGCAGGGATCGAACGCCCTTCCTGAGGCCGTAGAACCCTATTATGATTACAGAAAGGTTCTTGCAGAAGTAAATTCTGATGCTATAATGGGTCATATAGCATATCTTTCTAATCTAGGATCGAGGGTAACGGGCTATCCTGGAAGCTACAAAGCCTCCGAATACATAGCCAGTAGGTTCCAAGAATATGGTCTTGAGCCCCTCGATGCCCTTAACGGAAGCTATTTTCAGAATTACCTTGTAACGGTTCCCTTGGAGCACGAAGCCTCCATAACAGTCCTTCCTGAAGGCCCAGTCTTCAAAGCCCATGCCCTCTGGCCCAACGGAGTGCAGACCTGCCGGACGCCTTCTGGAGGTATTGAAGGAATCCTTCTTTACGGGGGCGAAGGAACCCTTGGCGAGCTTAGCGAGGCTGCCCAACGCCTAGGCATAGACTTGGAGGATTCCATAGCCCTTTTGGAGTTTAATTCCATAAAAGACTGGATAACGATGGACAACTGGGTAAGGGCAGCCGCTTTCGGTGTGAAGGCGATAATCTTCATCGCTCCTAAGGATACGAATCGCCTTGAAGCCGAAAGCAAGTATTTAAAAACTCCCATAAACGTTCCGAGGCTTTACATAAACGAAACTGAAGGCCAAAGCCTTAAGTCCCTTGCCCAATCCGTTTCGCTCGTGAGGGTACGCATCAATCTCGATATGAGGTACGAAGAAGTAGCAGCCAAGAATGTCATAGGAGTCATTAAGGGGAGCGATTTCCCTGATGATGTCATCATATTTTCAGCCTATTATGACTGCTGGTCCATAGTACCAGCCCTAGCCCCTGGGGCTGATGAAGCAAGCGGCATAGCCACGCTATTAGAACTTGCTAAGTTCTTCGCCTCCCATAAGCCTCGAAGAACTCTTTGGTTTGTTGCCTTCTCTGGTCACTGGCAGGCGATGGCTGGCGCTAGGGAGTTCGTCGAGAAATTCTATTTCAGCGATGATGTTCTCTCCGGAAGGACGAAGCTTTACCTCCTCATGAACCTTCACATATCCTCTGAAAGCCCAACCATAACATACGTGAACTATGGAGCCGGCTACGGATATTCTAATACAAGGCACCTTGTTTCCATTATATCCATTATGGAGCAGTGCCGAAAGCCTCTTGAAGACCTTGGATTTCCGACCTCCAACAATGTTGAGGTGAGGTGGGATACCGGTCTTTATATGGATTCTTATTTCGTCCATGAGGCTGAGGTCGTCGCCATAGCCCGGTCAGCCTCTCTGAGTTACGTAACAACCCGCTGCGCCCGCCTCAGCTGGGGAAGTCCTTTCAGCAAGATCGAGAAGGTCCATTCAGAAAACCTGAGGATACAGGCTAGCTTCATCTTCGCATCCGCCTATACGCTTGCAAATATCGATAGTCTCGGTCTCAGCTGGGATATGGTCAGCCCTAAGAGATACCATGTAGAGGCTGGCTATGGGCTTCCTAGCGGAGGCTTTGCAAGGCTAGAGGGCGATGTTTCAAGGTTCGATCCTACGACCCGATGGTACACCTTCGAAGGTCTCGAAAACTATGATATCCTCGTAAGGGTGGGCTATATTGGGGGCTACATGGTCATGCCGAACCCTGTCATGATTTATATAGTGAAGGCATCCCCCAACGGAACCTTCGCCATTAATGGAGTAGGGGCCGATGCAGCCTTCGGGCTTGGCTGGGTGCGAACACCAACCCATGTCATACAAGTCTTTTGCATTAACAGGACAACTGGCGCCATAGAATGGTTTTCCGACAGCGGGATGTGGAGCTGGAGTAGCATCTTTGGGCTCGATAGACCTGTGAAGTTTGTAAGGACTTCTGTCTTCAAGTGCGCCTCAGCCACCCTATACGGGTTCAACTATACGGCTGGTCTTCAAGTGAACAGCTTCCAGACTCATGCACCACCAGTCTTCTGGGGACTTATACCAAGTCCTCAGGCTCCATCAATGATGCGGGAGGAAGTAGTCATGGTGTTTCTTCCAGACAAAACGACCTTTGAAGTCATACAGGTTCCGAATACGATCCTCATAAACGCCAGCGACCAGTGCCCGGAAGGCGTTGGCTTCACCATCGATGCTCGAAGGGAACTTCGGATAAACGTTCCCATCCAGGCAGCGAAGGACCTATATTTCCTTAACAGGGAACGTTATAGATTAGGTAAGCGCTTCGATGTCTCGACCCCCCTAGGGGAGCGCTCAATAGAGGCTTCCGGCGCCTATCTTGAGAAGGTCTTCAAAGCCCTCGAAGCAAGGGATTACGAGGGAGCTTACGGAGCCGCCGTGGCTGCCAAAGCTTGGCAGACGATAGGTTATGGAGAAATGAGCAGCCTAATACGGGATATGACCTACGCTTCTCTGAGCTTCAGCGTCCTTCTCATTCCCTTCATGTTCCTAGCCGAAAGGCTCTTCTTCCCATCCCAGGGGAGGAGACGTATCGCAAGCCTCCTCATCGCCTTCACGATACCTTATTTAGCCTTCTATTTCGCCCATCCAGGCTCCCAGGTGGCCCTTGCAGCCCCCATAGCCATTGAAGGCTATGCAATGTTGTTCTTTACAGCCATCGTCGTTATGACGGTTTCGGGAAACTTAGGAAGCCTCATGAGGGAGATCAGAGAGAAAACCATAGGCCTCCACTTCGCTGAGATAAGCCGGAGCGGTGCCTTCCTATCTGCCATGTCCGCAGGCATAGAGGATATAAGGAAACGTAAGCTTAGGAGCTTCCTAACAATGCTATCGATTATCCTCATGACTTTCAGCCTCGTCTCCCTCGCCTCATCCTACGGAATAGTCTCACCAGTAGCCCAGAGAATGCCACCGCCCTCCTACGAGCTTTATCCAGGCATCCTCATCCAAAGGCTAGCAGGCTTCGACCCAATTACCTACGATATGATGGTGATGTCTAGGTGGGGTACTATAGGGCGAGAATACCCAGCTGTCTACAGGGCTTGGTATTACCCAAGCTGGTCACCCGATCCCTTGAGCATAAGACCTGTCGTCCAAGTTATGACACCCAAGGGAAGCTACGATTTTTGGGCTGTCCTAGGATTGATGCCCCAAGAGATAAGACTCAATGCCAAGCTTGCTGAGGGGCTGGAAGGGCGTTGGTTCGAGGAGGAAGACCAGACAGCCTGCGTTTTAAGCAAGAATCTTGCCGAAAAGATAGGAGTTCAAATCGGCGGAAGCATCGTCTATTCAGGCCTCGACTTAAAGGTCGTAGGGCTTTTGGACGATGAAACCTTCTCTCATGTTATGGATTTGGACGGAAGAGGACTGGCTCCTATCGACGTATGGTCTGTTGCCCAGTTAGCTCGAGCCCTAGATCTCCCCCTTGAGGCGGTAAGGCTTATGGCGAGGGAGGTTATCCCCACGGATCATCTTCTCATAGTCCCCTTTAGACTTGCGAGGAAAGTCTTCGGAGCTCCAGTCTACTCCATAGCCGTAGAGATGGAGGATTTTAGGAAGGCTACGAAAGACGCTGAGGAGCTCGTCACGATGTTGACACTACCCCTAACCGTCTATGCAAGCGGTGATGGGAGCATTTATCTGCACTCTAGGCGTATGTGGTACTCCCTTATAGGCTTCCAGCACCTCATCATTCTATACGTGATCGTAAGCCTCAGTGTCCTTATGGCTATGCTCAACGCAGTCTATGAAAGAACTGTCGAGATAAAGATCTTTAGTGCTGTGGGCCTTGCACCCCTTCATGTGGTGGCGATATTTCTCATCCAGTCGCTCCTTTATGGCGTCGTAGGAAGTGTCGTGGGATACCTGGCCGGCCTCGCGGCTCTAAGGGTCCTAATCCTCATGAAGTTCTTCCCACCCGAGTTCATCCCCAACTTCGCCGCCTCGGCGGCCTTCCTTCCTATGGGGCTCACGATAGCCGCAACGGTTCTTTCAGCCCTCTATCCTGCTCTGAAGGCATCAAGACTCGTAACGCCTTCTTTGGAAAGGAAATGGAAGCTTACTACGAAGCCCGTAGGGGACGAATGGTCCATAGGGATCCCCTTCAGAGCCTCCGAGGGTGAAGTTCTTGGAATCCTTGAATTCATGAGAGAATACATGGCTTCCCAAGCAGCTGAGGCCATGGGTCCCTTCATCACCATGACGGAGCCTAAGATTCGGAAGGAAGAAGGAAGCATAGTCATGGATACTAGGGTTCATTTGGCTCCCTTCGATGCCAACGTTACCCAGGCCGTATTTTTGATGGCAAGGCCTCAGCCCAACGTAGCGCCCCCCATTTACGATTTCCACCTTCACCTTCGCCTCCTTTCTGGCAACAGGGAAACTTGGATAAGGTCTAACAGATCCTTCATAGACAAAATCCGGAGGCAGCTCCTCATATGGCGAGGGCTGAGGGATGTGGACAGGCAAAGGTACCTAAGCATGGTTAAGGAGGTTTAGGGAAGATGGCAAATTCAAGCTCTGGAAAAGAAGAGGAAGCTAAGGTTCTAGGAAGTGCCCTTACATGGCGTTCGTTCCTGATCCTATTATTCGTAGTCTTTCTAATGGCTCCTATGGATACCTTCCTTCAATTATCTTTCTACTCTAGGTTTCTTTCCTCGGGACCAGGCTACATGGTGGGTATCCCAGCCCTTTGGGTCACAGTTATCCTTTTCGCAGAGATTGCCAGAATCTTCGGAAAACCCCTTACAAGGCATGAGGTCTTCCTCATTTACTCCCTCTTTGGAACTGCCATGACAGAAACCTTCTTCATAGACGTCCTCTATCAAGGCTACCACAAGTCCCATTTCATCACAACCTACTTTAAGGATCCAAGAACTGGCATGCCCCTTTCCCAGGTCCTCCCGAATTGGTATGCACCACCCCTAGGCTCCTCTGCCTATACCCTTAATACCTTCCTCCATCCCGATTGGGCCCTTCCCATAGCCATCCTCATCCTTTCCATCGTTTTTGGGCTTTGCACAGAACTAGGGCTTGGACTTCTCTGTGCCTATCTATACGTAGAGGTTGAGAAGCTTCCCTATCCGACGGTTGCCCTGGGCTCAGAGTCCATTATAACCATAGCCGAGAGGGAGCCGACGAGGGTGAAGCTCTTCACCATAGGTACCATCGTCAGCCTCATCTGGTCAGCCTTCAGCTTCGGGGTTCCAACAGCCATGGGAGCGGCTTTCGGGATTCGTGCGGGTATCCTTACCTTCGCAGACCTTACAACCTTTATAGACAAGTTTCTTCCTGGCGTCGTTTTTGGTTTCACCTTTGAGCCCTTCCCTTATACCTTCGCATGGTTGCTTCCTACCTCGACCATCGTATCCATGGTCATAGGATCCTTTGCCATCTGGATCCTTGGGAATTGGCTAGCCCTTCGCATACCTTCCCCCCTGTTCGCTCAATTCCAGCGCGAGTATGTTGTGGGCTCTCCTGCTTCCTTCGTTATGTGGAGGGCACAGCTCCATGTATGGCTCAGCTTCTTCATGGGAGCTGCCCTAGGATTGGCAATTCCCAGGCTTATCACGGGGTGGAGATATCTTGTTTCGGGCATCAGAAGCCTCTCGCGGTTGGGAAGGGCCTCCGAAGCAGTAACAGGCTATCCTCCCGTAAAGGTCATCCTTGCTCTATGGCTTCTTGGGCTTGTAGGCTCAACAGCCCTCCTCTATTTCCTTGTTCCCCAGTTTCCCCTATGGACCCTTCTTCTTTTCGTAATTGTTCTGCCCTTCGTCACAGCCATGATAAGTGCCAGGGGTATGGGTGAAACTGGGTTTGGAGTCAGTATACCGAACGTCAAGGAGCTAGCCATCATCACTTCTGGCTATATGGGTGCCGAGGTCTGGTTTATGCCCTTGTACACAAGGGGCTTGGGCACGGGAGCCTTTGCCTCTGACCTGTCCTATACGGCAAAGGTCTGCCAGATTACGGGAACACGATTCATGGATTATGTGAAGACCTACCTCATCCTGTTACCTCTAACCATTGTTGTCAGCTTCGTCATCATAAGCTATTTCTGGGCCATCGCGCCCGTTCCATCCATCACGTATCCGGCTACCGTCAACAACTGGCCCGAGCTTGCCGTGCAGCAGAATTTCATGGCGACCAATTTCTTCGCCCTCTTCAAGCCGGAGCTTGCCTTATGGGCTTTCATTCTCTTGGCCATTCTAACCGTAATTACGAGCCGAGTTCGTATTCCCTACTTCAGTCCCATCGCCCTCGTTGCGGGCTTCACAACAGCTCCATGGGTTGTCATAGCCTTCGTGATAGGCCACATCGTAGGGGTGCAGGTATTCGAAAAGAGGCTCGGAAAAGAATGGTGGCGAAAGTATAGGGCGGTTCTGTTGGCAGGCATCACATGCGGATATGGAATCGTGGCTACCCTTGCAGGGGTTACAGCCCTCATTTCTAGGGCTTTATGGTACAGCCCCAAGCCTTATTGAAAAAGTCAAGCGAAAGCGAAACCGAAGGATCCTTTATGAGGATAAGAAGGCTGGAGGCTGAGAGATCCGGAAGGGCACTTAAATGCTAATAAGTTTCCTTTCTTTGAAACGAAAGCCTCTAGATGGTTATGGACTCGCCTGAAGCTGAAGGGGACTTCTTCCTCACATCCTCCTCAGAAGACCCTCAAGGTTTTCACCGAGGATGAGATCCTCCTCTCGCCTCCTTAGCCCTGCAAGCTTGAGGATTTCCAAACATAGCTTAGGCGGTCTCATAGGAGTCTCGCTACCGAAGATGATCCTTTCGGCCCCTACCTCTTTTACAGCGTAGGATAAGAGCCTAGGGTTGAAGACATGGGACGTGTCCAAGTAAACATTCTCAAAACGCTTTGCAACCTCAATGGCTTGAAAAACTCCCTCGTCGGGCTCGAAGTGCCTATAGCCCATATGCTCCATGATAATGGTAACCTTCGGGAACCTTTCTGCTAGGGGGATCAGCTCTAGAGGCACGCAATTATAGGTTCCCGTATGGATCGTTACGGGGATTCGAAGCTCCTCAGCCTTTCGCATGAGAGGATGAGTAAGGTCTGTGAAGAGGGGGACATAGTGGCTCGTTGGCATGATCTTCAACTCGCAAAAACCATGCAGCCTTACGGCCCTTTCAAGCTTCTCGACGGCCATGGGGGCATGAGGATTGATCCATGCCGCGCCGAGGAGCCTTTCCCTATAAGGTTCCAGGATCCTTGCATGGCGATCGAGGTCCGGATCCAAGGAGAATCCTGGCATGACAACAGCCTTTTGAAAGCCAGCCTCATCTAGGTCAGCCAGAAGCTCCTTGGGACCGTAGTATGAGCCTAGATAATCCATGATGTAGGCCGTATGATCGATACGCATGGGACCTCCTCCATAAGCTTCTGTTCTTTCTCCTTCTTTATGCCTCCAGTCCTAAAATATCCCCCTAAGAAGCCTTAAGGGGGAGCCTTCCCCTCTGCTCCGGAACTATATTAATCGGCTCCTCGCCTCTAAGGACCCTTACGACGTCCGTAGCGTTCATTAAAGCCATCCTCCGCCTAGCCTCTACGGTGGCCGAGCCTATATGGGGCGTAAGGACTACGTTCTTCATCTTTATGAGGGGGCTATCCTTAGGAAGGGGCTCTTTTGCGAAGACATCGAGCCCAGCCCCAGCAATCCATCCCTCCGCAAGGGCCTTGCAGAGGGCTTCCTCATCGATTACGCCTCCCCTCGCCATGTTTATGAGATAGGCGGTTTTTTTCATGAGCCTCAACTCCCTTTCGCCTATCATCTTTCTCGTTTCGGGGATCAAGGGAACATGGATCGTGAGGAAATCCGAGGCTCTGAGGAGCTCATCGAAGGGCACATAGCTAGCCAGACCTTCCTCCTCAGCCTTCTGGTTCCTTACGATATCATAGTATAGAATGCCCATCCCGAAAGCTTTAGCCCTCTTCGCAACCTCATATCCAATCCTTCCGAGCCCGAGGATTCCTAGGGTTTTCCCCTCGATGTCTACACCGAGGGATAGAGGCTTAGCCCTAGGTCGCCACCATCTTCGCCTTACATAGGCATCTGCCAAAGGTATGGCCCTAGCAAGGCATATGATGAGACCTATGGTTAGCTCGGCAACGGTTCCAGAAAGGACATTGGGAGTGTATGTGACGAAAATTCCTCGTCTCGTACAGGCTTCTACGTCTACTCGATCCTGGTATCCGACGCCGAAGGAGGCTACTATCTTCAACCTCGGAGTTCGGTTAAGGAAGGCCTCATCAACCCTGGCGGCACCGATTAAGGCATCCGCATCGGACATCTCTGCCATAAGGTCCTCATGGCTGAAGCCAGGGACTACTACGACCTTCGCAACCTCTTCAAGGATCTTCATGGCATCTGGATGAAGTTTAAACTGGGAGACAACCTTCGGTCTCAAAACCATCATCTCCGACCCTTTCGTAGGATTCTTAATCATTCAATTCTTCCTTATTTAGGATTCCATATCTAATTTACGCCTAAGCATAATGGCTTATGGTATTCTAGGCGATGAAACATTTTTGGGCATGCCCTTCTTTTAAGAAAAACCTTTATGGGAAGAAACCGATAAAAACATGGGGCCGTCGGCTAGTATGGTCTAGGCTACGTGGCTCGGGAGCCTGATCGTTTCCTATCGAAGCTTGGTTTGAAGAAAGCCGAGAACCCACGTGATCGCCGGTTCAAATCCGGCCGGCCCCACTTCAGCGAAATCAACCCTCCTTTAATGTCAAAGAAACTGTATTTTACTTTAAAACGAATGAAAGGGCCTCATTAATTGTTTCCTCCTCATTTTTTTTCAACCTTCTCAATGCTTATTAATTTTTCAACTGATAGACTCTTCATAGACATAGTTCTAAGTAGCTCTAGGACTTCAGATCTACACAGCATACGTGCTAACCTTAAAAGCTCAAGTTCTTCTCCATTCCGTGTTACTTGGGAGCTCATTTTTCCTCAGCCTCTAGTTTTAAAATAATTTTTCAATTTCTCACGATATTTTTCATTAATAGAAAACTGTTGAGCCCCCTCATCTTTCCAGTCGAGCCTCTCACAATTATGCTTTGTTACTCTCAACATTATACCCGCCTGAATACCAGCAAGAGAATAGCCAATTACTTTTTTCCTCAAAAATTCACTAAGTCTTTCCAAAAGTTCTCTTCTACCTATTTTCCCAGGAGTTTCAGCCAAAAACCTTATAATAGAAGTATGTCGGTTTATGCCATTCTGCGCATTCGTCAAGATACTTCTTTATTTCTTCATCCGTCCACTCCCTCTCATGCGATGGCGGAGGCTTTCCCTCTAAAGCTGATACTCGCTTTTCAAGTTCTGTAAGTCTTAATTCTAAAGGACTTGGAACTTTATAATCTACGCTTTTAAGATAATTTAAAAGATCTTCTATTATGATTTTATGTTTTTCTAGGCTTTCAAGGAGATCTTTAAAATTAGATCTTATATTCATCAAAAATAGATCAGAGAAAAGAAACAATAACCTAGGTTGCGATCTTGCCTTTTTGTTCCTGACAGTATTTTATACCCTTATCTATTATCTCCCATATTCCTTTCATTTTTCTTATGTATCCTTGTCAGCCAGAACTTTAGATCTACCAAGCATCCATCCTAACTTTAAAAGCTCAAGTTCTTCTTCATTAAGCGTTACTTGGAAGCCCATTTCCTCCCACCCTCAAGTTTAAAAAATTCTCAATTTCTAAAACCGATACTCGTTTTTGAAGAGGCATTTGCGTAAATTTGCTTTAAACACCTTTAACAATTTTGATTAATCCATCTACTAAATCTTGCATTTTTCCGAATACGCTTTTAATCCCGTCTACACCATTGAATCGAATTATTTTGAGGAATTTGGTACTCGTTCCCTTTTTCACTTTTAGCCCGAATGATTGTCCCAACTCGTAGACCTTGTCATATAATGAGGAGTCGAATACCCATACACCATGGTCGGAATTAGGGTTACTATTTATCACCACCTGAATTTTCCTATTTCCGATCTCTAGCACTACTGGAGTAACAGCGGCTTCTGGATGAGCAGCTTTTATTTGCACGATGCTATTCTCCCTCTTTTCTTCAAAAATTTTAAGTATTTCAAGGATTTCAGTCTCTAATCCATTTTCTTTGTATACTTCGATGACTCCCTTGTATTTTTCAGCGATGTCTTCCTTAGGCGGCCTGGGCTTTCCAATTCTCTCCTCTAATTTTGACACCCGCTTTTCTAGCTCTTCGATCCTCGTTTCTAATGCGTTTGGGATTTTGTAATCTATGCTTTTAAGGTAGTTTAGGAGGTCGTCTGTTTTGACATTATGTTTTTCTAAAGAGTCAAGGAGCTCCTTGACTTTTTTGCCTCCCCCTAAACGCCTTATAGTAGCCCATAATTCAAATTCTTCCGATGTCATAGGTTGATACATTATTCGGCACCTCCAAAGCTTAAGTATGTGGCTAGAACATCACGCCCATCCGCTGTTAGCTCATATTCACCATGAGTGTTTTTATTGAGTAAGCTATTCTTGCACATTTTATCTAGGATCTGGTTGATTCTTGGCATAAATGAGAAGTTGAAGTCTTCATAATCGTTAGGGGCGAGCCTACCATCCCTTAGAAACTTCTTATGATTCATCTGCCTCAAACTTTTACAGTTATCCCACAATTCCCTCATGCTCTTAACCTTACCTATCTCCGCAACATACTTAAGGATTTGAATTGACGATGCCGCCCAATCATACGATAATCCCGGTATATCATAAAGCGATGTTGGCGGATTAAACTCAACGATCCTTTCTAGGTCAGCTATGTCGATTACTGGAACTTTGAAGGATTTATCCCAACCCTTATATCCTCTACAGACAAGAACCGGATTAATCTTAACCCCCATATTTTCGAAATATTCCCTAATCTTCATCAGACGTGTAAGCTCTGTTGCAATATCAGCCTTCTCACCAACCTCAACCTCAACGTGAAAATTTAACCCGCCCTCAAGGGGATGACCGAAGACAGTTGGCACATTCAGGAAAAGTAGATCCAATTCAGTACCCCATTTCCCCAGTGGAAAAATCTTTTCATAAAATTCGCCGCTTATGTCCACATTCCTTAAGACTATTATGCTATCACGCAGCTGCCTAGCGTAATCGGCATCATAAAGCGTACATATGGAGAAGAAAGAGTTCTGAAGGGCAACAGCCGCAACCCTCTCGTTCCTCCTAGTAACACCGTAAACCCCAAGAACCCTATCCACACGCTCCAAAAATCCCAAAAGATCCCTTGAAAAGATAACATCGTCAATAAGAGACATAAAACCACACCATTCAACAACAAATATTCCAGTAAGAAAATAAAGTTTTTAGGCTTTGAAGCTGATCCGAAAAGGAAATGGCATTATGGCCCATCCATTCCTGAAGGGCTCAAAAGCCTTTATAGCATAAGGATTATCGTGGCGAAAAGAACGAAGCCCCATGGTATGGCGTACGCTCCGAGCTGGATCTAAGGCAAAGGCTTATCCTTAAGGGCTCTACGGTCCTCTTCGACCGCCTCCTTCCCATGGATGGACTCATCGTAGCCTATTACTCGATTCAAGCTACTTGAATCGAGGACCAATTCAATTCAAGTAGCTTGAATTTTTTCTCTAAAATTCAAGTAGCTTGAATTTTATTTGACTTGCCTTTAGATGGGATGGTGCATTGCGACGCAGAACATTCACAGAAAGAGAAAGAAGGGCAATTTTGAAGTTTTTTGAGAATAAAAAGCGGAACGCCGTGATAAACTACGTTGCCTGCGAGCTTAACGCCAGCTGGCAGGGGCTTCTTGCCGACTTTAAGCTTCTTATCAAGCTTAGGAGGCTTATGGATGCGGGCTATTAGGCTAAGCTTCAGGTCCTTAAGGTTTGAGGTTGCACCCGAAAGGGAGCATCTTTACGGAAGGATCAAGGGGCTTCTGGAGAAGGCTGAGGAAATAGCCAACGGTCATTCTGGAGAAAGCGTGAAAGTACGCCTAAAAGCCATGGATGTCTATCCTGCCCAACAAATGAATCGATCTAAGCTATCTGGGAATGTGTATTTATACCAGACTTTCAACGCCCTGGGCGGGATTTGAACCCGCGTCCGTCGGGCGACAGCCGACGATGTTAACCGGGCTGCACCACCAGGGCTAAAAACTCCTAATACAAATTACTTTAAAAAGGTTTCGTAGCTGTAGTGACAGCATACGTCTAAAAGTTGGCTATTATCCTAACCTAATGGAGCCATCTTTTCTTTTTCTCATCGGCTGAAGTTGTTCTAAGCCTTTATCCTCCGTAAAGGAGGATATAGCCCCGTCCATCAGTCCATGGACGATAACGATTTTTTTTGACATGCCATGTAGCGAGGTTATCAAAGGACGATTAGGAACACTCCTAAGAAGATCATAAAGGAGCCTAAGAGAAAGCGAATTGTAATCCTTTCTTTAAGAATTGATATGCTGAGCGCCGCTGCGATAAAAGGATAGATATTCGAAATGGGAAGAACGATCGTAACGGGTATGAAGCTAAGGGCGCTGTAGTACGCGAAATTGGCGGAAGCGCTGGCTACACTAGCCAAGCCAAGGAAAAGGGCTGAAGATCTTTTTATAGATCCTATAAATCTAAACCCCCTTTTTATCAGGAGGAGAAAGGGAAGGTAGGCTAAAGCCCCCGATACCATGGCAATGAAAACTCCAAAGAAAGGGTTTTCTAGCCCTTCCATTCCCCTTTTTATAAAAATGGGATTTAGGCCAAAGAAAATTGAGGCAAGCAAAGCCAAGGCATCGCTCTTAAACAGGGACTTCTTTCCACCGTCCTTCTTTAAGGATGCCTTTGAGCCACTAATCGTAGAAATTCCCAATACAATAAGGATCGTTCCTGAGGCGATCCATCTTGTCATCTGCTCACCTAGGAGAAGAATGGCAAAGATAGCGGCAAAGAAGGGCCTTGCACTAGAAAGGGCCGTAGCCCTAGAAACCCCAGAAATATCGATAGCCTGAAAATATGAAATGGTTCCAAAGGCGAAGTTGAGGGCTCCAGCTATGGCAAGGTTCAGAAGGTTTGCAGGTGCCAAGGCAGTCCTGGTTCTTTCGATGGCTAAGTAGGCGCCCGTTACCAAGGCTCCACAACAGAGACTGAAGAAGCCTCCCTCCAATCCATCTATGTCTCCTCCTTCCATTCCTTTCTTGGCTAGCAAAGCATGAAAGCCCCAGAGAATTGCCGTAATGAAAGGAAGAGCCATAGCAAAGACCGATTCCATAGGCTCCACAATGGGTCCCTGTTTATAATAAATTATGGCATTAACATGGAAATAGAAGTCTTTACATTGCTAAGTCTCTATCTTAAAGACTTCGGAAAATTAAGGAACTGAAAATGGGGGAGGGGTCGAAATAAAGATGCATAAAGAAAGAAGGATCGACGATGGAAGTTTAAAAAATGGGAATCAGGGGCAAAGGGGAGTTTATACACTAATCATAGAAGTTCATGTTCAGCAAAAAATCAAGATAGGGGCTTTAGGTAGCCGGGAATTCAAGGAGGGGTATTATGCATACGTAGGATCAGCCATGGGAAAGGGTTCTTCTAGCCTAATGAGGCGCATTGGAAGGCATTTATCAAGGGAGAAGAAAGCCTTTTGGCATATAGATTATCTTCTGAAGCTTGGCAATAGGGTTGATGTTGCAGCAGTCGTGGGATCCTTTGCAGGAGAAAGGAAGGAGTGCTCCGTTGCCATAGCTTTAAAGGAACAGGCTCCACAAAAAGCCTTGCCTATGAGAGGCTTTGGTTCCTCAGACTGCTTGGGGGCCTGTGGAGGGCACCTTTTCTTCTTTCCGGGGATCAAACACCTAGAAGAGGCTTTAGAAATCGTTCTAGATTCCCATAGGAAAGTTGGTCTCAACCCTATAAGAATTCTTTAGGAGCTTTGAGGATTTCAGCCTCAATCCCTCCTAAAATTTAGGAGCCTTTTTCCTAAACGCCTGGCGTCAAAGGAACTCTTAGGCTTGAGCGGGAAAAAGACCTTGGCATATCTATCCAAGCCATGTTTAATTGAAGCCCAAGCATAAAGGCATCAATTAACTCCTAAGAAAGTTTATTCGACCGAATCCGGTCTGTTTTCTTCTGAAGGATAGAGGATAACCTTGAAAGCCTCCCGCAGGGCAAAAGTCTTAATATGCCTAGATGGGTGCTCCTGGGATTACATAAACGCCTCGAATATGCCAAATCTAAGAAATCTCATGAAGAGCGGCACAACGATGAATGTCAAGGGCATTGTTCCAACAGTTACAAACGTAAACAACGCCTCTATTTTGACAGGAGAGTTCCCTTCGATTCACGGAATATCAGGAAACTATTACTTTGATAGATTTAGAGCTTTTGAAACCTACATGGATGCCCCAGAGTTCTTGAGATGTGAAACTCTCCTCGCAAGGGCTTCGAGGAAGGGACAAAGAACAGCCCTTCTTACAGTGAAGGATAAACTTCGAAGGCTCCTTGCAAAGGACGTAACGGGCTCCTTCTCACTTGAGGCTCCCACGGACTGGGCTATCGAAAAGATTGGTAGACCGCCAGCAGTCTATTCATCGGAGGCAAGCCTCTGGCTTCTCGATGCCGCGATTGCATTGATCGATGATGGATTTTTCGATCTCATCTATGCTTCAACGACCGACTATGTGCCCCATATGTATGAGCCCATCCACGAAAAGGCTAGGGAATTCATGGAGGGAATCGATGAAAGGCTTGGTATCATGCTTGAAAGGGGCGTCACCTTGGGAATTACCTCCGATCATGGAATGGGTGAAAAAAGAAGAAAGGTGGATCTCGAAAGGGCGCTTATGGAAATAAAAATCAGAGCGAAGGTTCTACCCATTATTAAGGACCAGTATGTTTTGCATCATCAAAACCTGGGAGGAGCCGTCTACATCTATTTGGAAGGAGCTCAAGATGTTTTGAAGGCCAAGGAACTCCTTTCAAGCATCCCCGGAGTCGAGGATGTGTTTACGGCATGGGAGGCAAAGGAGAGGTTCAATCTACCTCTCGATAGGATCGGCGATTTGTTTGTTCTGGCGGATGAAGAAACGGTCTTTGGTCCGGTTGATGGAAGCCTTATAGAAGATGTAAGGCTCCGTTCCCATGGCTCACTCCATGAAGCTTCAGTGCCCCTCATCATGAGCATTAGGAAGGATAGGGGAAACGTGGCGTACAATAAAGATGCCCTCAGACTTATCCTTGACCTTTAGAAAGCCTGAGGGAAAGGTAGTAAGCCTCGGATTAGATCGAAGGGTCGAAAGGCAGATGTATGCCATAGAGGCGGAGGTTATAGGATAGAAAAACTTTCATAATCATTGCAGGGACATAAAGTATGTCGCCTATAACTTCTTCAAAGATTTCAAAGGAAATGGTCAAGTTTTTTCTGTAGAATCCTTTCGAGGATGTTTCGATTCGTTTCCCACTCTAGTCTCACGATCTCCGGGAACGATCCATTAGCCCTATAGTAGGATTCTAGAAAGCGGATCGTTGCTTCATCGGAAGGATAGCCAGAACCAAAATCCCCGTATTGTACTTTATAGGACTCCACGATCTCATCCCTCCTCACCTTCGCCAATATCGATGCAGCTCCAACGATAGTATACCGTTCATCGGCGAAGTTCTCGACTACAAGCTCTGGCATTTTTTCCTTATCCTTAATAAGAGATTTCAGGCATCTAAGGAAGGAAATTGGGTTAATGCTCGGAGCGTCCACATAAGCCACATCGGGCTTGAATCGGTTTATAAGAATCGCCATTTTCTCAGCTTCAAGGAAGTTCAGCCTTCCCTTCCTAACGGCTTCATCGATCTCCCTAGGAGCCACTTCAAGGATCCCCCACTCTTCCACACAATCTCTAATTAAACTTCCTAGCTCTCGCCTTCTAGATGGCGTTAAGGCCTTGGAATCCTTCACCCCCAATTCGGTTAGGCAATCTATAATATCTTCTTGAGCAACAACCCCACAAATGACCATAGGACCTATGACAGGTCCCCTTCCAGCCTCGTCGATTCCTAGAATCCTCCTCGCCATAAGGATCCCGAACCAATAAAGCTAAACCAAAAATTCCTTGGGATCAAACTTTCTTTGATGGAGTTGGAAGCCCCTTCAAGCCAAGCCCCCTCGTCCAGCCCTGGCCATTAACCTCCTAAGGGAAGTCATTTCCCTTCCCTTCATGGTCTTCATAATCTTCCTCATCCCCTCGTAGTACTTCAGCATCTCCTTCACATCACCTTCCCGAACACCCGCCCCTCGAGTAATCCTTCGAATTCTTGATGCATTGAGGACCTTGGGATTTTCCTTTTCCTCCTCCGTCATCGATTGGATGATGGCCTTCCATTTATCGAACCTTTCCTTAGCAACCTCCATAAAGTCCTCAGGAACCTTGTAGCTCAGGCCAGGAAGCATCGATAAGATCCTGTCTAAAGGCCCCATTTTTTTCAGGGCCTCCATTTGTTCGTACATATCTTTCAATGTCAGACGCCCGCTGAGAATAGCCCTCGCCCTTTCCTCGCTGATGGAAACCTCAGCTTCCTTCGCTCTCTCAAGGAGGCCCTTAAGGTCTCCCATTCCAAGGAGCCTTCCAACGAAGCTTGTGGGGGAGAAGGCCTCTATGTCGCCAACCTTCTCCCCCACTCCTATGAACCTTATCTTGGCACCAGTAGCCGCAACAGCAGAAAGGGCTCCTCCTCCCTTGGCAGTCCCATCAAGCTTCGTAACTATTATCGAGCCAAACTTGGTGGCTTCGTTGAAGGCCTTTGCTTGGGTGGCGGCCTGTTGCCCTATCGTCCCATCGATGATGAGAAATACCTCATCGGGCTTTATAGCCTCAGCAATGGCCTTCATCTCTTCCATGAGGGCCTTCTCCTCCTTATGGCGACCAGCCGTATCGATGATGGCAAGCTCATAGCCATCTTTTTCAAGCCTCTTTAGGGCTTCCATCGCTATGCGTACAGGATCCCCTTCCGATGGATTGCCATAGACGGGGATGCCGAAGGGGGAGGCGAGCTGCTTAAGCTGCTCAAATGCACCCGGACGATAGGTATCCGTGCATACTAGGGCAACCTTGAAGCCGCGCTTCCTGTAGAAATTAGCAACCTTAACGGCTGTAGTCGTCTTTCCTGAGCCCTGGATGCCTACGAAGAGAAGAACGTTTAACCTTCCAGGAACGAAGGAATAGGGGGGCGGGGCTTCCCCTCCAAGAAGCCTCGCAATCTCCTCATAGACGACCTTGATAACATGCTCCTTCCTTGAGATACCTGGAGGTAGGGGCTCCTTGAGGACACGGGCCTCCACACGCTTCGAAAGATCGAGGGCAAGCTTTACATTCACGTCCGCCTGTAGAAGGGATCTGAGAACATCGTTGCATAGTTCCTTGACGATCGCCTCATCTAATACAGGCGCCCTAAGGACCTTCCTTAAGGCTTCGTAGAGGGATGAACCGAGCCTTCCTAGGGTCATCTGAACGCATCCTTAAATTTTTCTGTACCATAGCTCATTAAAAGACCGATAGATAGAATTCATGATGGCTATATAAATTCGTTAATCACCTCATCATACTATAGCCCCTAGGAATCAGGAGTAGAAGAGCTCGTGATAGATAGCTTATCTTCCAGCCTTCCAAGATCAAATGCCCTCTTCTTTGATGAGTTCCCAGTCTTTGAGAGCCTTTCGTTTCCCTCATTTTTAAATAGCCCGGGGGAGATTCGAACTCCCGTCGGCGGCTTTCCTCTCTTTAACCGAAGGAACCAAAGGCCGCTATGCCTAGCCACCTCAGGCTTTGGCCACTACACCACCGGGCTAAGATTGAAAGAAGCCAAGGACGATAATTAACTTTTGCGTTTCTCGGGCTCTTCCGAAAGGTTGAAGGGCTTTCCATCCTTTAAAATCTTCTCAGGAACAACCTTTTCCCATTTTTTTAGGAACCTTATGTCCTCCTCGGCATTCCTAAGCTCATCCGGAAGCATCTCTGGTATCTCATCTTTGATAGGGTAGAAACGATTACACTTTGGGCAGACTATGATCCCTTCCACAATTTCCTCCTTTTCCTCGAAGACGTAGAGCTCTAGGGGATGATGTTTGTCTATTGGGCAGGCCAGGATATCCATCAAGCGGCGCTTCAAAGGAAGTACACCATCTTTAAAAATGGAGATTTTCTTTTTTAAGCATTTTCCATCGGACCTTTTTTCTTTTTTTCTATTAGAAAAGACTAGAGGAATCGATCGATAGAGAATAAGGGTATGGACAAATAAGAGTTTTGATAGCCATCTATCGATTCCATCAAAGCCAAATGACAAAGCCCATGGGACCTCAAAAACCTTCTTGAAGCCATGAAGAGAGTAAGGCGTCTATGGGCAAGCCTAAGTCCATCCAACCATCAGGTCCTTCCCTTTCCAACGGCCACGTATGGAATACCCATTTTCATGGCCTCCTGCGGATCTATGACCCTTCCAAAGTCAACGATGGCAGCCCCCCGATAGGTTAAGGCCTTCACCGTTCCAAGGTCAAGCCTCCTAAAGGCCTCATGGGCCACTGCTATAACGATGCAATTCGCATTCTCAAGACAGACATCTAGGCTCTTGGCAGCCATAAGGCCAAGGGCTTGGAGCTCGGGGACTGAAAAGTGGGGATCATAGACCTGAACTCTGGCACCGTTTTTTTCCAGCATCCTTATCACTTCGATGGCCAGAGATCCCCTAGCCTCCTTCACATTCGCCTTGTATGATATGCCCAAAAAGGCTATTCGGCTCCTTCTCAAGCTCCTCCCCGATGCCCTGACGGCTTCTGCGATGAGTTTGACGCTATGCCTTACAACGGTTTCATTAGCCTTTCTAGAGGCCTCCACAATCCTTAGGTTGCAACCATATTCTTCAGCGGAGCTCGAGAGGAGACGAACATCCTTGGGCAGATGACCACCGATTCCTATGCCTGGAAGGAGCAGATGACAGAAGGGCTGAGTAACGGCTGCATTTCGGGCTTCGATATAATCTATCCCAAGCCTTTCGCATAGAATGGCAAGCTCGTTCGATAGGGAAAGGTTTACAAAGCGGTAGGCGTTCTCGAAGAGTTTTGTAGCTTCAGCCGTCTTTATGTTACTTACCGTTACAATTGGAGACTTTACGATAGTCCCGAGGACTAGGGATGCAACCTTAAGGCTCCTTTCATCGATGGCACCCAAAACCCTTGGATAGTTTTCCAAATCCCTCAAAACAGAGCCTGGGGAGGCCCTTATAGGACTATAGGCAAGGCCAAAATCTTCGCCAGCCTTTAAGCCAGAGAGCCTCTCGATATGGGCTTTTACGATCTCCTCCGTAACGCCAGGAGCCACAGTACTACTGACGATGACTAAGGAACCGGGTTTTAGGCCCCTCCCTATGGATTCCGAGGCCTTGATAAGGGCATCATAGTTGGGACGATTGTTCTCGTCCAAAAGGGTAGGGACAAGGACATTTATGACATCCGCCTTATGAACGGCTTCCTCCACATCCAATGTTGGAATAAGGATCGATGCATTAACGCATTTTCTAAGAAGGGGCTCCAGACCAGGCTCATCCAGATGGGACCTTCCTTCCCTTAAGGCTTCGATGACAGCAGGATTGGAGTCTGCTGCCATTACCCTGAATCCCCCTTTCGCGAAAAGGCAGGCTGAGGGAAGACCCATAGCCCCGCATCCAAGGACTGCAAGCGTAAGTTCTCCCTTATTCAGGCTTTCCTTGAATTCTTTGGAAGAAGAGCTTAAAATCTTCAAGGAAACCACCATTTTCTTTTTATGGTAATTTCAAGCTATTAAGCTATCAAAATCGTAGAGTCATTTAATAAAAATTCTTGAATTCTTAAGGTTTCTTGAGCCATTCAATGCTTCGATAATGATTTATCATGGATTTCTTGATCCTTTTTTCAAATCTTAGCTTCCCTTATTTTCCCCGCTTCCCTCGAAGCCATTGTAGAAATGAGGGGCTATGGCCGCGTCCTTGCAGGTCTGGGAAGCTTGCGATTCCCTTTTCTTATGTCTTATGCCCCGCAAGAATGAGCTTGAAAGATGCTTGAAGGGTCCATGCCCTTCGAAGGATCTAAGGGCATTCCCTATGGCCGTTCCATAGAACTCTTCAGAATCCTAAGGACTATCGGGAAGCCAAGGCAATGCGTTCCATCTCGTTCTTTCTTTGTATGGCATAGGATTTGGGATCTCCAGCCGCCGCTGCGATGAGCTCATCTGCCAGGTATTCATCGATCGTTTTGGGATTGGACTTCGATGCCAGCCTGGCACCCTCCACGAGGAACCTGAGGGCGAGGTTCAGCCTCCTGAGGGGCGAAATGTCCACAGACCTAAAGTAAACGACACCTCCATATGCCACCTTCGTGACATCCTCGCATGGTGCCGAGTTTTCTATGGCTCTCAAGAGGACCTCGATAGGATTCTTGGATGTCCTCAGGTGTATGATCTCAAAGGCATTTTTCACGATTTCTATGGCTTTGGCCTTCTCCCCTCCATGTTTTCCCGGCCTCATGAGTTGGTTCACTAACCGCTCCACGATGGGGGTTTCAGCCTTTCCGAAGGGCCTATGCTCATGCCCTCCTCCGGTCCGGGGCATATAGACGGGTTTGAGGCATATGTAGCGTTTTAAGCCAGGATCTTCTACTTGGATTCCGTCGAAGGACCATTTCCCAAACAACAAGATCTTCCCGCCGGATGCCTCCGCAGCCATCTCGAATCAGCCCTTGAAAACCATGAGCCTCTATTTAAACCGCATGCGGGAAAATGTCCTTGAACCAATCGATAAGGGTTTCCCTGATTTACCTGATGGGCTTCTCAGCCTTTCCTAAGACGAGCATTTTCAGCGATACGCCGTTGACCGTTGTGACTTTCCACCGGACCCCAGGTATGTCCCCCATGGATCTTCCCCTCGATCCTCCAATTCCCTCCACAATAACCTCATCATGCTCATCTACATGATTCAAGGCTCCATCCCCTGGGAGAAAGGCTGTTATGACCTTGCCATTCTTTATAAGCTGAACCCTCACACACTTCCTGACGGCACTGTTAGGTTGCTTCGATTCGACAGCGACTTTCTCGAGAACAATTCCCCTTGCTTGAGGGGCTCCTTCCAAGGGATCAGCTTCAACATCCAGATTAAGCATGCGGCGCTTGTAGTAACGATAACTCCATCTAAACTTTGATCTTCTCTTCTTCAATGCCCTGGCGGCAAACTCCCCAGGCATTCTCATGACCTCGCATGAAAGTTTGGCAGGGGATATAATAGAAATAAAGGCCTTATTTATGGTTTAATGTTCCGAGGCTGAATAGCCTAAGTAAATTCCCTTAAAATTAAGATTACGATGTCAGGAAATGATAACGTGTTCAATCCCAAAGTATCGCCTAGCAAGCTGTCGCGTCTTTTCGATGTTTCGACCATTCTTTCCGATGGCAATTCCTTTATCCTTTGGCTCAACAACGGCTACGACCATTCTTTCACCATTCGCCTTCTCCATCATTCTTACCTCCCTAACCTTCGCAGGGGCTAGCGAGTTTATGATAAACCGGGTCGGGTCCTCCGAGTATTCGACAATTTCGATGTTTTTTCCCGTGAGCTTCCTTAGGAGTTTCACATTCATCCCGTTTTTTCCTATGGCGGCGCTCATGGCTCCCGGTCTCACCACAAAGATGAGTCTGTTCAACTTGTTATCGATGATACAGTCTTGACAGGGAGCGTTGCTGATGCTCTCTAGCAGGGAGATTAACCCCATCTCTTCAGATGTAAGCTTAATCTTGCTCAACCTTCGGTTCCTCCAAGAGTTCTAGAATGTTTGAATCTCCGGGCTCCCTGACAGCCAAGGCAGAAACGGGGAAGCGTTTTCCCGTAGCCCTTCCTAGGTCCAGACTACTCCCCCTGTATGCATATACAGGGATGCCTGCCATCTTGGCATTTTCTTCGATAGCTCTTCTTACTTCTATTGGACAGTTGTAGGCGATTATTATAAGCTTTGCCCTTTTTCCCATAGCCATAGTAAGGGTTCTTTTTGCACCCAGCGTTACGCGTCCAGTCCGAACGGCGTTTAGTATGGCCCTATCAATCTCTAGGTGCTCCAATTATCAACCCTTCCCCTTCGCCTGTTCTTCCCTTCTCTTCCCTTCCCCTCTCTTCCCTTTCCCTTCTTTCTCTCACCCACTTTCTTCGCTGTTTTTCTCCGATGGAGCCATCATGGCAGAGGGGCTCATGTATATGTCCACGAGTCCTGTTCCTATGGGCATATCCTGTCCAACGATGATGTTCTCAGTAACCCCCTTCAATTCATCGACACTCCCGCTTGCAGAAGCCTTTACTATGTTTGGGACCGTGATCTCAAAGGCTGCCTTCGCAAGGGTGCTCGTCTTTTCGCCTGATATGCCATGGCGTCCTATCTGGCGCAGTTCTCCCGTCTGGGTCATTATATCTGCTACGAGCATGATATGCCTTATATCCACATCCATTCCTCCACCCGTACCTTCGAAGACTTCCTTAGCCTCCTTGATGATGGCATTCCTTGCAGCCTCCACGCCCAAAACTTCCAGAATCTCGTAAAGGTCGTTCGTGTAGGTCCTCGCAGGATCGACCCCCGGAACTTGGATGACCTTTCCAAGGTTTGAGCCATCGGTTTGGATGAACCAGCCCCTGTATTCCTCGCTATCCTCCCAAACGACTTGAGTCCTGTTGATGCCTGGAATGCCCTTCACATAGCTGTTGACGACGCGGGCTCCCAGCTTCCTAAGGCCGCCTTCCTCCATAATATCCTGGGACTTGACCTTTAGAATCCCTCCTTCTATGCTCACGGAAGTTCTAGGAATCTGTATAGCCCCTATGAGCTGATCTTGGGAAATGCCCCTAGCCTTCATAGCCTCTTCGTCGAGTGCTATCCATACGGAGTTTTCCTCAAGGTTTACGCTATACTGGGCTGTCTTCATAAGATCCTTTACCTTCGTATGGACTATATCTTGGGCAATCTTTAAGGCCTTTTCCCGATCTTTCCTATGTTCATCATCAAGCCTGATCGTCATGATGGGTCTTGAGGGCCTTCGCCTCGCATCGACGATCTCGATAAGCCTTGGAAGTCCGATGGTTACATCCATTTCTCTAACGCCCGCGAAGTGGAAGACCCTTAGGGTCATCTGGGTTCCAGGCTCCCCTATGGACTGGGCGGCTACTATACCTGAAGCCTCCCCAGGCTCAACCTGAGCCCTCTCATACTCCAAAACAGCCCTTTCGATTACAGCCTTGGCAGCGGAGGGTGGTAATTCGGAGCTTAATATCGTTGATCTTAGCTCATCTATGAGGAGGGGGGGCAGCCTATCCGCCACAGCCTCCAACTCCTTCTCCAAGGATTCGGGGGTGATGGGCTTTCCCCTCATCCTTAGCCCTCTGATCCGATCGATAAGCCTCTGAACGTTGACTGCCTTTCCATGATCGCTCTTGGCAGGATCGACCCCATCTTCTCCATATTTAAACTGAACGATGTTACCATCAGTATCCCTCACGGTTCCATCATACTCGACCTTCAGGAAGCCAAGGGCATGGATAAGCCTTCTTTGCATATAGCCACTTTGCTGGGTCCTTACAGCTGTATCTACGAGACCTTCCCTTCCGCCCATAGCATGGAAGAAGAATTCCGTAAGGGACAATCCCTTGCGGAAGCTCGATTTGATGAAACCCCTGGCTGAGGGGCTTTGATCACCCCACTCGAAGTGAGGAAGGGTTCTGTTTCTGTAGCCTAGGGGAATCCTACTTCCCCTCACGTGTTGTTGACCAAGGCATGCGGTCATATGACCTATGTTGAGGGCTGTGCCCCTAGCTCCAACCCTGGTCATGATGGCGCCCTGATTATCCATACCAAAGCAAGATTCCGCAATCCTATCGCATTGTTCCCTTGCCTTCGATAACTCATTCATGATATGAAGGTCCAAGGATTCTTCTAGGGATTTTCCTGGAACCCTTTGTAGGGCTCCAAGCCTATAGGATTCGATGAGGCGCCTCGTGGAGTCTTCTGCCTCATCAAGAACAACCTTAATCTTTTCTTCGGCTTCCTTGGGAAGTTCGAGCTCATCTATGGCATAGCTGAAACCCCTTAGGTTTATGAAGCTATTAAGAAGGCGGCAAAGCCTGTTGAGGAAGTCTTGGGCGAAGGCAGATCCATACTCCTTTACGATTCTATGGTAGAGGCTGTCTGGCCTTTCAGCCCCTATGGAGTTCCTGTCTATAACGCCTCTCTTAAGGATTCCATCCTGAACCTCCACGATCCCATCTACGGGACATTCTTCATCCATGGAGCTATGGCGATGTTTGCATATGCTCGCCTTTCCTATGAAGTTGAAGTCCTTAGGGAGCAGTAGGCTAAAGATCTGTTTGCCACTCCATAGGGGCTCAGGATGGCTTTTGGCAGGGGGAGGGACCTCGCCCTCGTATCCCATATCGGCCAGGAGTTTTCCTACCTCGCTCCTCGTCAAGAAGGTATCGTTCCTAGTAAGGAGGTAGGAAGCCGTTAGGAAGTCCCTCGTAGCCCCTATGATGGGAGCTCCATACCTAGGCGAAATGATCTGGCTCTGAACTTGCATAAGGAGCCTTGCCTCTGCCTGTGCCTCCTCCGTCTGGGGAATATGGAGGTTCATCTCATCCCCATCAAAGTCTGCGTTGTAGGGAAGGCAAACGGCTAGATGAAGCCTGAAGGTCTTATAGGGGAGAACTCGGACCCTATGGGCTATGATGGACATCCGATGGAGGGAAGGTTGACGGTTGAAGATTGAAATGTCCCCATCCTTCAAATGTCTTTCCACGATGAAGCCGGGCTCGAGGGCTTCTGCCACCTTCTCCCGCTCCGCCACGAACTCAAGCCTCACCCTCCTTCCATCAGGTCTTATGACATAAACGGCCCCTGGATAGTTTTCTGGTCCGTTCTTCACAAGCCTCTTCATTTCCTCAAGGTTGAAGGCCGTAACTTTCTCGGGAATGGTAAGCTTCTTGGCTACATCGATAGGAACGCCAACCTCGTCCACACTCAGGTTTGGATCCGGAGATATGACTGTTCTTGCGCTGAAGTCTACCCTCTTTCCCGAGAGGTTCATCCTGAACCTTCCTTCCTTCCCCTTCAGCCTCTGGGAAAGGGTCTTTAGAGCCCTTCCTGAACGATGCCTCGAGGGAGGAATTCCCGAGGTTTCGTTGTCCAAGTAGGTGGTCACATGGTATTGAAGGAGCTCCGAAAGCTCCTCTTTAATGAGGGTAGGAGCCCCACTGTTTATGCATTCTCTCAGGCGTTGGTTGATTCGAACGATATCGACGAGCTTGTGGGTTAGGTCATCCTCGGACCTTATGCCCGATTCTAGGGTTATGCTAGGTCTTACATAGACAGGGGGGACGGGAATGACTTGAAGGACCATCCATTCAGGCCTGGCTGAGGAAGGATCGTAGCCCAATAGCCTTAGATCATCATCGGGAATTCGCTCGAGGCGCGTCCTTATTTGACCGGCCTCGAGGGTTATGTAGCCCCCTCCTTCTAAGGCCTCCTGGAAAGTCGTAGGCTTCACATACTGAATGGCATACTGGGGTCTTCCACAGTGGGGACAGTCTGGGTTCTTCTTGGCCTCCCGCTTCACATGCTCGAAGAAGGTCTTGGGGACCTCCCCTGAGGATTCCTTATAAGCCTGCATCTGGGCCTTGAATTCCTCGATTTTTTCATCCGGAAGAAGGATTCGACCACAATCCCTGCATGTGACCGTGAGAAGCTCATGAATGATCTTCGCAAAGCCCACATGGACCACGGGAACCGCCAGCTCTATATGTCCGAAGTGGCCAGGACAAGTCGCTGCCGTGTTGCCACAGGTCCTACATCGCTGCCTGGGCTCTAAGGTTCCCAGCCTTCCATCCATCAAACCGGATGGGATGGGGACTCCATCTTCGTCGTAGGTATCTGCTGTCTCTATCTCAACGACGGACATCTTTCGAATTTCAGAGGGGCTTAAAATGCCAAACTTTATGGCCGATATCTGCCTCCCCACTTCCTCGCTAACGCTTGCCGCCATCCTATACCCCCTCCCTCACGAGGATTCTGGGAGCTATACACATGCTCATAAGCTCTTGGAGAAGAAGCTTGAAGGCATAGGACATCACGATGGGAACGATCCTCGCCTCATCCCCGCATAATGGGCATACGTACTTTCTCCTTCGGAAGTCGTAGTAGCCGAGGAAGCCGCATTTGCTGCAGACAAAGGTCGTGAACTTATCGGATTCCTCAAGCATCCTATCCCTAAGGAGCATGGCAGCCCCATGTCCGATGAGACAGTCGCGTTCCATTTCCCCGAACCTCAAGCCCCCTCCCCTAGCCCTTCCCTCTGTTGGCTGCCTTGTAAGCATCTGGACCTGTCCCCTTGCCCTCGCATGCATCTTATCCGAAACCATGTGATGGAGCTTCTGGATGTATACAATACCAACATAGACATCCGCCTCAAATTTTCTCCCTGTCCTTCCATCGTACATGACCTCCCTTCCGCTGTATCGGAAGCCTCTTTCCATGAGAATCTTCCTGAGGAATTCCTCTCCTTCGTTTTCGAAGGGTGTGGCATCGACAGGTCTTCCTGTGAGGGCTGCCACCTTTCCGGCAAGGCTTTCCATGAGTTGACCTACAGTCATTCTCGAGGGTATGGCATGGGGATTGATGATTACATCGGGGACTATGCCATCCTCTGTGAAGGGCATGTCTTCCTGGGGGAAGATCATGCCTATTACTCCCTTTTGTCCATGCCTGGAGGCAAACTTGTCCCCCAGTTCTGGAATCCTGTTCGATCGAACCTTTACCTTCACAAGCTTACTGCCCTGGGAAGTCTCCGTGAAGATCACCGTATCAACGGTGCCAACTTCAAAGGGTCTGAGGGAAATCGAAGTATCCCGGTTTGATGGACCTTGGGCTTCGAACTCCTTGTACTCCTCCATGAATCTTGGAGGGCTCGTACGTCCAATGAGAACGTCGCCACCAACCACATCGCTCTCAGGGCTGATGATACCATCTGGCTCGAGAAACCTGTAATACCTTTCGCCCCTGTATCCCCTGATGTTCGCGTTTGGTACCTCGAAGACATCCTTCTGACCTCCCATGTACTGGCGGCATTCTCCCTCGTAGATTCTGAAGAAGCTTGAGCGGGCCAATCCCCTGTCTATGGAGGACTTGTTGAAAACAAGGGCATCCTCCATGTTGTATCCGCCGAAGGATAGGAGGGCCACAACACAGTTCTGACCTGATGGGCGTCTATCGTAGCCTAAAACCTCCATGGGTCTTGTGCGGACTAGGGGTTTTTGGGGATAATGGAGCAAATGTCCCCTCGTATCTGGCCTGTAGAGGTAGTTTGTGGCATAGAGGCCTAAAGCCTGCTTCGCCATGGCTGCCTCGTAACTGTTCCTGGGAGCATGGTTGTGTTCAGCATAGGGTATAAGGGATGCGCATATGCCTAAGATCGCATGGTGGCAGATTTCCAGATGGGTTGTTTTGGGAGTTATATGAGCTTCATCGATGGCTATGAGGGCATTCTCCTCCTCATCTGCGTCCAGATATTCTATCACCCCCTTCTTCACGAGGTCGTCCCAAGAGAGCTCTCCATGCCTCAGGGCTTCGATGTCCTTCGGATCCAAGACTGGCTTTCCGTTTTCGACGATGATGAGGGGCCTTCTGCATCTGTTGGCATCGCAGTTTATGCGAATTTCCCGACTGTCTTGATAGTGGGCTACGTTAACCTCAGGGCTTATCTTGCCAAGCCTTCTAAGCTTTCTAAGGCTCGTGACGAGAAACTCTGGATTCATGGTATAGCCAAAAAGGGTTCCATCGATCAATATCCTCGTTCCCTTAGCCCTTACTTCTGCATCAGCCTCTTCTATGGGAATGTATCCCAGCCCTCGCATGGCCTCCTTAACATCCTCAGGATTCGCCGAAACGGATATGGATGCCATAAGGGATAGATTTTTCACGAGCCCGCAGTTACTACCTTCAGGGGTTTCATTGGGGCATAGCCTTCCGAAGTGGGTGGAATGAAGGTCCCTAGCCTCGAAGTTCGGCTGACTTCTGCTCAAGGGGGATTGGAGCCTTCTTAAATGGCTTATCGTCGAGATAAAGTTCGTCCTGTCGAGGAGCTGGGTTATTCCTACCTTCCCCCTCCCCCAGTTACCAGTGGCTAGGGCATGGTTAATCCTCTCAGTAACGATGCCCGGCCTCACGGCTAGGTAGGGAAAAACAGTCTTCCGAAGGTTAAGCTTCTCAAGCTGGTAAACCATATCCTTTACAAGGTCCTTGAAGACGCTTCTGAAAAGGTCTGAGAGAAGCTGTCCCGCCAGCCTGATGCGCTTGTTTGCATAGTGGTCCTTATCGTCTTCGGGACGAAGGCCGAGCTTGAGCTCAATAACCTTCAGCGCCATGTCCGCGAGGTAGCGGGCCTTATCGAGGCGCCTTTCTGGGGTTCTTCCAAGATGGAGTAGGAAGTTGCTGTCAAGGATCTTATTGGCTTTTGCTATGCGCCTTTGCTCATCCTGTCCGAAGGCAACCCTGTTCCCGATGTACATGATAGCCTCATCGACAGTATAGACGCCAGAGGCCTTTTCGAAGGAGGGTTCAAGCCATCTTTGTATCTCTGGCTGGGTAGAAACCATTTCTGCAATTTTGTCATCCCTTTCGACGCCAAGGGCCCTCATAAGGATGATGAAGGGAATCTCGGTCGGAACGCCAGGTATGGAAACGTAGAGGGCGCCATCAGATCTCATGCGGACCTCTATCCGAGTCCTGAAGCCAACTGTGGATGAGAAAACCTTGGCCCTATACACGGGACTTGATCCGCTTCTATCGATGTCTACGATGATGCGGTTGGGAGCCAGGTCCTCCAGACCCACGATAACACGTTCCGAGCCATTTATAATGAAATATCCTCCCGGATCCTCCGGATCCTCCTTTGCTCGGAGAAGCTCCTCCCTTGTTGCGTTGGTGAGGAGACAAATAGACGATTTTAGCATGACTGGAAGATCCCCGATCCAGACAGTTTCTGTAGGCTGCTCCCTTCCATCTACAACGAGGGTCATCTCAAGGTAAAGGGGTGCAGCATAGGTGAGGTTCCTCAGGCGGCATTCCATAGGGTAGACTTCATGCTCAGATCCATCAACCTCCGTAATCCTCGGGGGCTTTATGTAAACCTTCCCGAACCTTATGAAGATGGAACCCCTCTCCGAAGGAACCTCGACCTGTCCTATTTCGTCTATGATCTCTTGCAGTCCTACGCTGATGAATTCGTTGTAGGAGTCAAGATGCTGTCTTGCTAGGCCCTTCTGCTTGAAGAAGGCCTCCATGAGGACCCATAGATCTTCCCGGGAATACAAGCTTGTGCTCTCCATCAATAAGCCTCCGATTATTCAGTTACATACCTATAAGCGTATGCTATGCCAGCCCTCGAGCTCTTTCTCACGATCATTAAGATGTCACCTGGCTTGGCACCTATGGCCTGGGCGGCAGGATCGGAAGCCTTGATCCTAGGAAGTTGATAGGGCTTCACCCGATACTTCCTGAGAACTTCATCGGCCTCCTCTTTACTCAACAGCCTATGCTCAGGCACGAGTTGGTGCTCAAGCACATTAAAGCGCTTTCTTTCTGACATCCCCATCCTCAGAGAAGAGCGTATCTTAAGAGGGCTAGAGAAAGAGCCTAATTCTGCTTAATAAAGATTGCTAGGCTCTCTAGGAATATCTAGGAATGGGCCATGGCAGATGGCTTAGGGTTTATTCTTTGGTCGTTTTGGTCCTGCTGTTTTGTTTTTTATCCCTAGATCCTTCCATATTTTTCCAAGATCTCCCTCACCCTATCTATGGGGATCTCCTCTCTTTTATTCCCATCTCTGCCGACCATCGTTTCGGCCATGAATAGGGCATTGAGGGCAGCCTCTTCCGTCGCTTCTACAGCCGCCCTAAAGACAAGGTCCAGGTAGCCTTCCTCCCTTAGGAATCTCCTTTTTTCTTCATCCACATCTATCCCAAAGGCCTCCAGAAGATTCCTCCTTCCCGTCGTGAACCCAATGGCGTAGTCACCGCTTCCTACATTTCCATAGTGGCCAATTCTTGCAATACCCAAAAAGGTCCTCCTCAGAACCTTCCAAAGCTGGCGGGACGTAAGTTCTAGGTCCGTAGCCAGAATGATGATGACGGAACCTCCTTCCTCGGAGCTAGGAATGGCAGGATCCGTAAGCTCCCTCCCTACAGGGACCCCATCTATCCTCAAATCTTCCTTACGCCCACAGTTCAACTGAACGAGGACCCCAAGGGTAAAGGAATCGGTCTTCCTCGAGGCAGTTCCAATACCTCCCTTAAAACCGAAGGCCGACATGGGCGTCCCTCCTCCCACATTCCCTTCGGCTACGGCACCCCTTCCCTCGGGGTCTCTAGCCCTATCAAGGGCTTCGAAGACATGGCACTTCCTTACATGTCTGCCTATAGAATCGTTGAGAAAACCTCCGTTTGTTTCTCCAACAACAGGGTTTATAGAAAGGGCCCTAACCCCATAGACTTCATACATGTAAGAAACAAGGGCATCGGCTACGAGCCATGTGTTGAGAGTATCCGTAAGGAGAATGGGTGTCTCGATGGTTCCCATGTGGGCAACCTGAAGAAGCCCTACGGATTTCCCATAGGCATTGAATACATCCACCGCCCCTATGACCTTCTCCTCGTAGGGATTTCCTTGATGAGGGACGATGGCAGTCACACCAGTCCTTATGGGGCCTTCTCCGATTCTTAAGGGGCCATCCCCATGGATTATAGTCGAGTGCCCAACACCAACACCTTCCACATCCGTTATGGCATTATGATTCCCTGTCTCGAGGCTTCCTATGGCTATGCCCAATTCCCGAGCCCTCCTTCGCCCTCCCATGGAATCCCTCCTATAGCCTATAAGGCTCCTTCGGCATAGGATGCCAAAATTCCTGCCATCTATGCTATAGTCCTGCAGTATGTCTTTTTCTTTTCCTTTTATGCAGTATGTGGCGGCTTTCCTTTTCTTTCCAGCCTTTCCAGCCTTTTCCAGTTCAATTTCAATCGTCTCTAGGGATGGGTGGGGATTCAAGGATCCGAAACTCTATCAACAAAAAATTCCAGAAAATCTTCAGCCTTCACATCGATGGCAACTTCCGGAGCTTCGAGAACCTCTTGAGGACATTCCTCAGCTACAATCCAGCCATCTGTGAAGATTCCTTGAGTCTCCACATGGATGCGCATCCTCCTTGTTCTTACGAAACCCCTTTCAATCGCAACCCCTACAGTGAGGGGGTCATGGAGGTAGTTCCAGGGATGCCTCACAACCCTTTCCTGATAATCCTTGGCTGCATGAAATGCGAGCTGTGCTGCTGGGCTTTTGGACTCGCCTATCTTCTCCAGACGCTCTCGGTTTAGGGGAACCCTTAAGGTCACATCGAGGCCTACGATCGTCATGGGGATCCCGGAGCTGAGGACTATGTTGGCGGCTTCGGGATCGCTGGAAACGTTATACTCGCGAAGGATGTTTCGACCTAGTCCCTTCTGAACGATGCCTCCCATGACAAAGCCTTCTTTCAGACATTCCTTCAGTCTTGGCTCTAGGATGAGGGCTATGGCGATATTTGTAAGGGGTCCCAGGGTAATGAGGGTGATTTCTCTAGGGAATTCTGAGGCCTTCGCTATAATAAAATCGATGGCCTTAAACGCTGAGGTTGATTGATCAGGGATCACATCCGATACATCGATTCCGTGGCCATCGTAGGGTCCCCAGACCTTCTCGGGATCCCTAAGGAGGGGCCTTGAAAGCCCAACCATGACAGGTATATCTTCGCGCTTAAGAGTCTTCAAAACCTTTTTAGCTAGCCTAGCCCTCCTATGCGCTTCACGGCCTACAACCGTCACTCCTTCTAAAATCAGTTCTGGAGATTTTAGGGCAAGAAGGAGGGCCAAGAGGTCATCTACATCAGTCCCTATGTCCGTGTCTAATAGTATCCTTTTTGGCTTCATTCTTCATAGCACCTTTGTATTCTTTAAAAATTATTGGGATATTAAAAATCTATGTAACACAAACCTTGATATAGAATCTTTGGGATCGTCCACCATTTTATTCACCCTCCAAATAAGTGATCTTAAAATGAATATAATGTTATCTAAAATTAGGATCTTCAAATTTGCTCTGCTGGATGGCGCGGAGGATCCTCCATAACTTAAAATCCTATTGATTACAGCAAATTTCGCTTATTTTTCTCGGGTTTACATCCCCATTTTTCTTCTTAAATCTTAGTCCAAGAAGGAGTTAGTAGGAATCGAATCATACAGAAGAAGATTCCATCTACGAAAAGGACTTCCATCAAACCTTTCCATCTTTAAATATTTAAAATAGTTCTGCGCCCTTACTAGGATATAAAACGGCAAAGGAGAGCGATATGCCCCTAGACTTCAAAGCCTTTGAGGAAAAATGGAGGCGTGAGTGGGAGAAGGCTAGGATCTTCGAGAGCGATCCCATCCCTGATCGGAAGAAGTGCTTCGTAACGGTTCCCTATCCCTACATGGATGGCCCCCTTCATGTTGGCCATGGCTTCACTTCAACCCGCGTAGATATATACGCCCGCTTCAGGCGTATGCAGGGCTATAACACTCTTTTCCCATGGGCCTGGCATTGGACAGGAGAGCCCATCGTAGGGGCTGCCCTTCGCCTGAGCAGGGGGGATGAGAACATGATAAGGGCGTTAAAGCTCATCGATGGTGTTTCGGATGAGGAGCTTAAGAAGCTTACGGATCCAGCCTATATGGCTCAGTACTACACGGAGGAGAGCAGGGAGGTCCTGAAGAGGCTAGGTCTCTCTGTTGACTGGCGCCGTGAGTTCCATACAACCTATCTAGAGCCTACTTACAGCCGCTTCATAGAGTGGCAGTATGAAACCCTTAGGAATAAGGGCTTCGTAACCAGAGGAACGCATCCCGTTGTTTGGTGTCCCCACGATGAAAGTCCCACTGGAGACCATGATAGACTGGAAGGTGAAGGGGTTTCTCCTGAAGAGTATACGCTCATCAAGTTCCGGATAGCCGATGCCTATGCACCTGCGGCAACCTTCCGTCCAGAAACGATCTATGGCATTACCAATCTGTTCGTAAACCCCGATGCCATCTATGTAGAAGCCCTTGTCGATGGAGAAAAATGGATCGTCAGCCGGAAGGCGGCTATGAAGCTAAAAGAGCAGCTTAGGAAGGTGCAGGTTCTTCGGGAGTTTAAGGGCTCTGAGCTTGTCGGAAAGAGCTTCCAGGAACCCATCGGAGGTAAAAGCCTCCCCATTCTCCCAGGTTGGTTCGTCGATCCGGAGGCTGCCACAGGTCTCGTTTATAGCGTGCCTTCCCATGCTCCTGTGGATTGGGTAGCCATAAGGGACCTTATGGAGAATCCCGAGAGGCTCCATGCCTTTGGTGTTAGCCCCGATATTTTAAAGGATATCAAGCCTATATCCCTCATACAAGTCGAGGGCTATGGGGAGCATCCAGCCATAGAGATCGTTGAAAGGATGGGTATAAAGGATCAGCTCGATTCTAGGCTAGAGGAAGCCACGAACGAAATATACAGAAAGGAATTCCATACGGGCATCCTAAAGCCCATTTGTGGGAAGTATGCCGGGCGCCTCGTGAGTGAGGTTAAGGCTGAGCTTATACAGGAATTTAAGGATGCTGGCATAGCGGATTCGATGTACGACCTTCCCAGGAGGGTTGTTTGCCGATGCGGGACTCCTTGCATCGTGAAGATCCTTGAAGATCAATGGTTCTTAAGATACTCAGACCCAAATTGGAAGGCCCTAGCCCATGAAGCGGTCGATCAGGCTTCCATTTATCCCGAGTCTGCCAGGTCCTATTTTCATCAAACCATCGATTGGCTTAGAGACTGGCCCTGTGCCAGGAGAACGGGTTTAGGAACCCCCCTCCCTTGGAGCAAGGACTGGATAGTCGAAACCCTCAGTGATTCAACGATATACATGGCTTTCTACACGATCCGGAAACACATAGTAGCCTACCATATAAGCGAGAATCAACTTACGGAGGAGGTCTTCGATTACATATTCTTAGGAAAGGGGGATCCGGTGGAAATTTCCAAAAGGTCCGGCTTGGAAGCCTCCTTGCTAAAGGATATGCGGAACGAATTCGAGTACTGGTATCCTGTTGATCTAAGGAACTCAGCCAAGGAACTGATAAGGAACCACCTGACCTTCTTCATTTTCCACCATGTAGCCCTTTTCGAAAGGCGCCACTGGCCAAGAGGAATCGGCCTCAACGGTTACCTCATGGTCGAAGGTTCAAAGATGTCTAAGTCCAAGGGGAACTTTGTTACTCTTAAGAATGCCGTGAACAGCTATGGGGCAGATGCGACAAGGCTTACCCTTGCCCTTGGAGCCCAAGGAATGGATGATCCTGATTGGAGGAGTAGCACGGCTCAGGAGGTTAAAAACCGCCTGGAAGCCTTTTACAACTTTATCATGGAGCTCTCAAGCCTGAAGGGCAAGGCTTCCAATGGGCATCTGGAGGCTTGGCTCCTATCAATACTACAGGACCGCATTAGACAGGTTACAGAAGACCTTGAAGCCCTCAGAACCCGCTCAGCGGCCGAAGTAGCCTTCTATGAGGTCTGGAACGACCTTCGCTGGTATCTGAGGAGGGTAAAGGCTCCAGACGCCGAAACTCTGAGGGAGTTTATCGGAACTTGGATAAGGCTTCTGACGCCCTTCATTCCCTTCCTATGCGAGGAGCTTTGGCATAGCATAGGGAATAGGGGCTTCGTTTCCACGGCGCCCTGGCCCATCTACGATACCACGAAGCGGGATGAAAGAGCCTTAGAGGCTGAGAGGTTCCTCAAGGAACTTTTGGAGGATACCCAGCGGGTTCTTCAGGCCACGGGCCTAAAGCCAAAGCTCGTCTGCTACTACACAGCGGCTCCTTGGAAGGAAAGAGCCTATGGAAAGGTTCTGGGACTCTTAAGGGATGGGATTACGGATTTTGGGGCTATCATGAGAAAGCTAAGGGATGATCCCAACCTTGCGGGCAGGTCTAGGCTTCTCCCATCCTTCGTGACCAAAGTTTTGGAGGAGGCGAAGAGAATGCCAAAAGATCGATGGAGCAAGGTTCTTGATCTTGGTCCTTTGAATGAGCTTGAGCTATTAAAGGATGCCTCTAACTTCCTGGCTAAGGAGCTCCGAGCGAAGGTCATCGTTTACAACGAGGATGATAGCGAAAAGTATGATCCGAAAAATCGGGCTGGCACAGCTAAGCCCCGGAGGCCAGCCATCTATCTAGAATAAATGTCTATCTAGATAGAATAAATTCATCGATTTTTCATGAACTCTCAAAAACTCCTTAGAAGATTCCTCAGCAAAAAGCTATGCTTATGGGGAGCTGTAACCTTAAGCCTTTCCCATCACCTCCTTAACGATGGATAGCATGCCATAGGGCTCTAGGCCTCCGAATCCGCATGGAGCCTTTCCTAGGCTCATATGGTACCTTACGTGGTTATAGTAGCTCCTCCAGGCTTCAAGCCATGTTTTCACATGCCTGAAGGACGTATGGCATCTACATGGAAAATACAGGTCGAAGTCCTTCAGCCTTCGCTTTACTTCCTTGCTGAGCCTTTCAACAAGGTTTAGGAGGCTTCTATCATGGATAAGCCTTAGCCTCAGCTCGGAGCATACGCTATACCATGGGGCTCCGTTCGCTACGACAACCCTTATGCCATAGAGGCTTTTGAGCCTCTTCAGGAAAC
>Ga0080004_1170857_pt2 | contig 76010 bp, 84 predicted proteins | sample WasSprMetagenome_FD_69207 | JGI IMG/M metagenome (GOLD analysis project Ga0080004, IMG submission 69207) | Sulfidic aquatic microbial communities from Washburn Spring, Yellowstone National Park, USA - WS (SPADES assembly) (version 2) | ecosystem: Environmental > Aquatic > Thermal springs > Hot...
CTCTACAGGTTCGAAAACTTTTATATAATGTACAAAAAACGAGTTAACTATCTAAAATGGCTAGGATGTACAGTCATAAAAAGGGTAAAAGCGGTTCAGTAAAGCCAATAGTTAAAACTAGGCAAGAATGGGTTCAAATGCCCCCTGAAGAAATTAAGAAGTTGGTTGTAAGCTTGTATAGGGAAGGCAACACAAAAAGCTTAATTGGAGCAATACTGAGAGACAACTATGGTATTCCTTCGGTTAAGCTTGCTACCGGAATGTCGATAACTGAAATTTTAAAGGAAGCTGGAGAAGATCCTTCTTATGGAGAAGACCTAAAAATTTTAACTTTAAAGGCTGAAAGACTAAGAAAACACCTCGAAAGGTACAAGTCTGACAAGCTAAATGTTCACAACCTTCAGCTCATTGAATCTAAGATAAGGAGGCTTTCAAAGTACTACAAGAGAATTGGCGTTCTACCAAAAGATTGGAAGTATGAGCCAAAGTTTGAGTGGAAGTAGGGTAAGAGAGTTTATAGCTAATGCAAGAGAAGTTTCTAAACAAATTCTTGAGTGGTCTGAGACAAGCGACCTTTCTTTAGTTGCCCACTGGGATGCTGATGGCATTGCTGCAGGTTCTTCACTGGCGTCTGTGCTTATGCAGAGGAACATTCCTTTTAGGCTTAGGTTTGTTGATTCAATAAGCGAAGAGCTCCTAGAGCAACTTTCTCGCGAAGGTTTACCTGTAATTTTCTTAGACCTTGGCTCCGGTTATCTTGAAGAAATCTTTTCACACTTAAAGGAAAAAGTTGCTGTCCTTGACCACCACCAGCCTTCAGGCAACAGAGAAGAAATAGTTCACTTGAATCCAATGAACTTTGGCTTCGATGGCTCAAGAGACCTTTCTGGAGCTGGAGTCTCTTACTTTGTTTCAAAACATATCGTAAGGGATGCAGAGTCTTCTTGCATCTTAGCAATAGTTGGTGCTCTTGCAGACCTTCAAGACAAGAACGAAAGACGAGAGCTAAGGGGATTAAACTCAATAATAGTTAACGACGCAGAAGAACGCGGACTCATAAAAGTTGAAGACGACTTTGTTTTCTTTGGAAGAGAAACTAGACCAATTTCAAAGGCAATAGCAAGCACACCATCTATTCAAATTCCAGGCTTAACTGGAAACGAAACAGCAGTAATTAACTTGTTGAGGTCGCTTTCAATAAACTTCGAAGAAAATGGAAGAGTAAGAACTCTAGCTGAGCTTTCAATGGAAGAGAAGCACAAGCTTCTAGCTGGCATCCTCCAAGTTATGATCGACGTTGGCTTAGCACTACCCGAAGAGTTCCCACTAATAGGAAAAGTTTACACTCTAGTTAAGGAAGACAAATGGTCTCCTACAAGAGATGCAAGGGAATTTTCGTTTTTGCTTAACTCCCTTGGTAGAATGAGCGCCTTCGATGTAGCCCTTAAACTTTCCCTAGGCTACAGAGGCGAAGTTCTTGAAAAAGCAATAGAAGTCTCAAAAGAGTACACAAACTCAATACAGTCTGCAATAAGTCAAATCCTTTCCTTACCGGGAGCAATTCAGGAAACAAAGAACCTTATAGTCATAAGAGGCGAGGGCATAGTAAATTCAAACATAGTTAGTCCAATCTCAACGATGATGGCTGGAGGCCCTCTCTACAAAGAAGACAAGATGTTGGTAGTTGTTTCTAGCCAAAATCAGGAAGAACTTAGAGTATCGGTTAGAATTTCAAGTAAGCTTGTTGAAAAAGGAGTTAACGCTGGTAAAATTGTTGAAAGCGTAGCGAAGAAACTTGGTGGTACTGGAGGAGGACACAATGTTGCTGCTGGAGCAACAATTTCAAGAAAAAAGCTCATTAAGTTCTTAGAGGAGGTTGAAAGCTTGTTAGATGAAAAATCCAGAAATTGAAGTAGAAATAAGAACTAAGGTTGAAGACGAAGATGTTGCTAGAATTCTTACGCTCTCTCTTACTCCTGACGAGGAGTTTGATTTAGAAGGATTAGCTATAAGAACAACTTATGAGAAGAACATTGTAACTACGAAAGTTGTTTGTTCAAGAGGTCCAAGGTCCTTAGCTGAGACGCTAAACGAAATAATGCTTGCTTACGAAGTTGTTTTTGGTTCTATGGAACTTTAAATTCATGGCCAAGTTACAAGCTTTATGTTTTCAGGGAGCTTCTCAAGGTATTTTCTAAATTCCTTTGGCCAATCCTCTGGGTTAAAGCCATGATTTGCAAGCAAAGAAACAACCCATCTTTCAAGTCCATTTCCAGAGCATCCAGTCCAAACTTCTCTTTCTTTTTTCTCCTTAACGTTGTACCATTGCATATACTTGTCGAAATGCACTGAAGCATTTCCAACTTCTAGCCATTCGCTGGTTTCTCTTTCTCCTCTATATGGTAAGTAAACCTCAAAGTCAAGTGTTGCTGGTACGTTTCTTTGCACGTCGCTCGTAACCCCTGCATGAGCCATCCAAACTGGAGTAACTTCTACAGTCCTTACTTCAAGGTCTAAAGTTTTATCGAGGACTCTTTGGTAGGAGTCAACTAGCTTGTCTCTGATCTCTACAACTTGTTCTGGTGTTCCAAGGTATGTAATCTCTATTCTGTTAAAGGCGTTTAGCCTTTCTAAACCAGTTAATCCCCCAGACTCATACCTAAAGCTAAACCCCGACCTATCGAAGAGTTTTATTGGTCCTTGGTCAACGTCAACTATTTCTCCGGAGAATATTTCGTAGAATGGTTCACACTGAGCATATGGCAAAGCATACGTTGGGGGCTTAAGTTTACCCAAAAGCTCAGTTGGTAAAGTTTCGTTTGTAACTTTTACTTTGTCCATGTAGTCTTCGAAGTAAGAAGCATCTCTTGAAATTGGCTCGCAAACATAGAACATTTCATTTGGTATGCCATAAAGTTGTCCTTTCTTCCTCATTACTTCTAACGTAATTAGTTTTGGGAAGTAAGCTTCTACGAAGCCATTTGGCACTGCAATTTCTTCAACTATTATCTTCTCCATGGTTCTCATCAAGGCAGCAAACGGTGGCATGTAGTACCAAATTCCTTGGTCAAATCTTTTAACCCACCCTCTCTTTACTAGCTCTAAGCTTGGGTCAACGTTGTACTTGTGAAGCTTTTGCTGACTGCTCCATCTTACTTCATGTATCTCTTTACCCGTTGGAACCTCCTGTTGCTTCTCTAAGAAAAGCTTAACTATCCTATCTGGAACCTGAGAATAAATTTCTTTTTCAGTTAAGTTAAGTTTTACTCTAACCTCGTTTTCATTGCTCGTTATTTCTTTTGTAAACGGTAAGTTAATTTTCCTAAAATTGCTACCTTCGAAGATTATTTCGTAGTCTTCAATTTGAATTTCTCTCACTCCAACTCCAAGCTTCTTGCCAAGCTCCTCTCCAATTGCCTTTCTTAGCCTTGCAAGAGCATCGTGAGGCCTCACGCTTCTTCCTGAGGAAATCTCCAAGATTATTTTATTATCAAAAACTTCAAAATTTTCAACCTTTGCTGCTTCTTCTTTTATCCTAGTTCCCTTTGAAAGAAGCTCACCTGCTCTAAGCTTAATCCAGTTGCTTAGCTCATTTCTTTTTTCTTCTTCAAGAGGCTTGCTAAGCTTAAGGGTAGCCCTTGCCCTAAAGCTTATCCTCCTTACTTTCTCCATTTCTCCCTACAGAATTGCTTAAATACCTTATTTAAGCCTGAGTGCGTAGAATTGTCGACTAGGAAAAAAAGAGAAAGAGTTGAGCTGTGGCTTGAAGTAACGTCACCAAGCTACTTAGGAGAAAAGCCAGTTGGAAACATGCTGGTTTATTCTGAGCAAGAAGCAATAGGAAGAACCTTAGAGATTCTTTATTCAGACATAACCGAAGATCCCTCGCACTCCTATACAAAAATTAAGCTAAGAGTAGTTGAAGTCTCTGGAGGCGTTGCAAAGACTTCTTATTGGGGTCACGAGGTTTCGAGGGACTACTTAAGAAGCATACTTAGAAGGGGCTCTTCAAAAGTTGAACCAATAATAGATGCTACAACAAAAGACGGCTACTTACTTCGCCTAAGAGTAACCTTAATTACAAGGGAAAAAATATCTTCAAACAAATCAACCTTCATCCACCACCTACTAACGGACATGATGAAGGAAAAAGTTTCTTCAATGAAGCTTCATCAACTTGTTCAGGACATGCTTTCTGGAAAAACTGAGTCTGATATCTTCAACTTAGCAAAGAAGCATGCTAGAATTAAGTATGCTGGAGTTTCAAAAGTAAAGATTCTTCAAACTCCAGAAGTGAAGAAAGAGGAAGTTGCAGCTGCTACTTAGATGCTGAAACTATACTTATTACGTCAAGGTGTTTAAGTTTATAGTCATCAGAGAGCCTAATCATTTTTCTTGCATCTACAGCATAAAGAAAGTTTTTTCCTATTTCGCTATGTATTGCAAAAGCTAAGTCTCTTACAGTTGAGTCTTTGTCCATTAAGTAAACGTCTGGGAGAACTCTTCCTTTGTTGTCTGTAAGTTTCCTTGGGTCTGCAACTGGATAAACTGCAACCATGCCAAGAAGGTTAAAGGTAGCATGCTCCAAAGCTTGCTGCACCCCAGTGCTTCCCCACTTTTCAAGAACTCTTTCTCTTATGAAGTTAAGTGCTTTAAGCTGAGTTTCTTTTATGCTTGTTCCTTCTTTTACTTTAAAGGTGCTTTCTCCTGCAACATAGTCTATGATTCCAAGCTTATCTGCTCTCTTTAGTGCAAGTTCAGCCTCTGCAGAAACTGGGACAACGGAGTAGCCTTCTTTGGTTAATCGTTTGATGTTTTCTTCAGCCTCTGGAACATCTACTTTGTTTGCAACGATCAAAGTTGGCTTTGTTAGTCTCATTAGAAGCTTAGAGAATGCAAGAAAGTCTTCTTCTTTCCATAGCTTTGCTTCTTCTGGAAGATTACTACTAGTAATAACTTCTTTCACTACGCTTTCGTTCTTAGCTAGGTTTGAAATCGTAGAAAATATTGCTTCCGCTAAGTTTAGCTTTTGAACTTCCTGCTTCCTTGCTACTTTTTCCCAGTTCTTCTTCAAAACTCCAACTTGCCACATTACGTACTCTTCTTCAAGGAATTTTATGTCCTTTAGCACATCGTAGCTTCCAGGCTTAACTGGTCTTCCTTCTTCGTCAGTCCCCCCGGAAGCATCTACAATATGAAGTAGGGCGTCAGCTGTACTAACTTCTGTAAGGAACTGATTTCCAAGGCCTCTTCCTTCGTGTGCTCCTGGAACTAAGCCAGGCAAGTCAACGAGCTGCACTGGGACAAACCTGTAGCCGCCCCTTATGAAGGAGTTGTTTGGTTCAGACTTTACTTTGAACTCTTCTGAAACTTCCTTTATCCTAACGTAGCCAACTCCAACGTTTGGTTCTATTGTAGTAAAAGGGTAGTTTGCTATCTTTACTGGGATCAACGTTGCAGCAGCAAAAAACGTTGATTTCCCAACGTTTGGTTTTCCAGTTACGCCTATTAATCTCAACTCCTTGTACTATGGTTAGAGAAAGATTATTTAAGGAGTTTTGTTAGCTTGAGCGCGACGAAGTAAATGAAAGTTAAACTTTCAGAGGAGCTTAAGGCAGAGCTAAAGGCAGCCCTTGAAGATTTTAACAAAGAAGTACTCGAAAGGGTAAGAAAGCTACCTGCAGTGGCTAAGTTAGAAAGGCCTTTCAGAGTTTCAAGGTGCAGACGCCTTGGTTACAAACCAAAGCCTGGCTACGTTGTAGTTGTAAGTAGAGTAGCAAGAGGTGGAAGAAGAAAGCCTAGGCCAAACTCTGGGCGAAGGCCAAAGCACGCTGGTTCTGTACTTTTTACTCCAGGGCTAAGCAGAAAAGAAATAGCAATTTACAGAGCAAAAAGGAAGTTTCCAAACATGAAAGTTCTAGGCGCTCATAAGCTAGTAGAAGACGGAAGGCACATTTGGTATGAAATTGTAATGGTAGACAAAACCTTAGCTTAAACTTTTTAACCAGGTTTTTTAAGTTAGTTGCAAATGAGCTTTGTTCAAGAAGAAAGACTAAGGGTTCCAACTGGAGTTGTAAACTTCGATAAGCTTATAAGCGGAGGTTTAATAAGAGGGAAAACTTACTTAGTTGCTGGAGAAACTGGAACTGGAAAGACAATATTTTCTTTAAAGTTCTTACTTACTGGAGCACAAAATGGAGAACCAGGTTTGTACATTCCCTTCGACGAAACAATAGATAGCACTATAGAAGGTGCCCTAACCTTGGGATGGGACTTGATGGACCCAATAAAGAAAGGCTTAATTGAAATTCTTGACGTTAGACCTTTCTTTGCAGAGGTTACAAGAGAGAAGTTCATGGCCGAAACTGTAAAGGAAGTCATAAATGAACTAAAAAGACACGTGGGAAGGATAAAAGCCAAGAGGCTTGTAGTTGATCCAGTAGCTCCTTTGCTTGGAGAGGTTGTAGATGTATCTTGGACTAGAGATTACATAAGAGCTTTAGTTTCAGCCATTGAAAGGTTCTTAGGAACTACAACAATAATTACTTCAGAAATCCCAACATCTTCAAATGCCTTAAGTAGGTTTGGAGTTGAAGAGTTCTTAGCTTCAGGAATAATAAGATTATCGATTGAGAAGATAGACTTCATGAACGTAAGAACAATAACGGTTAGGAAGATGAGATGGACAAAGGTTGACCTTATGCCATACGTTTATGAAATAAAGCCAGGAGAAGGAATAGTCGTAGGTGATCCTTTACCTACGTTCATGAACAAGGTAAGGAAGCTGTACTAACTTAAACCTTGAAAAATTCGGAAGCAAAAATATGTTGCAAGATTATAACTTAGTTGTTCGTTTAGCCCATAATTTTAGAGAGTAAAAGTGTTTCAGATGCGGTTGAAAATTCTTATGTAGCTTTTCTTTCTAGCAAAATAGTTTTTAAATTTAAAGTACAATTTCTAGCAGTAGGAGTTGCGCCGTTGAATGCTAAAAGTTTCTTTAGCAAATAGACGATTCGTCTACAAAGCTTATAAGACTCTTCTCGTTTAACGAGCTTTCACTATGAACGTAAAGAATTCAATGCTCAAATTAACTGAACTTTTACCTAATGCTCTTAGCAATCAGAAAACAAAAAGTTCTCATTTGTTTAAGCTTTTCAGTCTTTGGTTTATATCTACAGTGCTTCTTCTTTCAGCTTTTTACCCTTTTAATTTTGGAGAAAAAGAGATTGTTTATGGTGCAACTTATAGCACAACAAGCAGCAGTTTACCTCTAATTAATGTATATGGCACAGTTGTAGACCTCAACAATAATCCAATTTGGAGTGTATCGGTTTCTATTTACGATAGCTATGGTTCTCTCGTTACTCAAACTCAAACTTCATCAGCTGGAGGCTTCTTAGTAGCACTAAACCCTGGAACGTACAAGGCCCAGCTTGATAAAGTAGGCTACGAATACAAGTCGATAACGTTTAATGTTCCAAGTACTGGGCCTATGTACCTAGGAACTATTACTTTAGGCTATAGCCTTTCACTTTCCGTAGCATTAACTTACTTAAAAGTAAACTGCCTATCAGAAGTTAGCATACCTATAACAATAAGTGAAAAAGGTTCACGAAATGAACTGGTTAATCTTTCAGTAGAAGTTCCAGAAGGGTGGAGTGCGGGCATTTACTTGGGACAAACTGAAGTATGCGGACTAACCTTAGCTCCAAATCAAGTTCAAAATCTCAATCTTGAGCTGCAAGTCCCCTACAACTCTTCGGGTCTTTACAATGTAACGATTATAGCGTCTGGATGGACAATACAGAATGAAACAATTTCAGTTTACGTTAATAATGCTGATCCACAACTTTTAACTTCCACGTACTCTACTATTAAAGCTATGCCCGATTCAACAGTTAACTTTGATCTAGTCATCAGCAATAAACTTTCAGAAAGGTTCTCTGGTGTAGTATCTATCGAACTTCCAAATGGATGGATCGGAAGCGTTGTAAACAGTGCAGATGGTGGTAACTTGTATGGAATTTCTCTTGATCCTGGAAGTTTTATTAAAGCAACTGCCACATTACAAGTTCCTGGAAATATAACTTCGGGTGACTATATCGTTACTGTAAAGCTTAAAGGCGTAGACCCATACTTTGTATCAAAGCTTCAACTTCATGTTGTTGTGGCACAAGGAGCTCCTGTTGTAAAGCTTCACACAGATTCTCCATATCTTGACGCTTATGCTGGTCAGGCAGTCAGCTTTCCTGTAGATGTAAAAAACGTTGGAGATGCTAACGGTATCATAAGCATAAATCTAAAAGGACTTCCTTCAGGTTATAGTTGGATGGCCAAAGATTCTAGTGGAAACGTTCTTTCTAAGCTTTACCTAAAGGCTGGAGAAGATAAAAACTTGAAGATAGTTGTAAGCATACCTCCACTAGCTGAACCAAGTGTTTTATCTTTTGCTCTAGAAGCCAACTCAAGCAATTCTTACGATAACCTTTCTCTTAGTCTTGGCATCCTTGGAAGTTATAGCATAAATTACGTAACTCAAAGCTTTTATGTAGAATCAACTGCTGGCTCTACAACAACGTTTCAAGTACAAGTCCAAAACACAGGCTATAGCACTTTAACTAACGTAAAAATTAACTTAGCTAATATTCCAAGCAGTTTTGATGTACAAGTTGATCCTAACCTTGTTCTCTTACTTAAGCCTCAAGATACCGCTACTTTTACCATAACAATTACTACTACTGCAGATGTAAGCGCTGGAGATTACTACATAACTCTTGGCCTTACTGCAGATCAACTTACTGCTGACCAAACTTCAAGCTTAGTTAGGGCGCTTCATGTTTATGTGAAGCAAAGTAGTATTGCTGTTTATGTTGGAGTGGGAATCGTTTTAGTTGTGTTGGCAGCGCTGATTATAGTTTATAGAAAATATGGTAGGAGGTGAGAAAGATGGAATACGTAATAGAAACAGAAAACTTGGTTAAGGTCTACGGAGATAAAAAATCAGAAGTTAGAGCACTTGACGGAATTAACTTAAAAGTACCAAAGGGAAGTATCTTTGGACTCCTTGGTCCAAATGGTGCTGGAAAGTCAACTCTAATCTCAATCTTGGTGGGCTTGCTGCTGCCAACTAGCGGAAGTGCTAAAGTTCTAGGCTTCGATGTAGTAAGGCAATCTGTAGAAATTAGGAAGAGAGTTGGCCTTCTTCCAGAAGGCTTTGGGCTCTACGAGTACATGACTGCGCTTGAGAACCTAACTTTCCTTGGACTACTAGACGATATGCCTCCTAACGAAGTAAAGAAAAAGGCTCTTGAAGTTCTAGAGGTCGTTGGGTTAGGCGACAAGGCAAACACCAAGGTTTCTACGTTCTCAAGAGGTATGCTGCAAAGATTAGGAATAGCTCAAGCTCTCCTGAAGGATCCTGAACTGCTTATATTCGATGAGCCTACAGTTGCTCTTGACCCAGATGGCGCCGTGCAATTTAGAAGTTTAGTGCAAAAGTTTGGAAAAGAAGGAAAAACCATCGTAATGTCTACACATCTACTCCATGAGGTTGGAATGATATGTACGCATTCTGCAATAATTAGAAAAGGAAAAATCTTAGCTCAAGGAAGCATAGAGGAGCTATCTCAAGCAGTTAAAGCTAGCAAAGGCTACACTTACGAAATTAAAGTTATGGCAGGTGGAGCTATGCTACTAGAAGAAGTTAAGTCTTTGCCAGAAGTGAAAGAAGTAACGCTCACCAACAACACGCTTAAAATAGTTGCAAAGAACGACGTAGGCTCTAAGCTTTTTGCTCTTATAAACAAAGGAAAATACCAAGTTGAGTCTTTAACTCCTATAAATCCTTCGTGGGAAGACGTTTACCACTTTTACCAAGATGAAGAAAAGGAGGTGGTCGCACAATGAACAAGTCGTTAATTGTTGCAAAAAAGGAGTTCACTGACGCTATAACTAGTAAAAGGTTCTGGCTAATCGTTGGGCTATTCTTGCTACTCTACGTAGTCAACATATACGCAACTTCTTTGGGCTTTAGGATGGGTCTTCTTGGACCAACAAGACTTTTTCTGCAAGCTGGCTCAAGTGTAGTCTCAACGATGAGCATAATGGCTCCATTACTTGGAGTAGCACTAGCGTTTAGCGCAATATCTGGAGAAAGAGAAAAAGGAACATTGAAGGTTCTTCTTTCAAGACCAATATACAGAGAAGACGTAATAAATGGAAAAATAATTTCTTCTCTTGCCTTAATAGCTTTAACAGTAACCGTTACTTCCTTCTTGTCTGTATCTGCCTCAATACTGTTGCAAGGGATAACAGTAACTTTAGACGACGTGATTCGACTTTGTATATTTGTAGTAATTTCAATACTTTTCTCATTCGCTTATTACGCTATTTCTCTCTTTGTGTCAACGCTTTCAAATAGGTCTGGCCAATCATTAGTAGTTAGCTTGGGAGTATGGATATTCTTTGCGTTAATATTACCTTTGCTGGCTAGTTTTATAGCTCTCTCCATACTTGGTCCTCCGCCAAGCTTTCCTTTTCAAAACTTCACTCGAGGACAAAGAAGACAACTTCCTCAAAGCTTTATCGAATACGAAAGGAAGTCAGCGCAAATTTCAAGCACAGTACAAGTAATATCAATAAACAGCCACTACTCTTCTTTAGCAAGCTCACTCTTTGGACAAAGAATACTCTTTGGACAAGAGCAAAACATCGACGTCCTCAGCCTGCTTGCTCTACATTGGATTGATATAGCAGTTCTTATAATCTATCCTATAGTCTTCTTAGCAGCTTCGTATATGGCTTTTACTAGAAGGCAAGAAAAGTAGAAGTATTTTTTTATTTTTTGAAGAAACTAGTTTTAAGCAGCACTCGCTTTGTTAGCTTAAGTAGGAAAGTTCAGCACTAAACAAAAAACTTTGTAAAGAAGCATAAAGTCGCGCACTAAAAGAGTGAGACTGTTAACTTAAGGCCACTCACGATGCTATCTATCGTTCTGAACAGGAACCTCTGGCTATTATTACTTTCTAGAAATGAATTAGAACCTAGGTTCTCATCTGGAAAACAAACATTGAACTTATCCTTCTTTTAGTTAAGGAGACCATTGATAAAAATCTCTAAGTTAAAAATAAGACTTTTCGTAAAACATACTAGAGAACAACAGTCTCTGATGATAGTATAATTTCTCTTACAAATTTTTTGTAGTAGTCGTTTACTTCTACAACAACAACGCCCTCTCCTGGTTGGCCATATACTACTAAGCTTCCATTCTCTGAGACCTCAATTGCAGGTAAAGCTAGTAGGTCTTCTTCTCCTTCAACAAAAACGATGCAACCATTGTCTTTCTCAACAGCAACCTTAAGTATGTTCCAAGCTTCAGCATTTATATGTCCTTGCGGGTTGAACAACTTAAAACAGTACTTTAGTTTGCTTTGAAGTTTTTTTCTTTCACTTTTAAAGTCAACTATAGCCGCTTTAAACTTAATACTGTGTACTAAAAAATTGTTCGTAACGAAATCACCTACACAAAAAGAAATATCTTTGTTTTTGTAGTTGCTCTTTATTGTTTCCGCTACTTCTTCAGGAGTTCCTCTTACGAGCGGCCCTATTGGTATAGAAAGCTTCTTCCTTTGTTCCTCTTTAATTTTGTAGAATAAATTCATCTTATTTTAATAGCATACATACCAGGCTTTTTTGCGTTTATGAGCTTTGCAACATAAGATTCTTCTGGTTTTATTATGTAAACAACCCCAGACCAATTCTCTGAAAATTCTGTTGACCCACAGTTTGGACAAACGCTTTCTGTTGTTATGAACTTACACTTAATGCACGCATGCTCTTTCATTTTTGCTCACTTGCTTTAGCTTCTGCTGCTAGCTTCTTTATGTCTTCTTGAATCCATTCTTCTTTTCCTAAGAATGGTTGCCTGCTCATAACTCCAATCTTATCGCCTCCAGCACCTCCAATGCTTACTGCAGTTATTCTAACTCTAACCCAATCTCCACTTGAAAGAACTCGTCTTGTCTTTCTACCAACTAAGATACCCTGGGACTTGTTAAAGTCAACAAAATCATCGACTATGGAACTAACGTGAAGAAGAGCCTCAAACGGGCCAATTCTTACGAAAGCACCATACTCTTCAACTTCTGTTACTTTTCCTAAAGTAACCTCTTGAACTTCTGGCATAAAAGATAGAACTGTAAATGTAACCTTATGGTAGGAACCGCCATCGCCGGGCATTATTTTACCTTTTGGGTTAAATGAAAAGTCTAAAACAGAGAGAACAAATCCAAGGTCTTCAAAGACCATTCCCTCGTACTTTTCCTCAAGTAAGCTCCTTATGGCATCTTTAACAGACCTACCATAAAGTTCTGGAGGAACTCTTAAAGTATCTTCTAGTTTTATTATCTTAAACAACTTCCCCTACAACTCTACAAAACCATCTATTCTTATTCTTTTCCCTTTAGTAGGAAAGGCAACTGCTACTCCACTTTTTATTAGTTTTTCCCTTAAGCTTTTGTCCGAAGTAGCGACGATCGCTTTACTTTTCTTTGCGACTATTAGAAGGTCTTCGTCAACGTTTTCGCTTTCAGATTTTAAAATTTTGGCTTTTTTTACAATCTCTAGGGCTTTTTTTGCGCTGGAAGCTAACGAACCTCTTCTTATTTTTGAAAGTAAGATAAGTTCCCTGACGGTACTTTCTGTAACACAAAAATCAACCTTATCTAGGAGGTTTTCTAGCTCAACAATGAAGTTTGTCTTGCCCGAAATGCAATAAATTAACGCACTTGAGTCAAGTAGAACCTTAACCATTTAACTCCACTCGTTTTATTTGGCTTAGGAACATAAATAGTTATCGAAAGTTCTAATACTTTAAATACCCATCGTAAAATATTAAGAAATGACCGAAAGATGGAAAATGTCTTCGTAGTAACTACAGCTCTTGGAATAGTAACCTTAAACAGCAATTTAGAAGTTGAGGATACCTTCCCCGTAGAAAACGAGAAAGATTTCCAAAAACAAAGCTTCTTTGAGGCTCTTGTAAGAAATTATCCAAACGTAACTTTTGTTGTTGAAGATGAGAACTTAAAAAAAATTATTGAGCAAGCAAACGGCAAAGCAATTCTCGAACAACCTTCTAAAGGGGGCAGGTGGGTAAGAGAGAATATGCAAAAAGTTTCTGAACTTTTTGGAGTAAAAGACTATCTTAGTAAGTACAGAGAATTTGCTCTAGAAATAACAAGTAAAAGAATCTCTGAAGACTCTGCTAGGCTTGATAAGGAGCTAATAGCCTTAGTAAACGCATATGAAAGCATAAATGGAGCAATCAACGAACTTACAGAAAAACTCCAGGACCTAAACGACCTCTTTTTCCCAGAGCTTAGGAGAGTTTTAAGAAACCCTGAAAAATATGTAAGTTTCCTTACAGAGTATCCTTCAAGAGAGTTGCTTCTAAGTGCAAAAAATGGCAACAAACGATTGGAAGTTGGAAAAGAAGTTGTTAGAGCAGCAGAAAAATCAATAGGAGCACCCATAAGAAAAGAAAGTGAAGAGACTATTTACGAATATGCAAAAGGTATAAAAGCACTTTACAAGCTTAAAGATAAGTTAACTGAAAGAATTGCAGAAATAGCAAGAGAAATAGCACCCAATTTATCAGAAATTGCGGGCCCAGTACTAGCTGCGAAGCTGATCACAAAGGCAGGGGGGCTAGTTGAACTGGCTAAGATGCCTTCTTCTACAGTACAAGTTATAGGAGCAGAGAAGGCTCTATTTAGAGCAATAAAAGAGGGGAGCAAACCTCCAAAGCATGGAATGATATTTCAGCATCCATTAGTTCACAATGCTCCGAGGAAGCTAAGAGGCAAGGTAGCTAGAACGTTGGCTAGCAAGATTGTAATGGCTGCAAGGTTTGATGCATTTTCTGGAGTTGATTCTAGCCAAAAATTAAAGTCCGAACTAAAAGAAAAACTGAAAAAAATTGGAGTAAAGATGGAGGTGTAGCGTAATGAGGGAGATTTTCAAGAACGTTTTTGAGGAAAATGAAAAAATTCTTACTCTTAACTTAGTTCCAGGATTTTCTGTCTATGGCGAGGAACTAATTAAAGTAGAATCAAAAGAGTACAGAGTTTGGGATCCCTATAGGAGTAAGATTTCAGCTGCTATAAAGAAAGGCTTGAAAAACTTTCCAATAAAAGAGGACTCGAAGATACTTTACTTGGGGGCAGCAAACGGGACAACAGTCAGTCATGTCTCCGATGTAGCTAAAGATGGCGCTATCTACGCCGTTGAGGTTGCTTTCAGACCAATGAGAGACTTAGTTGAGAAAGTTGCAAAAAGAAGAACAAACGTAATACCAATACTTGCAGATGCAAGAAAGCCGTTTAGCTATTGCTACCTAGTAGAAAGTGTTGACTTAATTTACGCTGATGTTGCACAACCAGATCAAACAGATATAGTTTACAGCAATGCTCTTGCCTATCTAAAGCCTGGAGGAATAGCATGCGTAGCAGTAAAGGCAAGCAGTATAGACTCAACAAAGGATCCTCACGTAGTAGTAGACGAAGAAATTAAAAAGATGGAAAAGCTTGGCTTTAAGTTAATGGAAAGAGTAGACCTAGAACCATTTGACAGGGCTCATGAAATGGTAGTTTGTAGGTGGAGATAGTTGATAGCTTCGGGAAGTGATGAAGCTGGAAGAGGAAGTATAATAGGACCACTTGTTGTAGCTACAGTAGTGCTAAACCAAGAGGACGAAGAAAAATTTAAAGAAATTGGTGTAAAAGACTCAAAGAAGCTATCTCCAAAAAGGAGAGAGGCGCTTAGCAAGATAGTAAAAAAGAACTGTGTGAGCTATAAAGTTTCTTACCTAAAACCAAAAGTTATAGATTCCTACGTATGGAAAAGGATAAAAATGAAAACACTGAACTACCTAGAAGCTAAGATAATTTCTAAGCATATAACGCAACTAGCTCCAGATGTAGCTTACGTTGATTCTCCATACTCAAAGCCTGAAACTTTTAGAGTCATGATAGAAAAGATCATAAGAAACAACAATATAAAAATAATTTCTGCTAACAAAGCTGAAGACAAATGGGTGGAAGTTGCTTGCGCTTCGATTGTTGCAAAAGTCGAAAGAGACAAAGCGGTGAGAAAAATAGCAAAGAAGTACGGTTTCTTTGGAAGTGGATATCCTTCGGATAGAAGAACTAGAGAGTTTTTGAAGGAGATTATAAAAGATGGAAGGAAGTATGACTTTGTTAGGTGGAGTTGGAAAACAATAAACAAACTTAGCTTAAGGCAACTTAAGCTTCTTAAAACTTAACACTCTTCGCAACTAAAATCTGGAGGATTTATTGAAAATTCTTTCTATAGTTAAAACTCATGCTTTCTTGCTGATTAAGTTAAACTTTTAAGATTTTGTTAAGTTCATCCTGAGATATAAGTCCTCTTTGTTTCAACATTACTGCTACTTCTCCTATGTCAAAGACTTTCCTTAATCTTACATTGTTTTTAAGTAGGTTTTCTTCTCCTCCCTGAAGCCTATCGAATACAACGGCAGCTGTTTTAACAGAAGCATCATTGCTCCTTAGTTCACTTACAACCTGTAGTACGCTTGAGCCTGTAGTCAGTACGTCGTCGACAACTATAAATTCTCTTGCTGAGCTTAGGTCGCCCTCTATCAGACTTTTTGTACCATAGTCTTTCTGCTTCTTTCTAACATAAATTAGAGGCCTTTCAGTAGCATAAGCAAGTGCAGTAGCTAAAGGAATGCCCGAAAGTTCAATAGTTGCAATGCCAACATCTTGAGATAGCTCTTCCTTTAGTGCTTCTTTAAGTCCGAGTACTGCAAGTTTCAGTAAGCGCGGATAAGAGGGTAAAGGTCTTAAGTCAATGTAGTAGTTGCTTGAAAGTCCAGAGCTTAACTTGAAGTCACCAAATTTTATTAGTTTCTTTTCCCATATGCCTAGTAACAACTCTTCTTTGAAATTCATGACAATAGCTTTGATTCTTTATTTTAAAACCTTTCTTTCAACTTGGAGCTACTTTTATAAAAACTTCTTTTGTTCTAATATGATCTTCTTAACTTCCTCAAGAGGATTGGAAGATTCATAGATAGAACGTCCAATTATTTCGAAGTGTGCGCCATTAGCTATTGCAGAACCGTACGGTGCTCCTTGCACACCAACACCAGGACTTAAGAGAATCAGTTCATTGTTCATTGGCAAAATTTCTTTCACCTTCTTAATCATAGCAGGCCTAGTCGCAGGAACCACAAAACCAGAGGGTTCTGCTAGCAAAGACTCACTAATTATTTGCTCAACAACTTTGTCCATTATTACTGAGGCTCCTTCATTAGACATCGTAGCTAAAATGAAGAGAGCTTTGTTTTCTTCTTTAACAGTTCTTGACAACCCATCTAAAGATCCTTTGAAGCCCATAAAACCATGGGCAATTACAGCGTCAAACCCATTCTTGAACAGTATTCTTGCAATTTTTGAGTTGGTATGACTTACGTCTGCAATTTTAGCATCGGCTATTGAAACAAGACCTCTTTCTCTTAACAAGAGAATTATTTCTTTTATTCTTTCTAATCCAAAGGATAGTATTGTAGGATAACCAAATTTTACGCCTACTAAGTAAGGCGCAACTAGATCTAAAAGATTCTTTCCTCTGTCATAATCTTCTATGCTATCTAGGTCGAAAGCCAAAATTATCTTTGAAGAGGTTTCTTTCGATTTATGCAACATCTTACTTACTACTTCATTCATTTTTTCTACGCATAGCAAGCAAAAACATTATAAAAAAGTATTGCTACTTCCAAGCGAAACAGGAAATAGGAGTTACTTTTCAACTATCGTCTTTCTCTATGATGTCTATAACTTTTATTAGCTCGTGCAAACTATCTATGACAAAGTTTACTTCATATTTCTCGTTTTCTATTAAGCTTCCTTTTCGTCTTAGCAAAACTGAGTATCCGCAAATTTTTAAGAAACTTAAGTCGAACTTGGAGTCTCCAACTCCAAGAACTTCCTTTGGTTTTATATTGGCTTTTTCAAGAATTTTTAGTAGGGCTTCACCTTTTTTATTTAGGTCGACAGCAGCAACACCAACTCCAGTACTTCGACCTTTTTCATCGAATAAAATTTCATTAGCAATAAAGAAGTCAACACCAAGTTCCTTCGAAACTTTTTCAGCCAACAAGCTTATGCCACTACTGACGATTGCCACCAGTTTACCTCTTCTTTTAATTTCAGTTACAACTTCTCTTGCTCCCTCATTTAGAGGAATCTTACTAAACACATAGTTGAAGACGTTTTTGGAAATGCCCTTGGGCCATAAACTGAGGTCATGAGCAACGAATTGTTCATAGTTTATCTTTCCATCTACATAAAGTTTTAGGCCTTCGTCACTTTTTTCCTCAGTTCCAAAGAACTCATGAACCTTTCTCCAACTACTTTTTTCTTCTACCAAAGTACCATCCAAATCAAAAGCAACCAACTTTATCTTAGGCATGCTTCTTTTTCACTAGTAAAGTGTTTTAATAATTTCTCTCACCACCAAATAAACTTTTTTGTGTAACTTCTTTTGTTCCCACTTCTTTCACTTGCCCCCCAACTTGAGATTTTATCTTATACGCTAATTTTGCACCTATTCCAGGAACTTTAACAAGATCGTCAAACGGAGTTTTAGCGATATCTTCCCTACTTCTTATGCCAAGTTTATATAGATTTCTAGCCCTCACTCTTCCAATGCCTTCTAGGCTTACTAAGTCCAACAGCTCACTCTTTACTCCATATTTTACTCTTGTACTCAGTACCTCAAAGTTCTTGACGAGCTCTGGATACTTCGACCACTTTGCAATCTCAGAAGCTGCAAAGAGAAGCCACGTAGCTTTTTCGTTTAAAGCATACAAGTCGCCGGGCTCAAGGTCTAATTCTTCGTAAATTTTATCTAAAGGGTATTCGTTTATCCACATCTCGATTGCTCTAATTGTTTTCAGTTGGTCTTGAATTGAAGACTCCGTTTCTAAGAAGTAAAGTTCATCGTAATGCTCACTTATAAAACTATCAATCCATGGTAAATCCTTTCTAGTAGATGAAAGAAGAGGATGCATGTCTGGAGTAGAAACTACAATTTGTAAGAGCGTAATTTCAGAAACTTTTCTTGGAAGGGAAGAAAGCTTATCCAATATTGAAAAGGCAGTTTCTGGAAGCACGTAAAGTTCAGCAATTCTTCTTCCTAGGGGAGTCGCCTTTATTCCATTTGAAAGAACAACTGCGCCATTCTTCATTAGGTAGTCTAAGGATTGCATTACTTTGTATTTAATTAGTTGTGGAGTTGTTTGTTTTGCTAGAAAAGTCTTCTCAAACACCTCTTCAAGCTCAACTTCATCTGAAGCTAGCCCAACAACTATAGTTGAAAGAACAGCAGAAGAAAGATAGCTGGACAATGTAAGGTTTGACCTTATTGGCTCAGGCTTTGCCCTAATGTAGTTATCTACAAAATATTCGATATCTTCCTGCTTTCTAGCATATATCAAAGAATAACCAACATCATCAAACTGAGGTCTTCCAGCTCTACCTGCCATTTGCTTATATTCTAAAATAGGTATTTGCTGGTACCCAACTTCTTGGGAGTATCTTTCTAAAGAAGTTACACAAACATACCTAGCAGGTAGGTTAACTCCAGCAGCTAGAGTTGGAGTTGCAACTAAAATCTTGATGTAGTGCTTCTTAAAAGCTTCTTCAATTTTTCTCCTCTGAAATGAGGTAAGTCCAGCATGATGGAATGCAGCTCCTTTCTTCACCAAGTTGGCAAGCTCAGAACCTACTGGAGTTAAATCTTCAATCGAGAGAAGCTCAGAAGAAATTTTTTCGAGGATTGCTTTTTCATTTTTGCTTAAAGCTAACGACGACACTGGGGAAAGCTTCCTAGCTAGGGCTACTGCTCTTTTTCGCGTTGGAACAAAAAAGAGAATTTGACCTCGGTTGTCTTTTATTGCATGATTTGCTAAATCTTGAAGTTCATCTCCAAAGACGTTGCTAACTTGAATGGTTTCATCCTCAAGAACAATACTGTTGGAGAAGAACACCCCTTCCTTAAGAGGAACTGGCCTCCAGTCACTTTGAACTAGTTTTGCATTAAGCCACTCAGCAATTTTTTTGGCATTTGTTACCGTTGCGCTTAAAGCAATGTTCTGAGAATTAGGAGAAATTTCTTTCAGCCAAGTTAAGATCATTTCAACAACAGGACCGCGATCTGCAGAACCTATTAAATGAATTTCATCGAACGTTAATAAGGATATATTCTTTAACCAAGAGGGCTTATGTCTAATCAAAGAATCCATTTTTTCATAAGTTGCAATTATTACGTCAAACTTTCTAAGCTCTTCTCCAGTTGAATAAAAATCACTAGTACTTATTCCAACCTTTATTTTTGAACCATCCTTCTTTTTTATTTTTAGAGTGGAATTAAATTCTTCAAACTTTTCGTTTGCAAGTGCCTTCAACGGCACTAAGTAAACAATTTTTCCTTCGTTGTTGTAAACTTTATTAGCAGCTGCTATGATTGGAACTAGAGTTTTTCCAGATGCAGTGGGTGCAGAAATTAAAAGATTCTGCCCCTCCAACAAGCCACTCTTAACTGACTGTTCTTGAACAGGATAGAGTGTGCTAAAGCCAAGTTCTCTTAATGAAGCTTTTACCTCTTCTGGTATTTCAAGGTCTTCTACTCTCAAAAATTTCACCTAACTCTTTTCAGCGATTTGTCGTCAGGAGAGTAAAATACACCATCTCTTAAAAGCTGATTTATCAAACGTCTAGCGTCGTTTTTGTCTATTCCTTTTTCTTCGCACCTCTTTAGAACTTCTTCTATCGAGGCAGAACCAAATTCACTTTCAAGCTGGTCACAGATTGACATTATTGTGGACATTTTTTCTCTTGTTGAGCGAGGTTTACCAGTTATGGCATCCACGTCTATTTGTCCTGTTTCCATGTCAATTCCAACTTGCTCCATCGAAATCCTATACAACCTTATTGCTACCTCAGCATCCTCTTTTAGAACTTCATCCCTAAGCATCAGCTTAGCTCTTGCCTCACTCAGCCTTATAAGAGACTCTAGTTGCCTTGGAGTTATTTGAAGTGAAGTGCTTGAGCTCGCGCTTCTTAAAGAGAGGAAATATGCCTTAATTGTTGCTTCTGCTTCTTTGCTAAGCTTTGGCTCAATTGTTTTTGCATAGGCAATGAACTTCCTCAAGTAGTTGATATCAAAGATTTCTTCTTCTAATACTTCTTCGTAACGATGTTGCGCTAAAATATGAGTGACAAGTTCTTCATCAGCCGATGGATTTGGAACGTCTCTCAGTATGAAATAAAGGTCGAATCTTGAAAGTATCGTGCTTGACAAGCTTACGTTGTCGTAAAAACTTCTATTTGGGTCGTAACGTCCTAGTTGAGGATTGGCGGCAGCTAAAACTGCAGTCCTAGCATTCAGAGTAGCTACTATTCCTCCCTTTGCAATACTACATGTTTGCTGCTCTAAAGCTTCATGAATTGCTACTCGATCTTCTTCTCTCATCTTTTCAAATTCATCGATAGCTGCTAAGCCCTTATCGGCAAGCACTAAGGCTCCAGCTTCTAGCATAAATGTACCACTTTCATCTCTTACTGCCGCTGCCGTAAGTCCAGCTGCTGTAGCACCTCTACCAGAGGTGTATAAACCACGTGGTGCAATTCTTTGAGCGTACTTCAATAGTTGTGACTTTCCGGTTCCGGGATCTCCAACAAGTAGAATGTTTATGTCGCCTCTTACTCTAATTCCATCTTTAAATTGCTTGGGTACCCCACCTACTAGTTGCAGGAGTATAGCCTCCTTAATGTGAGAAAGACCATGTATCGAAGGAGCGATAGAAGAAACCAGCTTTCTATAGAAAAGAGGATCCTTAACGTCTTTCTTGAATTTTTCAATTAACTCTTCGCTTAATACTAAGTCTGAACTTTCTTCTGTTTCAATTTCAACGTTGTTAACTTCTAGCGAAAGTTCAAATATCTTTGACTTGGGTTTGCCAAATGCAGACTTAGCATAACGAATCCCAACTATTCCAGTTAACTTAACTCTATCGCCAGGTCTAACTTTATTTGTTAGGTCTCCAGTTAAGTTAAGGTCAATAGTTTGAGGAATTTGTCCTGCTGGCAAAGACTCTGGTTTTTCTTGTATGGAAATCATTTGAAAATCGTCAAACACAGACTTGGAAGGGTCAAGCTCAAAATTACTTGGGCTATTAGCGTTGCAAGCAGGACAAGCTTTTGGAAGAGTTAAACTTTGAGAATTTTGCTCAACTGAAATGAGAGTTCCACAGTTCAAACACCTGAAAGTCCCTTCAACAAGCTGCGTTTTTACTTGAGATTGCCTAACTACAACGCCTTCTATTTTAACAATTTTTCCTATGAAAGAAGAATTAAGATCTCTTATTGTTACAGATTGTGGATAGCTACTTATCCTAACTCTAACTTTTCTTATCTTCTTTGCATACTCAGCATCGTGTTCAGCTAAAATCATTAGGGCAGCTTCTTCAAACTGCTTTATTGCTTCACTTGGATTCTTTTCCAAAAACTCACAAAGTTTGCTGTCAAAGACAAGCATGTCTTCAAAGCTTACTACTATTGATTTCTCTAAGTTTATTGGCATGCTTATTATTGCATCCAAGTACTTAAACTTACCCTCGCTGTCGGAAAAGCTTCTAATAAAGTTTGAGAAAAGAACAGTTATAGACTCAGTTTTATCTTGCTCCAATTCCAAGCACCTCCCTCTGCCATGAGCCTATAACTTCCCTTAACAAATAAAAGAGATACTTTTCCTCTGGGCTAAAAGAACTTATTACCTCTGATGGAATTGAAGGAAGGACAAGATATCTTAATATTTTTTTAATTCTTAAGCTAACAATTTCAATAACCAGAGAATCAATTTTTTTATCTTTCATATTTAAAAGTGCTTCTTGCGCTAGGAGATAGAAGTTTTCAGGAAGAGAAGAAAGCTTTGTTTCCTTGTACTTTTCGTTCCAGCTAAGCATTTTTAGGTTTTTCTCCGACAACTCAGAGTTTGATATTTCCAGCAACCCATTTCGCTCCATGATAGAAGCAACAAAGTATGGAACTTCAGTACTTGAAGACTTCTTTACTTGAATCTCTCCAAAAAGAGTGGAGGAAAGTTCTATTTCTGACTTTGGCGTCGCTTTTACTGGCTTTACCAGTAGCTCAGCTCTCACTCTGCTTATGCCTTTTTTAACTAAAAGACTTACTAGAGCACGTTCGCTTTCCATCAAACTTATAGTTAGTATTCTAGTAAGAGAGCAATATAACCTTATCTTTAAAGTTTAATTTAGGTTAACACTAAGATGCTTGTATAAAAGTTTTCTGAAATTTAGAAGGTTCTAAGGCTTAAAGAAAACTTAAAAATGAGCTCTAGAAGAGATTTCAAAGTCCTATCTTTGGTTATTTTTCATTATGACGAAAACATTAGTTTTAATAAAACTTTAAATTGCTTAAAAAATACTAGATAAAATCAAGATGATGGAAACTGAGCAGGTTTGGACTGAAAAGTATAGACCAAGACGCCTAAGCGAAATGGTTGATAGAGAGGAAATTGTTAAGAGACTTGAAACATTTGTAAAAACAAAGAATATGCCTCATTTACTTTTTGTTGGACCACCTGGAACTTCGAAGACAACTTCAGCATTGGCATTAGTTTACGACATGTACAACGGAAATGTTTCAGGAAACTACATAGAGCTGAATGCTTCAGATGAAAGAGGAATAGACGTTATAAGAAATAGAGTAAAGGAATTTGCCCGATCAGTCCCTTTGGGCGAGGTGCCATTTAAAATCATCATACTAGACGAATGCGACAGCACTACTGAAGAAGCACAACAAGCACTAAGGAGAACGATGGAACGATACTCAAACACAACGAGGTTTATCCTAATAGCAAACGAACTTTACAAGATAATAGAACCAATCCAATCCAGGTGTGCAGTTTTTAGGTTTGGCCCAATTCCTGACAATGCGATTCTAGAGAGACTAAGGGAAATAGCAACTAAAGAAAACATAAAGTATGAAGAAGAGGCATTAAAAATGATAGTTGAAAAGTCAGAAGGAGATATGAGAAAGGCAATTAACTTTGCGCAAGGGGCTGCAGCCATCGAAGGAGCCATAACGGTAAAATCAGTAAAGGACTTCATTGGGTATGCTGGAGTTGGAAAAATCGACCAAGTGTTTGAAAAAGCATTTCATGGCGACCTAGAGGCAGCTATGAACACATTAAACAATTTGCTGTACAATGAAGGAATACCTCCAAAGGAAATAATAAGAGGAATTCACAAAAATGTAACGCAATCAACTCTTAGTGCTCAAGAAAAAGCAGACATGGTTTCCATGTTAGCTGACGTAGAATACAGAATTCACTCCGGAGCCGATCCAGAAATTCAAATTTCTGCCTTACTTGCTAAAATAAGTATGCTTTCGGCAGATAAAAGAAAGAAACAAAGTAGCTAAAGTTAGGAGAAAGACATTTAAAGTTAATTGTAAGCTGAGAAATTAACAAATGCTTAGAGAGATTTGGACTACTAAGTTTAAACCAAAAAACTGGGATGAGATAGTTGGAAATGAAAAAGCGCGAGAGGAATTTTTAAACTGGTTAAAAAACTGGTCTCCAGAAGGGAAGAAGGCAGCACTTATCTATGGACCAGCAGGAGTTGGAAAGTCTTTAACGGTAGAAATTGCAGCAAAAATGCTTGGTTACAACTTAATCGAGCTTAATGCAAGCGACTCGAGAACGAAAGACGTTATACTGGAAAAGGTTCTTCCAGCTTCAAGAAGTAGATCGATTTCAGGAAAACCAAACTTAATTTTTCTTGATGAAGTTGACGGGATATATCAGCGAGAAGATGTTGGGGCGGTTAGTGCTATAAAGCAGTTAATCGATCAGGCAACTAGTCCAATAGTTATGGTTGCAAACGATCCTTGGAAGCAAAGCTTAAGAGAAATAAGAGAAAAATGTCTTATGATAGAATTTAGTAGGCTAAGAAAAGACCAAGTACTAAAGAGGCTAAAGAAGATCGTTGAAGAAGAGGGCATTCTTATAAAAGATGAAGCTTTGGAAGCAATTGCTGAAAGATCGGGAGGAGACATGAGAAGTGCTTTAACAGATTTGGAAGCATTAACTACAGAAAGCGAAGTTATAAGCAACGGATCTGTAAAGAGCTTGCTTGGAAACAGAATTAGAGAAGAAAGTGTATTTGAGGCGATTAGACATGCGATCTACGCAAAGAGTATAAACGAAGCAAAAACGCACCTTATGAGCGTAGACATGAATCCTGATGAACTTTTAGACTGGATATATGGAAACTTTCCTAACATTGCAAATGATAGTACGAGAGCTTATGAATTTTTAAAGAGAATGGCAGACGCGGACTTTATACTTGCAGTTGTTCAAAAAAATAGGTCATGGTCGTTAATTCCATATATTTATGATTTGTTAGCGATTGCTCTTATGGAGTCAAAAAAAGGAGGATACATTAGACTTTCTAGGCCAAATAGAGTATCAGAAAAATGGATAAGGATATCAAAAGGTCAGGAAAGGGCTGAAAAAATAAAAGAACTGAAAACAAAGTATCATGAAACTACTAGAACAATCATATTTGAAACTTTGCCTTTGATGAACTTTATAGCAGAGAAAAAGAAAGGTAGCTCAAGGCCAAGAAGAAAATAACTTGATTAAACTTTGCACTCTTTCGTTGTCTTTGTTTAGTCTGTATATTTTTACTCGACCCAGCAGTACTTCAGACACCATTCCTACATTCCTTAGCAAAATAAGGTTAGAAACAGCTGTTTTGTGATTTACTCTTGCTCTTAGTTCAATTTGAGTAATAGTTAGCTCTTCCTCTTCTGAAAGCACCTTCAGTATCCGATAAAAAGGAGTTAAAGCTCTTTTTTTAATCTTAAGCTCTATTTGGTTCATTGTTGACAAAAATTAAAGTTGACCTCCCAAACCTTCCGAAGCTTTTCACATCCCTTTTTATTAAGCCCTTTCTTTCTAGTTGAACTAGTATGTTCCAGAATTTTGTGTATGAAATTAACTTTTTTCCCTTTCCTTTACAAACCTTCTTGTAACTTTCCCACAAAAGGCTAGACTTTATTGGATTAAGAGGCTCGTTTCTTTTTAGTTCGGAGATTACGTTAAAAATTAGTTCTTCCTCACTTGAAAGAGTAAAAGATTCTCGACTATGTGAAACGATGGTTTTAGAATAAATTTCATCTATGTCACTCTGAACTACCTTCTCCTTTTTTGCACTTTTTGCCTCTAAAATCAGACTTGAGAGAAGAGAAAGAGCTAAGCCTATATCTTCGTAGTTGGTTGAGAGCTCAGCAAGACGCTCTAAACTACTCTTAGAAAACTTAGGGTGAAGAGGCAACAAACTTATCCTATACTTTATTATGCTATAAGCTTGTTCTCTTGTATACCTATTTAACCTAAGTACGGGGACTCTCTGAAATTCTCTTATTGATTGCCTCAGGTTTTCAAATTCTTTTTCATCAGCTGTGAAGAGTAGCGCGAGATTTCTACTAGCTTCTCTGAAATTTTCATTTAGTTTCAGTAGTGCACTAAGTAAGAATTTATTTTTGTTAACGACTAAGCATTCAACGTTGTCAAGAACCATTAAGGTTTTAACTTTATCGTAAGCGAAGTATCTCAATAAGAAAGATAGAAGTTCTTCTGTTGAAGAACCCTTAACTCTCCTTGAAGTTATACCAAGAACGTTAATTACCTTCGAAACTATTTTGAATTCACTATTTTCAGTGCTGCAGTCAATTACTATGCTTCTGAGACCTAACTTCGCTCTTAGGCTTTCAGCTAGCTTAAGTGAAAGTGCAGTTTTTCCTGAACTTTTTGGCCCAAGTAAGAGGAAGGTAGGAAAAGAGCCCAGCCTAATTCCTGTAAGATAGAAAGATTCTAGTTCACCTAATTCTTTTTCTCTAAAGGGGAGATTAGGTGGGAGGTAACCTCTAGTTAAAGGAAATAGATAGTCTTGTGCTTTTTGTTCAAGCATCATTGCTTCTTCTTGTCCTTTCAAGTACCTCTTTCTTCGGTTATATGTTTTACGAATTTGCAGGCTTTGTCTCTCAGGGAGTATAATGAAAGTGGAAGAGTACTTCTTAGTAGAGAAATAATTATCTTATTGTCTACTGTTTCAAAGTATAGAATAACTTCGGGAGAAATAACGTCTAGCTCATAACCTTTTGTTCTTACTGCTTTAAGAAGCTCCTTTTTTATTGGATCTAAAAAGCCTCTTAAAGACTTCTTAGATTTTAGCATTACCTTAATTTTCTTAGTTGAATTTAAGTCTTCAAGTAAACTTAAAGCAGATGCAAGCACTTCGTTTTTGTTTAAGTTGCAAGTTTTGTGAATTGGAATAATTCTAATGGTGTATCTTGGCAAGGAACTAAAGACTAGATGCAAGAAGTCGTTCTCGTTAAGCTTTGTTACTATTTTAAATGTGTTTTTTCGTTCAGTTTCTACTATCTTAACATCTTTGTCTGCTAAAAGAACGACATCCAACAACTCTATTTTTGCTTTGTTCTCTTTATTCGAAACTGAGACCACTAGAAATTCTGCCATCATACCACCCCCTTGGCTTAAATTATGCCAACTACCCCTTTCCAAAAAAGGTTCGGCGTTAGGGCAGGATTCACGCTTTTCTCACTCACTGATCTGCAAAGTTCAAAACACCACCTCACAAAACTCATCGCACTATGGGCTACGTTTAGCATACTCAGCTTGAAAACCTTTCCTTCAACATAAACATGAACACTCTTTTGCATAAGAAACGTTCCCTAAGTTTTTAATATCCTCAACATTTATTTAAGCCTTCGCAACTCGTTTCTATGCGTACATAGGATCTTCCTGATAACGCATGGTAAATTTTATATGGTGAAAGCTTTACCAAAAAGATTTTATGAAAGAAATCCAAGGTGGAAAAAAGAAGAAGGTCTTAGCATTAATAATCATACTAGTAGTACTGACTTTAATAGTAGGATACCTCGAGTTTACAAGTTCAAGTAAAGGTCTAGGTAAAAACTACTTAGCCATAGTAGAACTTTCAGGTACAATTGCATACGAAGAATCTAGTTTTATTTCAGGAAGAACAATAGCTCCAAGTAACGTAAGAAGTCTTCTAAAAACAGTAGAAGAAGACTCAAATGCTAAAGGTGTTCTTATTGTGATAAACAGCCCTGGAGGAAGTGCTACTGCTTCAGAAGAAATTTACTACCAAATAAAAGAACTTGCAAAAAAGAAAACAGTTGTGACATACATAACAGAATATGGTGCGTCTGGTGGATACATGATAGCTTTGCCTTCAAAAGAAATAATAGCTTCACCTTTATCGCTCACAGGTTCAGTAGGAGCAGTTTCCGTACTTATAAATTACGGTAACTTACTTAACAAGTTAGGAGTTGAGGTATACACCTTTAAGAGTGGTAACTTTAAGGATATTGGCAGTCCGTATAGAAACATGACTGAAAGTGAACAAGAAGTATTTATGGAAATGGTAAACGAAACTGCTAAAGACTTCATAGAAAAAGTTGTAGAAAACAGAGGGGATAAAGTAAACTTGAGCGAAGTTGTAACTGCTAAACCGTACTTAGGAAAGCAGGCACTGAAAGTTGGATTAGTCGACGAAGTTGGAAGCTTCGATTACGCAGTTTCTAGAGCAAAACAACTTTCAGGTTTACCGCAAGATGCACCAACTAAGGTTATTTTGCTTCCAAAGCCATCAATTTTAGACTTACTGTTAGGCTCAGACACTCTTACTGGATATAAGGAAAAATCCATGGAGATAAGCTACGAGATACTTCTAATGTGGCCCTTGCAACAAATTAATCTCGACAAATAACAAAAGGCAACTAGTACTTTAGTAATTTCTTCAGTAACTCGTAAAGGAACAACAAGGTTGCAGCAAAAATTGAGATGAAGAAAGAAAAAATAAAAGAAGCAGAGATGCCAGAGTATGAACCTAGGAGAAAAGGGGAGTACTGAGAAATTAATCCTGCTAGATAAGGACCTAAAGCCAAACCCACAGTGTTAGATACATTGTAAACTCCAGCTGAAATACCTTTTTTCTTTTCACCTCCTACAACAGAACTAAAGTGCATGCCAGAAATTGTAAAAATAGCGTAAAAAAGCCCTCTAAATGATTGAACCACAAAAAAGCTGTAAAGGTTTTTTACTGATGCGTAGCCTAAGTACACCAACCCTAAGAAGAACTCGCTCACTGAAAGAAGCTTCAGTGGGCCTACAGCATCAGAAAGCTTTCCTGAGAGCAACATGGAGGGAACCTCAACCAGAGCACCAATTGCTAAAATTAGAGAAAGCGAAAGAGCGTTGTTTCCATTTTCTAATATAAATATATTCAAAAAATTACTAGCAGCCCCCATTCCAATGCTAGCAAGAAATACACTAAAATAAAAGAAGATTATAGCTAAATTATTTTGCCTTGTGCCATTGTTAGTGTCTTTGCTAAGATTTAAGTTAGTAACATTATGACTAACGTTGGTGTTAGCCTTAAGCAACAGTATAAGAGGAAGCGTCAGTACAGAGAAGAAGAATGCAAGAACAAAAGACCCCTTTAACGATTGCATTGCAACAAACCCAGAAATTATGCAAGAAAAAACCCATCCAGCAGAACCAGAAAGCCTAAATTGACCAAGGTTTGTACCCAGTTTTTCGCTTCTTGATGTTTCCGCAATTATAGACTGTGAAAGAGGGGAAAACATGCCTAAAGAAAAAGAGGAAAGAATATACCAAATGTAAGTGTCACGTGGATTTGGTAAGTAGGCAATGAACGAAGTAGACAAAGATCTAATGAGAAAAGTAAGAAGAAGCAGATATTTATAGTTATGGAAACGGTCAAAAAGAAATCCAGAGAGTAGCTGGGCAAAAAATGTAAAAACAACATTTGAGCTTAAAACCATTCCAATCTCAACGTAGCTTATACCTTCAGACCTTAAGTACCAGCCATAGTACAAGTAAAGGGGTGCAAGTGAACTCCATGTTAAGAAGCCAAGTAGAAAAATTATTTGGAAGTTTGTAAACTTCATTTTAGGCACGTTTGAAAGCAGGATGAAAAATGCTACGAATATAAATCTTCTTGAACTTACGTGGAGAAAGACTTACTTTAGCGAACTCAAAAGTTTCAGCCCTTCTTCAACAAGTAATTCTCCGGAACCTTTCTTGAGCCTATTCCAGTACGTGGGTACTACTTCATACCCTCCTTCCTCATAAGAAGTTAGAGGAGCAATATATCCAACATAACCATTTGCATAAGAAACCACAGAAGTTAATCTGAATGGTGAGTTTGACTTTACCTTAAGACCAAGCTCTACAAACGGTTCACCAGGTAAAGCCAATATGGCATAATCGCCAATTCTTATTGCTTGCAAATTTGCAACAGTTTTGTCTGGAAAGTTTTGGGTTTTTATTTTATCTAAGTTTTTCTTTAAGTATCTTAGTACTGCTGTAGCTTCTTCAATTTTATCTGTGGGAGTAGCCTCTGTGGGGGAACGACTTGAAGAAAAACTCTTTATGTAGTTTTCCTGGTCTTTGTACATTTTTTCAGCAAGTTCAAGAGAGGGTTTCTCTAGTTCCAATTCTATCTTCTTAAACGCATGACTTACTTCAACGTTGTCTAATAGCGTAACATTCTGGATTGCATCTACTACCTTGTCAGATAAAGCAAGGCCTAGACGTTCTACATCGTCAAATGTTCCGTTACAAGCATAGCCCTTGCAAGTTATTGGATTAAGGTCTCCATCAGCACCATTAAAAAACAAAGACACTAATTTATCATTTATTAAAGATTCGACTGTTCTAGTAGCACAGCCCATAAAGTCTGAAGAAATTTGATAATTGCTTGGACCAAGAACCACACCATGACATGCGTAGTTAATCGTTACTGCGATAGGATTGTTGTCGTGATCTGTTGCGAATGTGACTATTAGCTCGGGATCAGTTGGTCCATCTTTTTTCCTTCTGTTAAAAGAGATGTTTAAACTAGTTGAACCAAAGCCAATGTAACCGCTTTTTGACTTTTCTACCGCTCTTATACCTGCTTCTACTACTAGACCTAGTAACGACCGATAGTAAGCATTATTTGATTTATTTTCGTGGTTATCTGAAGAAGAAATATTTGGAGAAAGCGAAGGACCAGAATGGGTATGAGTAGCAGCTATTAGAATAGCGCTCTGATCGATACCAGTTTCACTAGAAATCTTCTCTGAAACTATAGAATAAAGTTCTTCTGGAATATTCAAAAGGTCGCATGAAATTAGTAAGGCTTCAGAATTCCTTGAGCTTATGAAGAAGGCTTTTGCAAATAGTGGATCATGCACACCTTCGCTTGGTTTGTACCTTGCAGCAAATCCGCCCAGCCAAACATTATTAGTTGGAGTTATGTCTACTTTTGCGGCACCTATCTCCAATTTTTATCGTTTTCATACCTTAAAAAGGTAATTAAAAACCTTTCTTAATTAAGTACCCTTATATTGTGGGTTTTGTAAACTTCATTTGCCTTACCAAAGCAGCTCCTGTCAGCACTGGAACGTCAACTTCCCACCACTTTATCCAATATCTTTCTCTTCCAAGTTCTTCAATGTTCTTCAAGAAGTTCAACATGTTGTCTGAAAGTCTGAGTCCTTTTATTGGCCCTTCGATAGATCCATTTCTTATCCTAAATAGGCCGTCTCTAAGTATAGTTGAGAAGTCTCCGGTCAAGCTATTTGTATACCTAAGGTACCAATTGTTTGTTACGTATAAGCCATTGTCTATGGACGAGATAAGCTCGTCTAAAGACTTACTTCCTTCAGAAACTACTACGTTAAACGGAAAGGGACGAATGAGCCCAGCGTTTGCAGTATTCTTCTGATTCATCTTCTTTGAAGTAGCTGAATTGTGAAGGTACGTACTCAAAACGCCGCTATCTATGATTTTCTTTCGGAATGTTGGTAAACCTTCTTGATCAAAAGGCGAAGACCCTGGAGCCTCTTGATTTAAAGGATCGTCTTCTATAGTAACCTCCTTACTTGAAATTTTTTCATTTAGCTTATCAACTAGGAACGAGGTTTTTGAATCTACAGAAAACGCAGAAGAAGCATCAACTACCTCTTCTATTAAGTCAGCAAAGGTCATAGGACCAAACACAACATCGTAAACTCCAGCTTCTGCGGGCTTTGGATCCTTTGCCATTTTTGCTACTTCTCCAGCCATCCTGCCTACTTTTTCAGCATCCATTTTTGAAACAAAGGTTGAAGTTGCCGCAAACTGTCCAGTAGCGTCTGAATCTGCAAATGCTCTAACTGATAAGTTGTACATTGTACTTTCAAATTCGCTTCTTGCATTGCCTGAAGTTTCCTGAAGGACTTTTACTTTTTGAGCTATCAAAGAACCAGCGACTCTACTTGCGCCTGAACTTAAAGCAGATTCAATCGAAGTTTTAACTAGAGTAGGCAATTTTTCAACATCTATATTTTCATCTCCTATTTTTTTGAACTTCTTGTCATACTTGAAAGGACCTTTTGGCAACGGAGCATAAAGGTCGCTTTCTCTACTGCTTTTTGCTAGTCTTACTGTTTTTATTGTTGCTTCTTTTATGGCTTCTTCACTTAAGTTCATAATAGAGCAACTGGCCTTCTTGCCATTTATGCAAACAAAGATTTGAAGTTCTTTTTCTAACAAGCTTTTTGTTACTGTAAGGCTATTATTAGAAAATCTTAGCATGTACCACTCGAGTTCTTCTATCCGCGCTACAGCATCTGTTGCCCCTTCTCTCTTAGCTAATTTAATTACCCTCGATACTATTTCTCTCGTGCTCATCTTTCTTCACCCTCCAAGGTTTATATTTCTTAATCTTATCGATGGCCCACCAGTCCAAACAGGAACACCCTGCATTGGATCGCCTTTTCCGCAAGTAGCAGCCCAAAAGTCTAGGTCAGAGCCAACAGCATCAACTGAAGAAAATAGGCCAATTGTCGTCATTTCTATAACAGGATTCCTTACCATATCCTTTAGCTCACCGTTTTCGATTATGTATGACTCTAAGCCAACGTATCTTTGATTAAAGCGTCTATCGTCTATATTCCATTCTGTAAAATTCTTAATGTAGATCCCAAACTTTATGTCTTCTAAAAGCTCGTCAAACTTATAGTCGCCAGGTTCCATGTAGGTGTTAGCCATTCTAACGATTGGTTCCCTATTGTACTGTGAAGCTCTGGCAGCACCATTACTCTTTGTTCCAGTTACAAAAGCAGTTTCTCTGTTCTGAAGGAATTCATTTATTTTTCCCTCTTTGATTAAGTACCTCTTTCTAGCCTTAACGCCTTCATCGTCATAGAGGTAAAAACCGAAGGAATGAGGAATAGTTGGATCATCGACAACATTAACTACGTTCGAACCTACAACCTTTCCTAATGAGTCCTTGGTTAAGTAGCTTTCACCAGCCTGAGCAGCTTCTCTTCCTAGTATTCGGTCCATTTCTCCAGGATGACCACTGGATTCGTGACAAACAATTCCAACGACTTCGCTCCCCAAGACAACATCTAGTTTATCTTTTGGCGGAGATTTAGCTTGAGTTACTAATTTTCCTAGCGTTTCTCCTTCGTTCTTCATCATGTGAACAACATCTAGCTTTTCTATCGCCTCCCAACCGCCACTTTCTCCTTTCTCAGCGAACCTTTGAGAAGCTAACTTGTTGAGGCCTAAGGCAGTTAAGTAAAATGAAAAAGTTACTCTCGGTATGAAACTGTAAACATTAATTCCATCAGTTGTTATTATCCTTTTTTCTGTTGTCCATGACCTTACGAAAAAGATTCTTCCAACAAGCTTTGCTTCATGCTTACCTGCTGATTCCAGGGCAACGCTATCAGCTTCTCTAAGAAGTTCTATCATGCTTTCCTGATCTACGTTCTCAAATTTTATTCTTGGTTTTATAACAACTTTATCTTCTTTGGGCTCTTCTTCACTTAGCCCAACTTTATCCTTAAACAAAAATGAGGCAGCCTTCGCACTTTTTATTGCCATGTCTATAACTTTACTTACTTCTTTTTTAGAAATCTTGTTTGTTGCGGCGAAGCCTAAGGCACCGTCAACTAAAACCCTAAACGAAATGCCCGCGTTGTTGAAATGGCTTGCTAACTCTGGTACTCCGTTTTTTAGCATTAAGCCTTCACCTTGGTCTGCTTGGTATCGGCCTTCTGCGTAACTCGCACCACTTTTTTGAGCTATTGAAAGACCATACTTTAGAAGACTTTCTACGTCCATAAAGTAAAAATACCTCAAACAAGAAGTTAAAAACTTTTCCTTGGAGCAAATTCTGACTTTTTGTACTAGAATAACGTACTTATACTCCTTCATGAATAAGGAGACGAGAATGCAGGAAGAGTTAAGAGAGGAGATAATTAAGCTAAAAAAAGAAAAAGATGCCGTAGTGCTGGCGCACAACTACCAGCTCCCAGAAGTTCAAGACATTTCTGACTTTGTTGGCGATTCGTTGGAACTTTCAATAAAGGCAACAAAGCTTAACAACAAAGTGATAGTTCTAGCAGGTGTTGATTTTATGGCAGAACAAGCAGCTATACTTAATCCAAACAAGGTTGTGCTCCACCCTGAAAAAGGAGCAACATGCTCTCTAGCAAACTACCTAACTTTAAAAGTAGCTAAAGCTTACAAGGAAAAATACCCAGGCATACCATTAGTTGTTTATGTTAACTCGTATCTAGAAGTGAAGGCAATTTCAGATTACATAGTTACAAGCGCAAACGCAGCAGAAGTTGTAAAAAAGATAGATTCCCCTAGAGTCTTATTTGGGCCTGATAGAAATTTAGCCGAGTACGTAGCTGAAAAATCAGGAAAAGAAGTAATAGTAGTACCACAGGAAAGCCACTGCTATGTTCATTCGCACTTAATAGGTAGGGAAGATATAATTTTAGCAAGAGAAAAATATCCCAATGCTAAGATAGCGGTTCATCCAGAAACTCCAAAAGAAGTAAGGAAGCTTGCGGATTTCGTGGGTTCAACTAGTCAAATGATGAAATATGCATGTAGTTGTGAAAGCAAACAAGTTATAATAGGAACGGAAATTGGACTTATACATAGACTTAAGAAGGAATGCCCTGGAAAGGAGTATATACCTCTCAATGATTCAGCAATCTGCAGATTCATGAAACAGATAACGCTGAAAAGCATTCGTGATTCGTTGAGAGACATGAAGAACAGAGTCATAGTTGATGAAAACTTAGCCAAAATGGCAAGAGAAAAAATTATTAAAACATACGAACTGGTGGGAATAAAACTATGAGAAGCAAGACAGAAGCAATGAAATTTTTTGAATATATTAACGAAGACGTTCCATTCTTTGATGTTACTTCGGAACTAATTGGGGAAGAAGTAAAGTGCAGAGCAGCAATAGTAGCTAAGCAGAATTTCACTCTAGCAGGTCTTGAAGAATGTATTCAATTCCTAGGTATAGTTGGAATAAATGCAAAGCAACTTAAGAAGGATGGTGAAGATGTAAAAGAAGGAGAAAAAATAGCAATACTAGAAGGTAACGCAAGAGATATTTTGAGTATCGAGAGACTAATGCTTAACATAATTTCTCATGCTTCAGGAATTGCTACAGTAACAAAAAACTTTGTGAATTTATGCAGAAAAGTGAATCCAAAAGTTAGAGTAGCAGCTACGAGAAAAACGTTGCCAGGACTTAGGTACTTAGAGAAGAAGGCAGTTAAGCTCGGAGGAGGAGATACACATAGGATGAGCTTAAGCGATATGATACTAATAAAAGACAACCATATAAGGATAATTGGAGGAGTAAGAGAAGCAATCAAACAAGCTAAAGAAAAATCGTCTTTATTCACGAAAGTAGAAATTGAGGTAAATAGCTTAGAAGAAGCCATAGAAGCGGCTAAAGAGGGAGCAGACATCATAATGCTAGATAACTTTACTGTTGAGGAAATTAAAGAAACGGTAAATAAACTTAAAGAACTTAAGTTAAGAGAAAAAGTTCTGATAGAAGTTTCGGGAAGAATTAACGAAGAAAACATTTTAGATTATGCTGCCTGCGATGTGGACATCATAAGTAGTGGAGCTATAACTCATTCAGCAAAAGCTGTTGACGTGAGTTTAGAAGTTTTTGAAGTCCTAAAGCCATAAGATAAGTTATTTTTATTTTATATAAAATAAACTTAAGTAGAACTCATGAGGAGCTAAAGGCTAAAACCATGGATAAAGAAGATAAAAAATTTGATGTAATAGTTGTTGGAAGTGGGATTGCTGGTCTTTATTCAGCTTTAAGGTTAAAAAAGTATGGAATAAATGTAGTTGTTATAACAAAAGACAAAGTAGATGAAACAAACACAAATTTAGCTCAGGGAGGAATGGCTGTAGCTCTTGGTAAAGACGATAGCACAGAGTTACACCTAAAAGATACCATTGAATCTGGAGCGGGGATAAGTGATGAAGAAATTGTGAGGATACTTGTCTCTGAAGCAAAAAATCGAGTTGAGGAATTTATAAGATTTGTTGGAGTACAGTTTGAAAGAAAGAATGAAGAGTTTGACTTCGCTCTTGAGGGAGGACATTCGCTTCCTAGAATTTTGCATATAAGAGATAAAACTGGGGAGTATATACAAAAGAGCCTCGTAGAAAAAGCTATGCGTGAAAACATAAGAATAATTGAGAATGCATTCTTACTTAAAATAGTAACAGAGGAAAGCCACGTTATAGGAGCGGAGGTTATGTTAAATGGAGAACACATAAAAATGTCTGCAGATAATATAATACTAGCAACTGGAGGGTCAGGACAACTTTATAAGATCACAACGAATGCTCAGACTGCAACAGGAGATGGAATAGCCATTGCATACAGAGCTGGAGCAGTAGTAAGCAACCTTGAATTTGTGCAATTTCATCCAACAGCTACTATTTTACCTGATGGCAAGGTTAGGTTAATAACAGAAGCAATCAGAGGAGCGGGAGCTAAAATAATAAACGATAGGAGAGAGCGGTTTGTGTGTAAGTACGATGAAAGATGTGAACTAGCAACTAGAGACATTATATCTAGAGCAATTTACTTCGAAATGCAAAAGAAGAACACTCGCATTTATCTTGATCTAAGAGATGTTCCAGAGGAAAAAATAAAGAAAGAATTCGAGGGATTTTACGAAACGATGACACGCTACAGAAAAGATATAACGAAAGAACCAATAGAAATTGTTCCAGCAGCACATTATATGAATGGAGGAATCAGAGTTAATGAATTTGGTCAAAGTAACCTAGAAGGATTGTATGCCATAGGAGAAGCATCCTGCACAGGAGTTCATGGCGCAAATAGGCTTGCAAGTAATTCTTTACTTGAAGCAGTAGTTTTTTCTTCTAGAGCTGTTGAAGCAATAGTAAATGGAGCCAAATGGAAAGGATTAAGATTAGAGAAAAAGGACTTAGTGAACCCTCCCATAGACTTAGGTAAACATCTAGAAGACGTGAAAATTATAAGGGATGTAAATGAATTGAAAGAAGTGATGTGGAATAACGTTGGAATCGTAAGAGAGGGAAAAACACTTAGTGAAGCAATACTAAGGATTAAGAAAACAAGAGATAAAATCAATCAACAGAAGAAAATTTTTGATAAAAAACAACTAGAATTTGTAAATATGTTGGACTTATCCGAACTAATAGCTACGGCAGCATTAGTTAGGGAAGAAAGTAGAGGTTGCCACTACAGAAAAGACTTTCCAAGTGAAAATGAAAAGTGGAAAGTTACTATAAATTTTGTTTTGCAGTAGTTGCAAAAAGCTAGAGGCCTTTTATCCAGTTCAGAGTCACTTCGAAAAGTTCGTTTTTCCTTGTTGAAAAAACGTGGTCTGCTTCTGGAATTACTACCAGTTTTGAGTGTCCTAAAAGTTTATGGAACTTTTCAGCTTGAGTTGCTGGAACTGCAACATCCTTCTCTCCCGCCACTATCAAAATAGGAGTATTAGTTAGCTTATTGTAAAGTTTAATTGGATTGTTTCTCACAAAATCTGCTATAAACGCTTCATAATTTTTTGGCATTATATTTTTTATCCATTCTGTTGAGCCACTAAGTAGCGATTCAGAGTCTATAACTGCAGACCATAAAACCAATGAGTCGACTCTTTCATTTACTGCAACATGAATACCAACCAATCCACCCATGCTTAGCCCAACTAAGTGGATTTTCTTCTTTGAAAAGAGCTGCTTAATTTTTCTTGTAATAAAAAGACCATCAGAAATCCAAGCAGAGGGAAGCATTTCTTCTATAGTGCCTTCGCTCTCACTCTTATTATAGTTTGTTTTTGAAAATCTAAAATCAAAGCGAAAAGTCGAAACACTTTCTCTGTTAAAATAATTTTCAGCTTCAACAAAAAGGTTGTTAGCTTCGTTTTTATCGCCAGTGAAACCATGAAAGAAGATTGCAATGTCTTTGGAGCCCTCGACCTCTGAGAGAATTCCACTTATTTTCATGCCTTCGTTAAAAAACAACATAGGCTTTTCCATAGTTAGCCTATTTATAAAAAAAGATATTTAAGTCTTTAATGAAAAAGCTGAAGCTTATGAAGATTTGTATGCTTTTAACAAAATCCTTTAAGATCGTAAGCATTGTTTTTTTATCAATCGAAAGCGACTAAAATATTCAGTTGCCGTCATCAGTAGTTTCAAAATAGATAGACTTAAGTAGAATAAGAAAAACATTTGTGCTTATAAGTAGAACTAAAACAATAAAGTTGAAGAATTGCAGCAAATTAGAGCCTACAACGTAAAGCACAGCTACAACGTCAGCGACTTTCTTGAAGATTATAGACGCTTACTTCAAAGGGCAGTAGATGAAATATGGAATAACATAGTTTGGATTAATAAAACAAATAAGAATGGAAGAAATAGAATTATTCCAATAGTTCCTAAAAGTAATGAGTTCAAAAATCATTATTTAAGAAATTCATTGATGAAAGACTGGAGATACTCAAAGCACTACGTTGACTCTTCAATAAAGCAAGCTTATTCAATAGTAAAGTCTTGGAGTGGGTTCACCCTGGCGGGGGAGGAGGCTGATGAGGACTTCAATGAACTCAAGAGGAGCCCTAGGCTGATGAATCTCAAGAGCTATGTAAGTCAAAAGACTACGTAGTTCAGAACCCAATAAAATAAGAGCTTATTTCGTCATTAATCGATAGAAGCCTGTGGATGCGATTTGTAAAAGCACTCTAAGATTATATTGATGCAAAGCATTGAGACTTAAAAGATTATTGAGGCCAGACATTTTAAGTGAAGTTTTCCCTTGTAGAGTATCCAAAGTTGAAGCTTGTAGCTAAAACGTATTTTTAGTTGTAGAGCTTCAAAATAGAAGTAAGGCAAGAAAGTTAATGCTTCATTTAGATTTAATACTAGAAACTTTAAATCAAAAAATTCTTAAGAGTAAAGAGGCTCTAAGATCATCCATCTAATCTTTTTCTCTTTCTTATTTTAAGCAACTCTTTATTTTAGTATTATCCACATTAATTTTTGATAAAAATCTCCTGCAAATCTTTAATAATTGCGTTTTTCTGCATGAGCTCATGAAGTTCATAAACGTAATACAAGCATTGCCTGTTGAAAGCCAACCAATAGAGGTTGTCGAAAGGAAGGGCATAGGGCATCCTGATACTATCGTAGACAGCATCGTAGATGCAATCTCTGTAGAACTAAACAAAGAATATATCAGAAAATTTGGCGGCATACTACATTATAACTTAGATAAAGCTCTTCTTGCCGCAGGGAGTTCTAAGCCTACTTTTGGTGGAGGCGTCATAGAAAAACCAATGCTAATAGTTTTTGGCGATAGGGCAACAACATCACTAGGTGAAGAAATGGTTGATGTAGACCTTCTTGCAAAGAAAGTTGCAAAAAATTGGATAAAGAATAATATTAGATTTCTTGATGTAGATAACCATGTAAGATTTCAAAGTGAAATTGGTAAGAGTGCTGGGAATCTTTCAGATATATTCAAAAGAAAAAGTGGAAAATTTTTAGGAGCCAACGATACTTCAGCAGCAGTTGGGTATGCTCCTCTAACGAAAACAGAAAGGGCCGTACTAGACCTAGAACGGAAGCTTAATTCTAACGATTTTAAGAAGCAGTTTCCTGAAACTGGCGAAGATGTTAAAGTAATGGCCGTTAGGATAAAAAACAAACTAGATGTAACAGTTTCTATGGCTTTTATAGATCGTTTTATAGATAGTGAGCTAAGTTACTTTAGAAGAAAATCTGAAGTAATGGAACAAATAAAGTCTTATCTTGATGATTCTCCCTTTGCTGGTAACTATGAGCTGCACCTAAACAATCTTGACGTTGAGGGAAGAGGAGAAGATGGTCTCTACCTTACAGTTACTGGAACTTCTGCTGAATCTGGAGACAGTGGTCAAGTTGGGCGGGGTAATAGAGTAAATGGGTTAATTTCTCTTGCAAGGCCATCGGGTTCTGAAGCCGCAGCAGGAAAAAATCCCGTAAGTCACGTGGGTAAGATCTACAACCTACTTTCGTTTGAAATTGCAAACTCTATACATAAGGAAGTCGATGAAGTTGATGAAGTCTATGTGTGGTTGGTGTCAAGAATTGGTCAGCCTATTAATATTCCTTCAAATATTGCAGTTCAAGTTATACCTAAAGAAAATTCTAAAGAGGACGAAATAGTTAAGAAAGTGTCCAGAATTCTAGAAGAAACTTTATCAGAAAGCTACCTTAATGCGTTTATAAATAGACTTATAGAAGGTAGGATTGCAATCTGCTAAGAGTTAAGTCATATCGTTTAGAGGTCTAAGTAGCTCTTAAAGTTCATCAGTTTTAACTTCTTAAGTTCAAATGATGCTTTAAGCATTCGTCCACCGCTTAAGGTAAGCTCACTTTAATTTTTTGCTGTTGTACTCTTATTTTCGTTAGTTCTGCTAAAGGCCTAAAAATTAAGTATTAGAAGGTACTTAGGCTGATAAGCTACAATCTGAAGGATACATTTTGATGGTTCTTTTAGGCTTCAACAACTTATGTTCTGTTCAAATCTGCTGTTTTTAAAATACTAAAGAGGCAAAGGATTTTATACTCCCCATTTTTTATTCAATAACTCATAAGTAAGTTGGAATCGATCGCTTCTACAATTTCAAACGCTTTGAGGAAGTTCATAAATAAGGCATACGTTGAAGAGGAAGATGTTCAAGAATTAGTTAGAGAGTTACAGAGGGCTTTACTTAAGGCCGATGTACCTGTCGATCTTGTACTAAAGTTTTCAGAAACAGTAAAATCAAAAGTGAAGCAAAAAATTCCAGGAATTTCTACTAGAGAGCTTGCTGTAAATACTGTTTACGAAGAATTAACTAAACTAATTGGTGAAAATCCTGCAGAAATAAAAATAGCTACGAAACCCTCTAAGTGGCTCTTTGTGGGGATTCAGGGATATGGAAAAACAACAACAGTAGCTAAAGTTGCTTATTACTACAAGAAGTTGGGCTACAGTGTTTGTGTAGTTTGTACCGATACATACCGCCCTGCTGCTTTTGATCAGCTTAAACAACTTCTAAAAGATCAAGATATTCCCGTCTTTGGGAGTGAATTTGAGAAAAACCCAATAAAAATTTTTACTAATGCTATGAAGGAAATTGAAGAAAAAAACTTGAATCCCGACCTAATACTTATTGATACTGCTGGAAGGCACAAAGACGAAGAAAATTTGATAAGAGAGCTCCAGGAACTCGTAAGGGAAATTAATCCTGAAGCAGTTTTTCTAGTGCTCGATGCATCAATAGGCCAAAGAGCTAGAACGCAAGCTGAAGCTTTTAATAAAGTTGCGAAAGTGGGGTACATCATTCTAACTAAGATGGATTCTTCTGCTAAGGGTGGTGGTGCTCTTGCTGCTGTTTCTGTTACCAACGCAAAAGTTGCTTTTGTTGGTACTGGCGAAAAGATATCCGACCTAGAAAAGTTTGTTCCAATAGAGTATGCCTCAAACTTACTTGGAATACCTGACTTAAAGAGTATAATAAAAAAGGTTTCGGAGACAATAAATATTGACAGAGCAAAACAAATCTCATCTGGAAAGTTTACAATAGAGGATTTTGTTTTTCAACTAAATGACTTGTTTAAAAGCGACCTATATTCAACGGTCTTAAAGATGATTCCTGGTGCAGACAAGCTTCCCCGCAATCTTAAAGAAGTTACCGAAGAAAAAGCAAAGATCTGGCTCTCAATAGTTAATTCGATGAATAAAGAGGAACGCCAAGATTCGTCGATAATAAACAGTAGCCGAATAAGAAGAATCGCAAGAGGGTCCGGAAGATCTGAAAAAGAAGTAAAAGAATTACTCGAGCAGTATGAGAAATCTAAAAAGATGGTTAAGCGTATGCGAGGCTACAGAGGGCTGTTCCCAATTGATAAAGAAATCGGACGTTCTTGAAGTTTCTAGACTGATTTTGAGTAAGTATCCACTGTGCGACCGTTGCCTTGGTAGGCAATTCCATCTTCTTAATGAAAAAGCAGACAGCGAAGAAATTGGACATTCCATAAAGCTTTGTTTGCATTTAAAAGCAGCTAAACTTCTTAATGAAGGAAAAAGAAAGGTAGCAGTTAGCATTTTAAGAGCTCTTGCAAGATCCGGTTTTGATCGGTCGGAAGCAATGTTAGAAAGCCTAGGTGTGAAGAATTCTCATGAAGAAAAATGTTATGTGTGTAGTAATTTACTCTTCTCAAATTTAGATGCTTTTCTAAGGCTTGTTGAAAGTCAGATGTCTGAGGTAGAGTTCAATACTTTTCAAGTTACTTCCTCTATACCCAAAGAAATCTTGAGTAAAGATGACCTCATTAAAATTGAATTTGGAATCTCTACGGGAGAAAGTATAAAAACTGAATTCAATCGAGTGATCAGTAACTTAATCGAAGAAAAAATAAAAAAGCAACATTCTGCAATTTCTCCAGATATTACTTTGTTGCTTGATCCAATAAAGAAGATAGTTACCGTGCATCCTAACCCATTGTACGTGTATGGTAAGTACAGAAAGCTTTCTTCTGGTATATCGCAAACAAGAAAAGTTGGAAAAGACCCTTTAACTTCTATAGAAGGACTACTTGCTTCTGTATTTGTTCCTGCTTTTAAAGCAAAAGATGTAAAGCTTCATGGTGCTGGAAGAGAAGATGTTGATGCTCTTATGCTTGGTAGTGGGAGGCCTTTTGTTTTAGAAATTATCGAGCCGAAGAAAAGAACAGTTGTTCTCTCTTCTCTTGAAAATACATTTAACTCGTCCTTTAGTGGTTTAGCTGAAATTAGTTCTCTACGCTTTTGCAGTAGAAAAGAAATAGTTAAGATAAAAACGATTGGGGAAAAGATAAGTAAGGTGTATAGGCTTAGGGTTAAGGCTGATAGTATTCCAAGCAAAGAGGAAATTGCTAAAGTGGAAAAAATGGTACAGAACTTAATTATCTACCAAAGAACTCCTACTCGTGTTCTATGGAGGCGCGCTGATAAAGTTAGAAAGAAGGTAATAAAATGGATTAAGATTTTTCCCATCAGCGAAAAAGAAATGGAAGTTACGTTAGAAGCTCAGGGTGGAACATACGTAAAGGAGTTCATAGATGGCGACAACGGAAGAACCAAACCCTCCCTTGCAGAATTGTTAAATACCCCTTTAAAGTGGGAATCGCTTGAAGTACTGGAGGTAAAAGGTGAGTAAACTTTGCCCCAAACCCATGGAAAAAGAATAAAAACTCGAGATCTGCTTTCTAAAGAGATAAGAGAAAAAGGACTAAAAAATCTTTCCAAGTTTATGTACGAATACAAGGAAGGTGATGAAGTAATAATAAAGATAGATCCTTCTGTTCATGATGGAATGCCTTTCAGAAGGTTTCATGGGAAAAGAGGGGAGATTGTTGAGAAACGTGGACGTGCTTTTCTAGTTAAAATATTAGATGGTAACAAAGAAAAGTTTGTGGTTGCAAGACCTGAACATTTAATGCTGGTGCAAAAAAATGCCTAGGAAAAAAATAGAAGAAACAGACATAACAAATGCAGAAGCAAAAGAAATAATAGAGTCTCTTCCTAGGTCCCCTTCATCTTTTAGGAGAGCCTTAGAATCCTACCTAAAGGAAATAGTCCGTATTGATGCTGCTACTGCTAAAAAAATGGTTGAAGAACTAGTTAAAGAAGCAAATCTAACTAGAAAGGATGCAATCATGCTAGTAAACCTACTTCCAACAAATCCTGTAGAAATAAAATCAATACTTTCTAGTGGTAATAGACCATTTATTTCAAGCGAACAAGCTGAAAAAGCTGCAGAAATAATTAAGAAGTATAAACCTTAAAAAGGTTATTAACTTAAAAGGTCACTCAAGAAAAAGAATGGAAAAAAACTATATAGGCGAAGTTTTTTCTAAGAATGAAGGAGAAAAAGTTAAACTAGCGGGATGGGTTCACACTGTAGCTTCGTTAGGAAAACTACTTTTTATTAACTTAAGAGATTCATCAGGATTTGTTCAAGTTGTCGTAAAGAAGGATAAGCTAGACCCAGCTGGTTTCGACGAAATAAAGGGACTTGGAAGAGAAAGCTCAGTCATAGTTGAGGGTGAAGTTAGAAGAGACAAACGCGCACCTGGCGGTGTTGAAATTCTTGCACAAAAGGTAGTTGTTGTTTCTGCTTCTAACAAGGATTTTCCTATAAGGAAAGGTGTTTCAAGCAAAGTCTTGGGAGACTATAGGCATCTCTCAATTAGGAGCAGAAAATTTTCAAAACTTCTACTGATTAGGTCTGAATTACTTAGGCTTTTTAGAGAGTGGCTTATCCGGAATGGTTTTAGAGAATTTTCTTGTCCTACTCTAATAACAGCGGCTTGCGAAGGTGGAGCTACCCTTTTTGAGCTAAATTACTTTGGTAAAAAAGCTTACCTAACTCAAAGTTCCCAGTTTTATCTCGAAGCTGGAATTTTCTCTTTAGAGAAAGTGTTTACATTGCAACCTTCCTTCAGGGCTGAAAAATCAAAAACAAGACGCCACTTAACAGAATTTTGGCACCTTGAAGTTGAAGAAGCATGGTGTGATCTTAATGGAATAATTAACTTAGAGGAGGCTATTGTCGCAGACGTTTTAAGAGAACTTGATTCGAAAATAGGGCATGAAATAAGGTCGATAAACCCAAATTTTAGTCCTCCTCAAAAACCATTCAAAAGAATTACTTATGACGAGGCTATAACCCTACTCTCAAGAGAAGGTATACAGATCGAGTGGGGTTCTGACTTAGGGGCAGATGAAGAAAAAACACTCGTCAACATCGTTGGCGGTCCTGTATTCGTAACGCACTTCCCTAAAAGTACTAGAGCTTTTTACCATAAACCTGATCCTCAAAGAAATGAAGTTGTACTCTCAAATGACCTACTATTCCCAAAAGTTGGAGAAATAATAGGTGGTGGTGAAAGAATTTCTGATTATGATGTTCTATTAAGAAGAATAAAGGAAGAAGGCTATTCCCCAGAGGATTATTCTTGGTACCTAGACCTCAGAAAGTATGGCTCCGTTCCTCATGCTGGATTTGGATTGGGAATAGAAAGAATTCTCGTTTACATTTTAGACTTACCAAACATAAAGTTTGCAGTTCCTTTTCCAAGAACTATAAGCAGAATATACCCTTGAACTTAGAGCTATGAGTTACATAAGTGTAAGAAAAGCTCTCGAAAATTTACTCAAAGAATATGACATTACATTAAAAGATCTACTTGATGCAATGGACGAAGACAAAGAATCACTTGAAGCTTCTTTAAGAAAAGTCTGTTCGTTTTCAGACGAAGAACTCGAAGAAATAGAGAGCGAACTAAGTAGTAGAGAATTAAAGCTTCTCCTCTTCGTAATTCATGCTTTTTACATAGCTGACTTAAGCGGCCTTTACAAAGATAATCTCATCATCCCATCTAGAGAAGAAATAATGGTTGGAGGTAAGGTTACTTTTGAAGGTTTTAAAAAATTAGCAAAATCTCTAGGTCTTACTGTAGAGTAGGAACCTTGTCTTTTATCACAGAGTTCTTGATATAACAAACTTTCCCCTCGGTGTAGGTACTATTTTTATCTTTGGATTTTTGTGAAGTGGTTCTTTTCCCTCAAAATATCTATCTAGGAAAAGTGCTATAGCCGCAACTTCCGAGTGAGGCTGGTTTGTTACTGCTAAGTTATAGTCTGCAACTTCGTAAGCAACTCGTGGAACTTTCTTTCCGCCAACTATAACTAAAACTTTCTTTTTCTCATCTTTTATCAGGTTTATAACATCTTCAAATGGTAAGCCATACATTGTCAGGTGAACAACAGTTCCTTCTTCTTTTTTCCATTTTTTCACGAAATTAATCCAGTTGCTAACAAAATTTACGGTAAACTCTCCTCCCCAGGTTTTATTTATCTCATCTACTTTTTCTTTTATTTTTGGGTCTGCATCACCTTCAATATAAATTCCACTTGCTCCAAAAGCTCTTCCAACGAGTGCAAGATGTGTAGTTATTCTTTTATCTCTAAAAACTCTATGCCCCAATCTAAGTATCCAAACTTCAGGTTCTTGAGTCATTTTCTCTTTTTCTTCCGTGTATATCTAAAACTTCTCCAAGTGTCAAGTTCGCAGATTTTGGTTTCAGTAATGAAGTTTCTGTACTAGGTTCTTCTTTTTCTTCCTCTAAAAGAGCTACTTTTAGTACTCTCTCCATTTTTTTTATGCTTTCAATTGGTGGTATTAACTTTCCAGCTTCGATTTTCTTTAAGGTTGATTCTTTTAGACCAACAGCCATAGAAAGCTGTAATATGCTTAATCCCTGTTTCTCCCTTGCTTCTTTTACAATTTTTGCAAATTCTTTAACTGGCTTTAGCTTAAGTTCGCTTTCTATTTGTTTTGAGGCTACTTTTCTTTCAGTTCTCTTATCTTCTGTCACAACCTTTTTTACTGGCCTAGTACTTTGTTCTAGTTGCGGTACTTTCTTCAGTTTTTTAGCGCACTCATCGCAAGCATAGAGAAACGCCCCTCCAACCTTTACGAGGTTTGGTTTCCCAACGATCTTCTTACCACAAATTTCGCAATTCATTCTTTTAAGATAGCACTGGAATATTTAAAAGTATTAAAAGTTTTTAACTCTATCTTTACTTAACCGAAGAGCCTAGACGAATGAGCATTATGGACAAAAAAGAATTCTTCAGGCTCATGCTAGTTAACATAGCAAATTACCAGTTCGGCTTCTCAGTTGGAGAGAAACTGTTTCCTCCAGACGAAGTTAGCTTTGTTTTTTCAAAATTTTTTAACAGACCAAAACAAATTCTAAACTCACGCGGTGAAATTATAGCAACCATAGACAACGCAACAGGAACCTTACTTCTGCATAGAGCAGGTGCAAGGGTGTTGCACGCTGAGGTAACGCCCCCATACATTAGAGTGATAGTGAATAATGAGTCATATGCCTTCGCTATACGTGGTCATAACGTCTTTTGCAGACATGTAATTAAAGTTGATGAAAACCTTAGAGTTGGGTCTGAAGTTTTAGTTGTAAGTAGCAACGATGAGTTAGCTGCTGTTGGAAAGTTGGTAGTGCCTCCAAGTGCCATTAAAGTACTAAAAAAGGGTGTTGCAGTAAAGGTAAGGTGGGGTCTTGCTCCTGAGCCCTAAGATAAAGCATAAATAATAGTTTCTTTCTTAAATAGAGACACGTGGGCTGGTAGCTCAGAGTTAAAATACGAGCAAACTGGGAGAGCGCTCGGCTGAAGAGAACTCTCTCAGAAACCGAGTTGTCGTCGGTTCAAATCCGACCCAGCCCACGCTTGCTCCAAAATAGCCTCTTTGTTTGTTTTTAAGAGAAAAGTGAAATAAATCTTTATAATAACTCTCCCCTAGGATAAAGAGTGCGAAGGGATTATGTCTTCATTAGAGGAAGAGTTTAGGCAGCTTTATGCTGAGTCTAAGGCACTAGAAGAATACATTCAAGCTCTTAGGCAACGTTACCAGCTTTTAGAAGCATCGGAAAGTACACTACTAACTGCAAAAGATGCTATTAAGGCATTGACACAATCTCAAGAGGGCCAGCAAATGCTTGTCGATATTGGGGGTGGCGTTTACATAAGGGCGAGCATCGTTGACAGCAAAAGAGCGTTAATAAACATTGGAGAAGGTGTATTCGTCGATAAAACCATAGATGATTGTCAAAAAATCTTGGAAGAACGCGTTGAGTCTATAAGGAAAGCCAAACAGAATGCGCTCGAAGAAATGATGCAAGCTCAGCAACAACTAAACGACAAACAGTCAAAATTAGTTCAAATAAGCCAAAGACTGCAAACTGCAACAAAATGAGTAAGTCTTTAGGTTCTTCTGTTAAGTCGTTCTTCAGTAAGTTATTTTCAAAAAAACTTTCCGATAAAGAACTAGAAGAATTAGGAGATGAATTTAAGCTAAAACTAGTAGAAAACGACATAGCTTATGACCTAGCTGATGTTTTTTCAAAACACATTATAGACGAACTGAAGGAAAGAAAGTTTCCAATATTTTCTTCAAACATTCAAAACGTCTTAGTTGAAGAAGCAAAACAATACTTGTTGAGTGTGCTTCCAACAGAAGAAGTAGACTTAGTTAAAGATGCATCCAATGTAGTTAGCTTAGGTGGAAAGTTCATAATTATGTTCATAGGCTCCAATGGAACCGGAAAGTCAACTACCTTAGCAAAGTTTGCAAGACTTTTTAAAGAAGAGGGCTTAAAGCCTCTGTTAGTTTGTGCAGATACGTTTAGAGCTGGAGCTATTGAACAACTAAAACATCATGCAAGTGCTCTAAACCTTCCCTTCTACTCTGGTAAGTATGGCGAGGATCCTGCCTCCGTTGCTTACGATGCCATAAAATTCTCTGAACGCAACAACCTAAATGTGATCCTAGTTGATACTGCTGGAAGAGCACATGTAAACGTGAATTTAATGAATGAACTTAGAAAAATTAAAAGGGTCATAGAGCCAAATCATACAATTCTAATCGTAGACGCCTTAACAGGAAATGATGCGGTTGAGCAAGCGAGAACTTTTTTAGAGTTTGTTGGATTCGATTCAATAGTTTTGACTAAGTTTGATGCTGATGTAAAGGGTGGTGCTGCAATTTCGGTTTCTTATGTTTCAAAAAAACCCATCTCCTATGTTGGGACTGGACAAAAGTACTCAGATTTAAGACATTTTTCTATGAAGAGTTACGTATGTGAGTTGTTGTTTTCTTAAGTTCTTTTTAGTTTTCAAAACTTAGTAAAGAAAAAGTAAATACTTAAAAAAGAGATTTTCTCTACTCTATGGAGAGAAAGTGTTGTTGGAGCTAATTGAAAAAATAAGGAGGATGCTAAAAGTATCAACAAAACCCAGTATGGATGATTTCATTCACTCATTGAAGATAACTTTTCTGGGGATTACTGTTGTAGGTGTAATAACTTATCTAGTTCAATTCTTGGCGTTACTACTACAACTAAGACCTAGGTGAACCTTATGTTTTTTATAGTAAAGGTTACGCCTGGTAGAGAAAGAGCAGCGGCAGAGGTTATAATGTACAAAACTTTGGCTGAGAATTTTGAGATTTTTTCGGTAATCGTACCTGAAGATCTTAAGGGTTTTATTTATGTAGAAGCAAAAACTGCCTATCAAGTAGACCTTGTTTCTCAAGACGTAAAGGATGTTAGGGGAAGACTACAGGGCATAGTCAAGGATGAAGAAATTTCGAAATATTTTACCGAGAGGCCTGCAGTAGAAGAATTTTCCATAGGCGACGTAGTAGAAGTAAAAACAGGCGTCTTCAAAAGAATGAGAGCGCGGATCATAGACATAGATCGGGCGAAGAACGAGGTCACTATAGAATTGCAAGAAAGTGGCTCCATATTCCCTATAACTTTGTCTATTGACTTAGTGAGGCTTGTTGAGAAGGGGAAAAAACAGGTTTAAAAATAAGTCCAAAGCTGAGGTGTAGTGCATAGAGATGCCAGAAAAGGTGGAAATTTCAGCAATCGTTACAGGTGGTCAAGTAAGTGGAGGACCTCCTCTAGGTCCACAACTGGGACCCCTAGGTGTTAACATAGGTGCAATAGTAGCAGAAATAAATAAAGCTACAGCTAATTTTCAAGGAAGCAAGGTACCTGTTAAGATTATAGTTGATACAGAAACAAAAAAGTTTGAAATTCAAGTTGGTCTTCCTCCAACTTCTGCTTTACTCTTTAAAGCAGCTGGTGTCGAAAAAGGTTCTTCTAATGGAATAAAACAGCCAATAGGAAACGTTACATTCAAGGACGTTATTGAAATAGCAAAGACAAAATACGCTGCTACAAAAAGAGGTAGCCTTAAAGCTACAGTACTTCAGGTGTTAGGAACCTGCGTAAGCGTAGGAATAACTGTAGATGGAAAAAACCCTAAGGATGTGATACAAATGGTAAAAGAAGGTAAACTAAGTATTCCTGAAAGAGGTGAGTCCTAAGTTGCCTTCTTTAGAAGAAGTTACAAAGCAACTCATTGAGAAGGCATTAAGTGAAACAAATAATAAGAAAAGAAGTTTTCTTCAATCCGTCGAGCTCTACGTTAAGTTAAGGGAAATTGACCTTAAAAAGCCAGAAAATAGATTTTCTTTGCAGGTCGAGCTTCCAAACTTCCCTCCTTCTAAAGAGAATAAAGTGGCGGTAATAACTTCTGGAGCCTTATTAGCGCAGGCAAGAAAATTAAATGTTCCAGTAATTTCAAGAGAAGATCTGGAATCTCTCGCTGGTAATAAAAAAGCGGCAAGAAAGCTTGCTTCACAGTATGATTTTTTTGTCTCTGAAGTTTCTCTTATGCCCCTCGTTGGGAAAATACTTGGGCCGTTTCTAGGCCCAAAGGATAGAATGCCTGTAGCTGTTGCTCCAAACGCAGACATTACATCGATTGTTGAGAGACTTAAAAGGAGCGTTCTAGTAAGAATAAAATCTCAATCTACAGTCTCAAGCTTCATAGGAACTGAAGATATGCCCGTAGAAAAACTAAACGAAAATGCAGCAAGAATAATTTCAGCGCTAGAACAAAAAATTCAAGATGCACGAAGAAAGATTGATAAGATCGTTGTAAAAACAACGATGGGCTCTCCAGTTCGTTATAAGAGGAAAAAAGGTGAATAGAATGCAAAAAGTTAGAGTATCTCTCATAAAAAAAGAGAAAAGAGTAGAAGAGCTAGCTGCTTTAATAAATTCCTACAAGTATGTTATGGTGATTGAAGCTAGTGGCCTTAGAACGAAAGTAATCAATGAAATGAGAGAGATTTTTAGGGGAAGAGTTAAGTTTAAGTTCGAGAAACCGTCGTTGTTCAAGAGAGCTGCAGAAAAAATAGGTAACAAAACTTTAGTTGAGCTTGCATTGAAGTATGCTAGTGGCTCAATTCTTCTGGCTTTCACTAACGAGGATCCCTTTAAGCTCTCAAGAGAATTTGTAAAGAATGCTCTTCTCCTTCCAGCGAAGGCTGGAAGCATCTTAGAGGAGGATCTTGTCGTGAAACCTGGAAACACTGGCTTGCCTCCAGGTCCAATGATTTCTGAGCTTAACGAAGCAGGAATTCCTACAAGAATCGACAAAGGCAGTATTTGGATTACTAAAGAAGCTGTAGTTGCAAGGGCTGGCGAAAAGATTAACGCAAAGCTCGCTGCCGCCTTATCAAAACTCGGTTTAAAGCCGATTAGAATGTACTTAAGACCTAGAGCTGCTCTGGTCGACGGCATCATAGTAGAAGGAGCACTATTGATAACTGAACCAGAAAAAATACTCAATGAACTTGTAGAAGCTAATAGAAAATATGTTGTTCTAGCAACAGAAATAAACTACTTCACAAAAGATACTTTACCACTACTGCTTGTTAAAGCTCACAGAAAGATGCAAATTTTAAGTTTAGAAGCTTCAATAGTTACGAAAGATAACATTACTTTATTATTGCAGATAGCGGAGAATAAGTCTTTGTTGCTTAATAAAATCGTTGAAAATGCTTCAAAATCTTAAAAAAAGCTATGCGACAATTGAAACAATTTAAGAATAAACCGCCTTTTTAAGAAGAGCTTTTCTCTATTTTTAAGATTAAGCTGTCTCTTGACCATTGTCATCTATGAAAAATGCTCTTTATTCAAAATTTAGTCACAAAGACAGACAAGGTCCCACTCTTAGATCTGGCCACAAAAAGTAGTCTTTATATACTGGTGCTTTCTTAAGCTTAGAATCGAGCCGAAGATGTCTGAATACCTTCATGCCGTACTCCTTCTTCACTCTGTAAAGAAGGAGATAAACGAAGAAAGTATAGCTAATGTCTTAAAAGCAGCTGGAACTGAACCAGACATGCAAAGAATAAAGATGATTGTTTCAGCACTATCTAACGTTGATATAGATAAAGTTCTTTCAAGCGCAACTTCTTTTCTTTCCGCTCCTGCTAGTGTAGCGCCTGCAACTCCTCAAGCGCCGCAAAAAGCTGAAGAAAAACCAAAGGAAGAAAAGAAAGAGGAGAAAGCTGAGGAAGTTGCTGGCTTAGGAGCTCTCTTTGAGTAGTAGAAAAAATAAGAAAAAAGTAAAAGCCTAAAACTTTGAATTTTTATATTAGCTTTGCGCCACAATTGTAACAAAATGTTGCGTCCGCTGGGTTCTCAGCTCCACATTTTGGGCAAATTTTCTTTTCTTTCTTCTTTTGCTCTGGAGTAACAGCGGTTATCGTTGCAGGTGATGTTGAAGCCTTTGTTGGAGATGTTTGCGTCACCGGTTTTTCTTCTGATTTTGTTTCATAGGTGGGTGGTGGTATGGTGAGTGGTGGAGGTGTAGTTGGTATTTCTTCTTTTGAAGCAGGTTTAAACTGGTTAATGTAGGAGGTTATTTTGTTCCAATTGTCTCTAATGGTATTCATTAGACTTGCAATTGCTCTGCTAAATTCGTCTAAGTTTTGGAAGCGCATCGTGTAACTTGCTCTGTTTACCTTGTACTGGTCCTCAGGAACTGCACCAATAGTGTACTTTACTTCTAGAGTTTCAAGGTAGTGCTTTATTTCCTTTGCTTCATCCTTTACTTTTGTCTGCTTTGCAGCAACGGCTTCCTCTATTTCGCTGTATTTATTTGAGTATGCGTTTACTCTATTTGTTATTTCTTCTAAGACTTCTTTAAATACTTGGTCGCTCACTTTTCCTTCGTTCTTTAAAGCTACTAATCTTTCTATCTGTTGCCTTACTCTTTGAAGTTGCGTTGAAAATAGTTCAATTTCGTGTTTAAATTCTTCGTCTGTTAAATATTCCATGCTCAATCCCTTAATCAAGGTTATCTATGCCAACTGTGCATATAAATTCTTTACTCACGAATACTTTAGGTATTTTACTAATAAAATTAAGAAATGGGCCGGGCCAGATTTGAACTGGCGACCTTCTGCGTGTCAGGCAGATATCCTAACCAGACTAGACGACCGGCCCCTAGAAGCAAGCAGTTTACTTAAGGTTGAATTAAAAAACTTTTCGTAAGAAGCTAGCTTTTAATTTGCCTTTTCTTGGTCAGTTGTTCATTTATTTTCTCTAAAATGTTGTTTAACAATTAGTAGGGGATGAATTTCTAGTTATCTTTAAGACTTAAAAGAGGGCAAAAATAGGTACTTCTATTATGGACGTGGAAACAAAACTAGAGCTGATTAAGAGACCTCCCACAGAAGAAATAATCACTGAAAAAGAACTTAAAGAATTACTTGAAACAAACGAACACCCTAAGCATTATATAGGCTTTGAGATTTCAGGTTTGCTACATCTTGGTACTTTAGTAGTTAGTGGTTACAAAATAAACGATTTAGCGGAAGCTGGTGTTGATGTCACTGTTTATCTTGCGGATTGGCATAGTTTCATAAATAAGAAACTTGGAGGTAACTGGGACAACATCTTGAAGGCTGCGAAATACTTTGAAGAAGCTTTTAAGTTCTTTTGTCCAAAAGCAAAAATAGTGCTTGGTTCTGATTTGTATCACAATAACGATGAATATTGGAAAGACATAATAAGATTTTCATCTAATGTAACTCTTAATAGAGTTACACGTTGTTTAACTATAATGGGAAGAACAGAAAGAGAATTGTTAAACTTTGCTCAATATATATATCCTCCGATGCAAGCTGTTGACATAAAATACTTAGGTGAAGATATTCCTCATGGTGGAATGGATCAAAGGAAAGTGCATGTTTTAGCAAGAGAAGTTTACCCAAAGCTAGGATGGAAAAAGCCTGTAGCACTTCACCACCATTTACTGATGGGTTTAGCAGAACCTCCAAAAGTAAACTCTGAAGATAAAATAGAGCAAGTAGTAGCTTCAAAAATGAGTAAGAGCCAACCTTGGACTGCGATTTTTATTCACGATTCTGAGAAACAAATAAGAGAAAAACTATTAAAGGCATGGTGTCCAGAAAAACAAGCTGAAATGAACCCCGTACTAGAATTAGCAAAGTACATTATATTTCATGAGAAGAAAGAATTTCTAGTGGAAAGATCTGATAAATATGGAGGTGACATTGTTTTTTCATCTTATGAAGCGTTAGAAAAGGAATACATTGAAGGAAAGCTGCATCCAATGGACTTAAAATTATCCGTTGCTAGGGAGATATCGAGCATAATCGACCCAATTAGAAGATATTTTGAGAGACCTTCGAACAAGAAATTACTAGAAGTCTTTCAGTTTTCTGAGGTAACAAGGTAAAACTTACTTTTTATACGTTCTAAATAGCTTAAGGCTAGGGTCTCTTGCCGAGAAAATTCTTGTTAGGCGAAAATTAGGTTAAGTAGTGAGTTAAGAATAAAATAATGCGAAGGAAGTTACTCCAAAAAAAGCAAAAACAAGAATAGAAAGGGGAATAAACCATTAACATTGTAAAAACTTTTTGAAACATAGAAGTACGAAAAGCTAATGAATGATATGAGCTACTTAAGAATGGCGACGTAGTATGAGCTTCTTCTGATAAAGCTAAGGATAAAAAACAATATTGTTTTCAAGCTAAGTTCTATGAATATTGTTTAAACTCTGCTTCTATTACTTTTTTAGGAAGAACCACAAAACTTAGGTTCTTGTAGTGATCTCCCATAAGAGATCAAGTTTAAGTAAGCATAAAGTTTATTTATTCATTTTTATTGGCTTAAGAATCGGTGGGGCCATGGTCTAACCAGGTATATAGGCCACATAAAATGTGGTCTAGCCAATGACGACGGGCTCCAGCCATTATAGGGTTTTCTGATTAGTAAGATGAAGAAAGGTTGGAGCTTGGAAGAAACCCGTTTATGGGCGTTCAAAAGGCCTTGAGCTTGAGAATCGCCCTGGCCCCACCTTTGTTACTTTAAAGTAATGGGAGGAATAAAGCTAATGCTTCCATAGAAACATTTAAATTTATACTTTTAGTAAAAATTAAAACGGATGAGATAAATGTCCTTCTCACACGCGTATGTTTTGGTAAATGTTGAAATTGGCGCCGAATCACGTATAGTGAACGAGCTTAAAAAAGTTCCTGAAATTGCAGAAGCATGGGTTGTTTATGGTGTTTATGACATTGTCGTAAAAGTTAAGGCTGAAAATCCTGAAAAGCTTAAAGAGATAGTCTCTGAAAGAATAAGAAAAATTGATGGTGTACGAAACACCTTAACTCTTATACCTATAGAAGGATTTCCATGAAGAAGCTTTCAAGAAGAGACCAAGAACGATTACTTAAAAGACTCGGTATAAATCTTGAGGAAGTCGAAGGTATAAAAGAAGTTAGGCTTATAATGGATGAAAAAACAATAATCATAAGAAACCCAACTGTTTTTAGAATAAAAAACCCAGAGCAGTCGATGTACCAAATAGTTGGCGAAGAAGTTGAAGAGGGAGGCGAAGAAAAAGAAAGTTACGAGCCTTCTGAAGAAGATATTTTACTTGTTGTACAGCAAACGGGTAAAAGTATAGAAGAAGCGAGGTCTGCTCTTAAGATGACGAATGGTGATTTAGCTCAAGCTATAATGATGCTAAAAAGTAAGTAATTTTTAGATTTGGTTCTCTGTTTCGTAGTATTTTATTTTTTATAAAATGTGTGCTTTTTCTAACGACTTAAAATAAGTAAGGTTAATACAGAGAAAAGCTTAAATACGTATAGTTACGTATACGTTACGTAGAAATGAAGCAGATAAAGATAAGCACTAGACACGAAGAAAGTCAAATTGAACTCTCCGCTGACTCTTTAGAAGAAATTAATGAACTTTTGGATAAGTTGCCAGAAGTAATTTCAAAACTTGATTCAGTAAAAGAGCAGCTTGTTGCGAAAGTTGGCGACGTTGACCTAAAAGGCATAGTTAAAGTGGATGAGAAGGGTTTGCCAGTACTGAGTGGATTGCATAGAGAAGTGACGGATAAAGAAGCAATAATGCTTTTGCTGTATCCGCTGAAAGAGGAAGGCCTAAAAAGTGGTGATATAGGGATGTTACTCAATAAGAGCGGCATAGTTTCAACTGGATATGCCGCTAGACTTTATGAAATGAGACGAGAAGGCATTGTTACAAAGAAAGAAACAGGTGAATATATACTTACAGAAAAGGGAAAAGTTCTTGCAAGAGAACTCGCTAAGAAACTTAGAGGGGTGGTTGTACAACAATGAGCCAAAGTAATATAGAAGTATACTTGGAAATAAAAGCTGATAACTTAAATGTTTCTTCTAAGTTTTCTGGAGATGCTAAGTCTGTTGCATTAGAAGTTGAAAAATTTCTTTTCGCTCATTTACCTCAGCTTCAAGTTCTGAGTAAGCTTGTTTTGACTTTTCCCACAAGTCAAGAAATTGTTGACTTCTTATCAAATGACCTAAGAATAAGTGGGAGTGAAATCATTTTCTTACGTAAACCAAAAGATACTATAGATGGTATAAAGAAAGCTTTACTCGCTGCTAGGCTTTCGCACGAGCTTGGTCTAAGGTCTTCTCCAAGCTTGTCTATCAAAGAACTTTCAACAATAATAGTTGCGTCTCAAAAGACAATAGGAAATAACCTCTCTTTGTTAGTAAAATTGGGCGAGGTTGAAAGAGTGGATAAGGGTACTTACAAACTTTCTGATAGAGGTGTTTTTTCTTCTATCCCTCTAGAAAGTCTGAAGAATTCTGGAAGAACAAACTTGCAAGAGTAGAAATAAAATGAACACCGAAACTAACGCAGGACTTTTGAGCAAGGAGTTGCCGAGAGAAGCTGAAAAAGGGATTCTTGATCTAGCTGGGAACATAGTTCCAATAAATAGCGATTCTGGTGAAGAAGTACCAATAGCTGCTGTGGACTCTTCCTTTGTTGTACTCGGCCAAGATAATGAAAACTTTTACATTTTGCTTAGGTCTGCGCTAGTTTTTCGAAAAAATCAGAATAACATTCGTGTAGTTAGAAGTGGCCCCTTTTTGCTTAGCTCTGAGAGCTCTGAAGGTCATTTTCACGAAATGGAAATCGATAATATACTACGTGTAAATGAAACTATCTCTAACGGAATTGTTCTTGTGGATGGTTTAGACTTAAAGGAAATTGAAAGCAAACTTAAAAGTTACCATAAGAACTTTCTTATAAGTGTAGATAAAGTCTTTCAGTTTGAGAACATGAGGGTGTTTTCAGTTTTTCCAAAATATCCTTTCGTAGTAAATTTAAAAGATAATACCTTTCTAGCTAGACTTTCCCCTAATGGTTTTATTGTTAAGCTTAGTTTATTAAGCAGTAGTATCACGGAAGCTTGTAAGGTTTTATCTATGCTTATAAGAAACGATGAGCTTTCTTTCGGATATCCTTTAACTTTGAAGTTAGCGCATATTTTTGCTAAGATTCTTCCATACGAGGCATCAAGTGCAAGACTTTCTCTCTACATGAAAGAAAAAGTAAGCATTACAAGAAAACTAGATGGTAGGAAGCTTTTACTAGGATCATTATGGGGTTGACTCATAATGCTTGCCCTTTTTGGTAAAACTGGTCAATACTTTGAAATCTTAGAAACTCCTCCTGACGAAGTAAACATAGGAGACTTCTTAGAAATTTCTGAAGTTCAATTGAATAGGTCTTTAATATTACAAGTTGTGGATGTAGCATATCTAAGTATACCCGGAGAGCTAGAAGAGATAATGAGATTAGCAAAAGCTCAAGAAATAATCGTGGAAAACGAAGGTCATAATACATCTATTGAACAATTCGGTGATGAAATTATAAGTTCAAAGATCCTCAAGTGTAAGGTGAGGGGTGCTTTACTAAATGGACATTTTTATAGAAGTACTCTGTGGGTACCTTCAAGGTACAAAACAACAGTTAAGAAAATCTCTACAAATGAAATAAAGTCTGTTATGGGAAACGAAAATAAAATCCCTTTTTCAATTGGAGAACTTTTAAGTGAACCTGGAGGCAACGTTGTTGTTGACTTAACTAAGTTAGACGGTTCCTTAAACATAATACTTGGGAGAAAAGGTGCTGGTAAGTCTATGTTAGCGAAAACTCTAGTAAAGGCTCTTGTTAACAATGGCGCCAAATGTTTTGTTATAGACATCAATAACGAATATTCTGTTAGTCATAGTTCAAGAAATTTTGTTTCCTTAGTTCCAGGAAAAAATCTAAAATTTTCTTTTCACTCTATTTCAAAGCCAGTGTTCATCTCTATACTTCAAAATCTTTTTAATCTTCCACAATCTTCTATCATGGAAATCTCGAGAATTTGGGATAGGTTGAAAGAGTCTGGGCACCTCTCGTTTAAATCACTAAAAAAGGAAATAGCTTTTGCTCAAATAAATGATTACATTAGAGATGCACTAATCCGAAGGTTGGAGTTACTTGAGTCCTCTGGAATAATCACAGACGACTTACCGGAAAAAACGTTTATCGATGAGTTTAGATCGTCTGAAGGAAGATGTGTTTCTCTTATGTTACGGGGGCAATCTTCAATATTTAGAAAGTTAATTATACAGCTTTCAATGAATCAGCTTCTTGAGTCTTTAGAAAGTGGATCACTGGAACCAATTTTCCTTTTTGCTGAGGAAGCACACTTGTATCAGGATATGAGTTTTTGGGAAGACCTTGTAACAAGGATGCGTCATCTAGGTCTATCTCTGTTTTTTATAACAAATGAGCCTGAAAGTCTCTCAAAGTTTATATATAGGCAATCCGATTCTATTTTTATCTTTAATTACATTAATGATAATGATATCGCCTTCTTATCCAAAGTTACCGACCTTGATTCTGACTCTCTAACTGCATTTATTTCAAATTTGCCAGAGAGGTGTTGCTTAGCAACTGGAAAAATAACTAACAATATACCTTTACTCGTAAAAACAGAACCATTAAATGATTTTAAAGGTGGTTTTACACGTTTATTTTTTAAGAAAGAATATCTTAAGTTTTGAATAGTTTCTTTCCAATATACTTTGCATTTTCACCTAGCTCTTCATTTATTCTGATTAGCCTATTGTATTTTACAGTTCTCTCTCCTCTGCATGGTGCACCAGTTTTTATTTCTCCTGTACATTTACCAACAGCTATATCTGCGATGTAGTCATCTTCTGTTTCTCCTGATCTGTGACTAACTACAACCCTATAGTTTTTTGAGAATGCTAGTTCCATGGTCCTAAATGCTTCGGTTAAAGTTCCAATCTGATTTACTTTAAATAGAAGCGCATTTGCGATGCCCCTTTCAATTCCAAACTCAAGTTTTTTTGTATTCGTTACAAAAATATCATCTCCGATTATCTGTAACCTACTTCCAAACCTCTTAGTGAATTCCGTAAAGTTTTCGTAATCTTCTTCCTGAAATGGGTCTTCGATAGATACCAATGGAAACTCTTCTATTATGCTTGAATAGTACTCTATTAGGTCGCCACCGCTTAGTTTTTTTCCATCGATCAAATAAGTTTTATCCTTTTCGTTGTAAAATGAAGAAGCTGCTGCATCTAGTCCTAAAGCTATTTCTTTCTCAGTATAACCTGCTGCTTCTATTGCCTTAAGTAACATATTGAGTGCCTCTTTAGTTGACTTCATAGGCGGTGCGAATCCTCCTTCATCTCCCACATTTATAGCAGAGGGACCATAATTTTCTCGTAAAAGTTCTTTCAATTTCTGATATGTCTCTACACCCTGTCTTAAAGCTTCAGGAAAACTATCAGCGCCATAAGGAATTATTTTAAACTCTTGTATAGCAAGTTCATTACCTGCGTGTTTTCCTCCGTTTATAATGTTCATTAGAGGCACAGGCATTACGTAGTTTTCCTTTTCGTTCAAATACCTATATAGCGGTATCCTCATATATGCTGCAGCAGCCTTAGCAGTTGCTAAAGAAACTGCAAGTATAGCATTTCCTCCAAGTCTACTTTTTTGTTCCGTTCCATCTAAGTTAATCATGGTTTCGTCTATTTGTTCCTGATCTAACGCATCCTTTCCAACTAAGGCTTTAGATATTATTTCGTTAATGTTTTTTACAGCCTCTAGAACTCCTTTTCCATTAAATCTCTTTTTGTTTTTATCTCTGAGTTCAATTGCTTCCCATTTTCCAGTTGAAGCACCAGACGGAACAGAAGCTCTTCCTGTATCTCCACTTTGTAGAGTAACCTCTGCTTCAACCGTAGGATTTCCTCTTGAGTCTAAAATTTCCCTTGCATGGATTTTCTTTATTCTAGAACTTTCCTCAGTCATTCTGCGTCAAGGTTATTTTCTGCTAATGTTATTAAATCTTTTCCTTATGCGGCCATAAAGTTCTTATCTTTTATTATAAAAGAAGGGGTAGTATAAATTGTGAGAAAAATGCAAGCAATAAAGCTCCGTATATAAGCTCCTTCCCTAAATACTTGTTTATTTTAGTAACATAAAGTACAATTCCGACTATTCCTAAAGGTGCATACAACGCGCTAGTTATTTCAAGAGTAACTTTTAGAACTCTTCGCGCAAAATAAATCGTTGTTTGCTCAACTACATTTAGTACATTGTCTATGATGTCGGTAAACTTGTTCGTTTGTCCTGTAAAATTATAGTATGGTTCTCCAAGAGAAGTACTAACTACCTCGCTTGCAATCAAACATAACAACAAAATATCAAAAACGAATTCATTCTTTTTAACTATACTGCTTTTCATTTTTATCTGTTTTTACTTTAGGCGTATTTGCCTTATAAGCTCCACTGTTCTATTTTTTTATTTAATCATAGGCCTGAACATTTTTAGGTCTATCTGATCTTTGGAATTCTTAAAAGTCCTACAATTCAAAGAAGAAAAGATTTTTTAACTTATCCCTTTTCTATTTTTTCGGTGGTGATGGTGGGCTGGGTGCTCGCCGTACCCATTCCCCGAAACCGGCGATATGCGGGGGCCCGAAACTCAAGGATAACAGAAGTTTCAGAAGTGTCACAGGCGCAGAAGCCTAATGAAGATCCCAAGGTTTTAAACAGGGAGTAGGCGCGTTAGGAGCTCGTAGGAGCTCCGAAACGTCTAATTGCCGAACCTGCTAGGCTCGGGAGAGAGCAGCAGTAAGGCAAACTTCCTGTGTTAAAACGTAGGGGTATGAAGGCTTTCTGCGCTTGTACCTCTGAAACTTCTGTGAACCTTGGGGACCATCACCACCATTTTCTATCAACGAAAGAAATAAATCTGCTTTTTTCAACTAGTATGAGGGGGCCGGTGGTCTAGTCTGGTTAGGATGCCACCCTTACAAGGTGGTGATCGTCAGTTCGAATCTGACCCGGCCCACTTCTACCTTTTTATTAAGGAAGAATTAACTTTAAGAACATTAAAAGGTCATGTTTTGTGAAAATTAGTGATGAGAGTACTAAACTATGATCAAGAAAAAAATTTTATAGCCTTAATTCCTACTTCTCTTGAGGATCTGCTACTTCTTTATGACTTCATAGATAAAAAGGATTTGGTTTCAGGAAGGACGCACCGTGTAATTAAGTTTGGAGAAAATCAAGAAGAAAAAGAAAAAGTGCAGATAAATGTAACAATTGAAACCGAAGAAAAGTTTTTGGATTTTCAGAAAGGTTGTCTGCATGTTTCAGGAAGAATAATCGAAGGACCCGAAGACATAGAGGGCATTAAAGGAAAACTTCAGACTATCTCCATACTCATGAACAAAGAGTATAAAATACAGAAAAGAGTAGAAGATAAGTTCAAGTGGCTATTGCTTTTTAGAAGGTTGGAAGAAAAGGCAAGAAAGCTTGTAGTTTTAGCTGTAGATTCAGAAGAAGCAACTTTGGCAATTATTCCAGAAGTGGGCGAGATCGAGGTTCAAACTTTTTTTGGAGAGTCTTCTGGTAAGAGAGATATCAAAGCAAGAGAACATCTTCTCTCGAATTTCATCGAAGAACTTGAAAAAAGCCTTGTTGGAAAACTTAAAACTATAAATGCACCAATTGTTATTGCCGGTCCTGGTTTTATGAAAGAAAAACTAGCTGAAAGATTAAAAAGCTACGATGAACTTCGTGATAAGGTTATTGCCATAGTGCCATCGACTTCAGCTTCTATAGCCGGAGTTAATGAAGTGATTAAAAATGATGTTGTAGGTAAAGTGTTAGGCGAGTTTAAAGCCTACAGAGAAGCAAAAGCCATCGAAGACATGCTCAGGCAGTTGAGTCATGATCCTTCCTTAGTTTTGTTCGATGTTGAAAAAATACGAGAGTTCGCACAAAGAGGTGCTGTTTCACTTCTATTGCTCGTTGATAATATAACTTCAATACTAGATCCTAAATTTTATGGTTTATTGAACGAAATTTTAATAGAAGTTGAAGGGCATGGAGGAACTGTTATAATAGTAAACTCAAAAAGCGAATCTGGAAAAAAATTAAGATCTCTTGGTGGGATTGCTGCTATGCTAAGGTATAAAATCTTTTGATTTAAAGATTTTTTGCGTTTAAGATAGCTACTTTCCCTTGATTGAGTAAGTAAACTGCAAAAGATCCTGTTGTCGGTGTCATACCAAGACCTTCTTGGTAAGGTGTTAATTCTTGCAGGGTCCCACTATTTACAATTCTTGTGCCTCTGTAAGTATCTGACCCGCTTATGTGAACATGTCCCGCATGAAAAACATCTGGTTTTTCTTCGATTACCAATTTGTCCTCTACTTCAAGGGCAATTTGAGTATTGTTTCCATATATTGGTGCTAAGTGTCTAACCCTAAGTAAGTACCTCATACTTTGTTCAGGTTGATAATAATTTATGTTTGGAACAGAAGATGTTATGTCTTCGAGACTCTGTCCGTGAAAGATCAAAAAGTTAACATCGTGTAATGATACAAAACAAGGATTACTTAAGTTATAGAAATTCTTCCTCTCTTTCTTAAGCTCTAGTATGTTTTCATCATCTATAGGTGGTTGTGGAATTGCTTTCCTTACAACGTCATGATTTCCAGGAATCACTATTATGGTGATGTAATCTGGAAGCTCTCTAATGTAGTTCACAACTTTTTCATATTGTTTTGAAACTTCTGTTATTTCAAGTTCTTTTTCTTGTCCTGGATAAATTAGTACTCCGTCAACTAGGTCTCCTGCTATTATAACATACTTTATTTTGTTCATAATCTGAGCTAACTGTTCATTAACATATCCCCTACCTTTTATGGCATTTATGATCTTATAGAAATATTTCTCTGAAAAAAATTTACTTCCAACATGAAAATCAGACAAAAGTAAAGCTGCTATATCTTGTTCCGATTTTTTCACTCCTCCTTCTGGCAGGTCTGGAAAAACAACATCTGTTAATAGAAAAGTTCTATTCTTTTTCAAGATTTCAATTCCAATCACCGAGTCAACTACGACTTCAGAAATCTTCTCGCGAACCTTCTCATCGTTTACTCCAATAACCTCTAGCCTTCCGGTGGGATCTTCAACTGTTAGCCTATTTCTTTTTTTATCAAACACCATAACAATACTCTTAAACGGGCCTTCTTCTTTACTCTTCATTATGTATTCTAAGTTCACGGCCCTAGAAAAGTCCACTCTTTGTCTTAATATGTTTGAAATTTTTTCAAATCTTGATGCGAAGTATTTTACTTTATTTCGTATTATGTCCGTTGATCTTTCGGATCCAAGATAAGAGCTTATGATTTTTACTTTTTCCTCAACTTGCTTTGCAATAGGTTCTTTTAGAAGTGTTTCATTTTCTCCTTTTTTACCCTTTATTATAGAAATTGCTAAGTCGACGTGCCTTTTTTCAGCCATGCTTAGGTTCTCTTTCTTTACTATTTCTGCTACTTCTAAAACTACTTCATCGGAGTAATTTTCTTCTATTATTCTTAGTGCGTCTGGAGCAATAAAAATGCCTTCCTTAAGCAATTTTTCAACAATTTTCTTCCTAAAAGACTCTGGAAAGGTGGAAGACATCCTTGATTCTTGTCTCGTTCTACAACTTTGCTTCTTTACTTATTTATATTTTCTTATAGTGACAATGCTCTGTTAACTTAAGCTTAATACTATCATCCCTCTAAGTTTTGAACTATTTTAATTACTTCCTCTTGGCTAAACAAATGAAGTAAGTTAAGCCATTTCCAAACATGATCAAGTCTGCAAACTTTCTTACTACAAGGAAAGTAGCCATCGAAGTTTTCAGTTCTATCCTTTAAGAACTGTACTTCTCTTTCTATTAGTTCGATGAACAAGATTTAAACTTCTACAAGCTTCTATGTAGAAAAGAGCTCCATCAGTGTAAACAACATACCTTCCATGTAGCTTAACTAAGCTTCTTAGGAAAAGCTCAGCTTCATAGGAATTTCTAGTGCTAGAAAGCCAAGAATTTTCTTTGAATATGATTCATAGGCTACCCAAGCTAGCTTTCCAGAAACTTTTACAGCTGTTTCATCTAATAGAAAAATAGAAACTCTACAATTAACTTTGAATATCTTCCTAAAGCCATGAATCCTTTGAACCAATTTCCAAATTGTTATGAACTTCTTTAAAAGAAAACTTTACTTTTGAAGCTTTTCTATAACTTAGTTACCAAGTAAAGAGCGTAGAGAACTAAAGAAAGGTTGGTTCTCTGCCTCTTGAAGTTTAGTTCAATGAACATAAGAAAAGGTAATCCTTGGCCTAGAAAAACCTTAAGTTAACAGAACAGGCAAAATGAACAGAAAATCTTAAATATTCCTAGTTTTTGCGATTTTAAGTAAAGCCATGAGCAAGAAGAACAAGCCAAAAAAGAGTAAAGATTCTTCACGACTACCCCCAACAGGAATTGGTCTAGTTACCTTCTTAGATGAAGATACTGGAGGGCCTAAGCTTAACCCAGAGGTTATCTTACTGATATCTTTCTTGTTTATTGTTGTGAGCCTTGCTGCCGTCCTTCTGTTCCCTGTAAAGTAGCTTTTTCTTCCTTCTCTTCTTTGCTCCTAGGCAACTTTACTACTATTTCTATCACTGAAACCTTTATTTCTCCATTTGATGTTGTTACTTTGTCTGAAGCTAAGTTCACCTTATCTATTACAAGGTCAGTGTAGAAGCTCCTTTTTATTGCATTAACTACCTCTACTGCCTTGTATATGTTTTTTCCTCTTGCCCTAATAACTACTTTATCCCCGCTTGTGTTCATATGGGTCACGACTGCTGTTACGTAAGACCAAACCTTTTTTGTTCCAACTTTTACAGTAAACATTTCTTCTTTTTTCATGCCTATTTCATCTCTATGCTCTCAACTATAGTTTTTTTAGTAACTAACACATAAGTTTCTCCAGTGAATTGATCCTTTTTCGCATCAACCCACAATACCCTCACTGGGGTGTTTATCTTAAGTTCCTTTATTTTTTCGCAATCATCTCGCCAAGATACAACCCTTATTAAACCTGTGTCGTCTGCAACATTAACTTCTGCCTTTTCTATTGTATTGCCTGTTTCGTCCGTAAATTCTTGTCTTTTTACAGTAGATATCACTAAACCTTCAACAATTATGTTCCTTTGGTTTTCTTTTATGTCTTTTATTTTTACTGGTTTTAGTTGTACTGGCGAAAGCGCCTTTAGGGCCTTATCTTCAACTTTTGAAATACCACTTAGGTTAGTATAAAGAATTACCTCAGGTTGCCCCCTTCTAACTTTTGCTCCACTAAGCCTTATGACTTCTCCCTCTTCTAATTCAGGCATTGTTTCACTTTCATTTGCCCAAATTGTTACGGTAGCTATTCCTGAATCATCATAGACTATGAGTTCCTTCACCTTTCTTATACCAAAGCCTGGAATGTTTCTTCTACTTTCTTCAAAAACTTTTAAGATTTTGCACCTCAGGTTTATAGTTGCTCCTTCTTTTGCATCTTTTATTTTTTGTTCAGCAACATATCCTTCTTCAAGTGCTCCCAACCTTAAGCATCCGTTTTCATCTAACGAAAGTTCAAGTTTTCCATTTATACCGAGTCTAGTTTTTGCTCCTACAAGATACACCCATTTTCCCACGTCTTCCTCGCTAACTAGCTTGCTCATACTTTGCCATAATGATACTGCAATTTCTGATTTTTCATCAGCAACAGTAATTCTCCTTAGTTTCCCCTTTTGTGGAGAGACTCTTTTTATTATTCCCTTAGTGTTAATGATTGTTTGTTTTTCTGGGATCTCTGAAATTGAAGTAAAAAATGTATCGCTTGAGGGCAAACTATAGCTTTCTTGAACTTTTGTAATAGTTCCAAAACTACCTACATGAACTTCAACCATTCCGAATCTTCCTTCTTTTGAATAACCTCCTTGAACTTGTACTACATCGTTTTCTTTTATCGACAGTAGTTCAGGAAGCTCTGCCTTTTCTCTCCAAAGAACTACTATACACTGTCCTGTTTCATCTCCTAAGTACATTTTCGAGACTCTAACTTCCTCTTCATCGTGCTTGGTTATACTTTTTGAAGAGATCCCGATAACTCTGCCAATTAAAGTTACGCTTCTCAAGTTAGGTAGGATGTTACCAATTTTTACTGCTTGTTCTGCTAGACTTGCCTGTTCTAATTTTATTCCAAGTTCCTGAGCTACTAAAAAAAGCGTATAAAGCTTTTTGTAGTTGTTCCCAATTTTAACCTTTTTGCTCTTTTCTTCTATCATTTTCAGTAATTGGTCTCTTGAAATGTCTGGTCTACTACTTATAATTACAGAAATGTACTTGTCAACTAGGCTCTGTTCCATAAAGCTTCACTTCTTATCAAAAAGTGCCTAGCTTTAAATATTTTAGTAGTACGCTACTTTAAAAAGGTAAAAAACTTTATTTATTACTCATTTTTGTTGTTGGCGTGAAGAAACATGGTTAAAGTAAAAGTAGATAGAGAGACGTGCATAGGCTGTGGCGTTTGTGTAAGTTTATGCCCAACGGTGTTCGTACTAGATGAAGAAGGAAAGTCAAAAGTAATAAAACAACCAGAAGAAGGAGAATGCGACGTAGAGGCTGCCGCTTCATCTTGCCCTGTGGGCGCCATTACCGTTGAGAAGTAGAAACTAAAGTTATTCCTTTTCTGTTTTCTTTATTTTTTCTTTACTTGCTATTGTTATAAGAACTATAATAGTTACTAAAGTTGCCAAACCAAGCAATAAAAGCGTCGGGTTTAAGATAGTAAAGAAGCTACCCACGTCCATACTTCTAGCCTTCGAAGAGAAATATTTTAATTTATCCTTAGTACCATGTAAGAGATGAAAATGAGCAGAGAGAAACAAGAGATTACGTTTCCACTGTCAGAAGCAATCTCATTTGCTGTTGAGAGCATCAGAAGGCGCTTTTCTAGGGCTTTAATAACAGTTATTTCAATAGTTTTGGGAATAGCGTTTCTATCTGCTTTATTAACAATAACGAGAATAGTTAGTGCACTTAGTGGGGGCTTAAGCCAAACTTCGCAAGGTCCGCCACTCTATCAAATATGGATGGCTGCTATTGCGTTACTAGTTTGTGGCGTTGGGATTATAAACAGTATGCTGATGAGTGTTACTGAAAGATACAAAGAAATAGGAACCTTGAAAACTCTAGGAGCTGAAGACATTCATATTTTGGAACTCTTCTTAATTGAAGGCACATTGATGGGCTTAATAGGCGGTATAATAGGCGCTTTTGGAGGTTGGTTGGTTGCATTTGTAATGTACTATGTGCAGTCGTCCTCTCCGCAGCTAGTTCTCCAAGCTTCCTTAAGTTCTCTTGACATAGTCGGAATTTCAATTGTGTTAAGTGTCATCTTATCTCTCGTGTCTTCAATAGTTCCTGCGTATATGGCGTCAAAGTTAAATCCTGTAGAAGCATTGAGGTATGAGGTGTGAAAGCCATGGCATCTGCACTAAGGTATGAATACACTGTAGAAACAGAAGACCTTGCAAAAACTTATGTTATGGGCTCAGTTTCAGTAAAAGCTCTTGATGGTATTTCAGTAAAGATAAGAAGGGGCGAGTATCTTTCAATAATGGGTCCTTCTGGCTCAGGAAAAACTACGTTCTTTAATATGGTTGGAGGCTTAGATCGCCCAACGAGGGGGAAAGTGTACATAGATGAGGTAGACATAGCAAAACTTGACGCTTATGAACTAGCTTGGTTGAGAGCCAGAAAAATTGGCTACATATTCCAAACTTTTAACTTAATTCCTGTTTTAACCGCTATGGAAAACGTTTCTTTGCCTATGATTTTTGCTGGAGTTGGAAGAGAAGAGCGTCTAAAACGAGCTAGAGAGCTGCTTGAAAGAGTAGGTCTGGGAAATAGGTTAGATCACAAGCCTTCAGAATTGTCTGGTGGTCAACAGCAGAGAGTTGCTATAGCAAGAGCCTTAGCTAACAATCCTGTTATAGTTCTAGCAGACGAGCCTACAGGTAACTTAGACCTTCATACCGGGCTCGACATAATTAATCTACTAAAGACTTTAAACACGGAAAAAGGCGTTACGATTATAACTGCAACACACGACCTAAAAATGATCGACGTGAGTGATAGAATCTTCTGGATCAGAGATGGAAAGCTCGAGAGAATAGAGACGAGAGCCCAAGTTTCGGCTAGAGCTGAAGAATAAGCTTACTAAGCATTAAGTTTTTATTTACTTTTTTATAGGTTAGGGGTCTCTATGACAGACTGGAATAAGCTACGCGAGCTCTTTGATAAAAACGACATGTATGAAAAAGTGTGTAACTTTCCATATTATTTCGAAGAATCAATAAAAATAAGTGAAAACTCTAACCTTAGGGTTGGAGGCAACATAAAAGAAGTTACCGCATGTGGAATGGGTGGTTCTGCTATTAGTTTAGAGCTAACTAGGTCCATGGTTGTTGATAAGCTTCTGGTTCCATTTACAGTAATTCGAGACTATTTCTTACCCAAGCACGTTAATGAAAACTCATTAGTTTTTATTTCATCTTATTCTGGAAACACAGAAGAAACTATAAGTTGTTTACAGGAAGCAATAAGAAGGGGTTCCAAAATAATTGCAGTCAGTTCAAATGGAGAAGTGGAATCCATTTGCAATAAAAATAATTTATTTTTTGTGAAAATTCCTAAAGGTTTACCACCAAGAGCTGCATTTCCGTACTTGTTTTCGCCCCTGTTTTTTTCCTTAATTGAGAATAACTTAATTACAGAAAAAGAAAAAGTTCTAAACGAAATCTACTCAACTGTAAACCTGTTAAAAAGTGTTTTAAGTTCGATTAGGTTAGAGACTCCTGAAGAAGATAACGAATCAAAAAGATTAGCTAAAGCTTTACTTGAATCTATTCCAGTAATCTATGGGTACGGAGTTATGAGTAGTGTTGCCTTAAGATTTAAACAACAAGTTAACGAAAACGCTAAATCCTTTGCCATTTTTAATAGCTTTCCTGAACTTAATCACAACGAATTCGAAGGTGTTAGATTTTTAAACTTGGTAAACCCTGTACTAATACTGTTAAGAAATTCCCAAGAGCCAGAAAGAGTAAAGAAAAGAATAGAGATAACAAAAAAGATTCTTAATAGATTCTACAATAAAGTTTTAGAGTTGAGAGGAACTGGTAATACCACAATTCAGGAAGCGTTTACTTTAATGTTAAAGCTAGACATGGCAAGTGTGTATCTGGCTCTACTAAAGGGCATAGACCCTTCTCCAACTCATAACATTGACGAGCTAAAATCTGAGCTTTCGTATACCCAATTTTGAAGTTTTCAGACTTAGCAAATAATACACAAGTGTTCTTCGTAGGAAATAAGACTCAAAAAATCTAGAAATTCAGTTTTTAGGAAAAATCTCTCGAACAACCCTAGGGTACCTATTAGAAAAATTTGATAAGCAAAATTATCTTAAAAACCTTTAAATCCCCCTTTTAAAGTAACTCGGTTTACGAAGATGTGGTTAATTCAAATAGAAAGTACGATGGTGCTGGTATTTAATCTTCTAACAGAGCAAGCGTTAGACGTAGGAACTATTTTAAATTTAGTTTTTTTAGTCTTATTCTTTATTTTTATAGTTTGGGGCCAGCGCATTCAGATGATGGTTATACTCAGAGATATAGAGTTTGCGATAGGACGATTAAAGCTGATGAAAGATTCAGCGAGAAACGCAGTTGTCGAAAGAATGAAAAAATTCTCCAGCTCCGATCCATCAGGTTTTGTAGACAAGGTCATAGAGTACGTTACGATAGAGCCAGTCTCTCTTGATCCTTCTGGTATTGTTTGGAAGTACGATTACCTGTTAAAAACTTCTGAAGATAGGATCAAATCTGAGGTTTATTCTTTTGCAAGTCAAGCAAATGATGAAGAAAAAAGTAATCTTCTTAACGTGCTTGAGGTTCTTGCAAACCTTAACCTGCTTTACAAGTTGATGAGGCACTACTACATAATGGGCAAAAAAACAGGAAGTGCTTTTATAATAATTCAGCTTCAAGCAATTCTCCCTGAAGTTTTAATGAATGCTGACGCTTTAATGGGTGCGTTGTTTGCTTTTTCTTATGGCCATCCTGTAGGAGATGGTGTTGGTGCGCTAGTTGCTGCAAAGTTAATAGGAAATAAAGCAGATGAAATCAAAGAAGTTGCAAGAGATACTATTTATGTAGAAACTACTTTAGAAAATAGAAAACTTGGTATAATAAAGGCAAGAGGCCCTGGTGGTACTGTAGGCTATCCTGGAGACGCTGTTATGCATCTTTTAGAACAAGAAAAATATGACCTAGTTGTAATGGTTGATGCTGGTTTAAAATTAGAGGGCGAAAAATCTGGATCTGTGGTCGAGGGTGTTGGTGCTGCTATAGGCGGAATAGGAACAGAAAAGTATAAAATTGAAGAGGTAGTAAGTAAAAAGGGGATTCCCCTTTACGGCGTAATCATTAGAATGTCAATGAAAGAGGCGATTACTCCAATGACTGAAGAGTTGTATAAAGCTTCAGAGCAAGTTATCAATAGAATAAGAGAGCTTATAAAAGAAAAGGTTCCAGAAGGCGGGTCCATGCTTTTAATTGGTGTTGGCAACACTATAGGAATAAGGTGATGTTAAAAATGGAAAAAACTTCAGAAAAGTACGACATAAACATATCTTTGTTTTTCTTTCTTTTAGGCTTTTTGCTTTTTGTCTCTATAACTCTAATCTTCAATGGCGTTAGTGAAGTTAGCTCAGGAAAAACAATAAATGGAATTATGTCTTTTTCGCTAGGCATTCTAGGTTTTGCTCTAGTAGCATACAACATAAACAAGATAAGACGTCGCCTTTCATTACCAGCAGTATTGTCTCTTGGTCCACGGGTAGTTACTGTTGAAATATGTGAGAATTGTGGTTATAGAACAGAAAGGTTGTTTAAGGAAGGGGACTTTATTTTCGGTAGAGGCGATAAATGCCCTAAGTGCAATTCAGAAACTCCTATGCTGATTGAAGGAATTTACTTAAAAAAAGAGTTCCTTGTTAAGTCACAAGGTCAATAACCTTATCGTCTGAAAACATTAAAGTTGTTTCTCGTTGTGCTACTGGTGCGCCTCCTGCTTCAACTAGAACGTTGTACTTTACCAAAGGTATTTTCTTCACGATACTTGGGTCAAGTTTCTTTTTTCTAATCCATCTTTCACAAAAAGGCAGACTAGAAAAATAATCTTTAATCTCTTTTGATGCTCTGTTCAAAGATGACAATTTAAATATTAAAGTCGTTTGAATTTCTTCTACATAGCCTTTTCCAAAGCTGTAAGTGAAAAATGGTTCTATGGCCACAACCATACCATTTGCAAATCTAGCGTTGATTTTATTTGGAACGTTTGGAATCGACAAACCTGAGTGTAAGTTGAACCTTTTTATTTCGTGACCATGAAGGTTAGATATAACTATGAAATCCGCCTCCCTCGCAACATTGTCTACTATTTCTCCTACTCTTGATATCTTATCTCCTACTCTTATTCCCTTTACTACTTCTTCAAGTGCTCTGTTTACTTCTTCAACTATCTTTTTGTCTGTATTTGATAAAGCTACACTAAAAGCAGTATCTACTATATAGCCTTCTATGTGAACTCCATAGTCAACCTTTACTAATGCTCCAGGTGGTATCACAGTAGGGTCTTCTGGTGTTGCTGTGTAATGCGCTGCAACGTCGTTTATTCCTATATTACAGGGAAATGCTGGTTTTCCTCCGAGCTCTTCTATTTCGTTTTCTATAGCTTCACAGAGTTCGAGAACTTTTATTCCTTCTTTAACCTTATTTTCGAAGATTTTTCTTATTTTTCTTGCCATTTTTCCAGCCTGAATGTAGTAGTCTTCTTCTTGGTCAGAAAAGTTTTTAGTATGGTCCATGTTGTTCCAAGACCAGAAGTTGAGCATAGAAAATATAAAGGTTGAGCTTAAGAAAACTTACAATAAGGGTGCTGTGGGTGGAACCTTTGATGAGTTTCATGTAGGCCACGAGAGATTATTAACCTTTGCTGCTAAAATGTGTAAGAAGGTCATAGTTGGGGTTACAAGCGATGAGTTTGCAAAAAAGTATAAGGGTCATAATGTTGAAAGTTTCAACGTTAGAGTAGAAAGAGTAAAACGCTTTCTTGAAAGTTTTAAAGAGGAATTATGTTTTGAAGTTGTTATGATAGAAGATAAATACGGCCCAGCAATAGAGGATCGAGAACTAGAATCTATATTCGTTACAATGGATACGATCGAATCCGCCTTTGAAATAAACAAAATAAGAAGAGAAAGAGGCCTCAACACTTTAGAGATAGTAATTGTTCCAATGGTTGCTGCCGAAGGTGGTGGCTTTGTTTCTTCAAGTAGAATACGTTCTGAGGAAATAGGTAGAGACGGAAAAAAAGCTAATAATGGACAAGAAGTAATTTAGCGCAAGAAATGAGTAGTTTTGAGCTTTCACAGATTCAGAGAAAGATTCTTGAATTTTTACTAGAGAATAAAGAAGCTAGGATAAGCCAATTAGCAAAGGATCTTAAAGTTACTCAAGAAGGGCTGTTCAGTGTTATCGAAGCTTTAAAAAATTCTGGTTTTTTAGATTTAAGAGAAACTGAGGAAAGATTCCTCAAACTAACAGAAGAAGGGAAGCTTTATCTGAAGCAAGGACTTCCCGAAAGAAGAATCGTAAACCTTATTGGAAGCTGCGGCGAGTTGGATGTAAGTTCGCTTTATAAGCTAGGCTTAAGTAAAGAAGAAGTAGCTATAGGATTAAAATGGATAAAAGAAAAAAACTGGGGTTACATACAAAAAGGAAAGCTAATCGTTAGTAAAGTGCCAGAAGTTGGAGAAGATGAAAAAATTATTCAACTATTTCATGGTGCTGAAGTAATAAAGGAAAGCGAAGATATAAAGAAAGTGACAGACGTCTTAGTTCGAAGAAACTTGTTAACAATCGAAGTAAAGAAAGATGGCATTGTACAACTAACTGAGAAGGGAAAAGAAGAAGCACAAAAGCTAGAAAAAATCGGTTTTGAGCCTCAAGAAATTAAAGTTATTTCTTCCTACGACATGCTAAGCGGCGAATGGAAAAAGAAAAAGATAAAGAAGTACAACCTAGAAGCAAAACCAAAAAAATACTATGGTGGAAGTCTCCACCCTTACTATTCTTTTGAAGAAAAAATTCGAGAAATTTTGGTAGGAATGGGCTTTGAAGAAAGTGACGGCCCATTTATAGAACCAGAATTTTGGGTTTTTGATGTCTTATTTCAAAGGCAAAATCATCCCGCTAGAGAACTTTTTGATACATATCGCCTCAAAAACTTAAAAACTTCACTGAACTTTACTGAAAATGTAAAAGTAGTTAAGGAGCTTCATGAGAAAACTTATGGTGAACCTTGGAGTGAAGACGTTGCTTCGAGACTTGTGCTTCGAGGGCAAACAACTTGTGTATCTGCAAGATTTCTTTTTGAAAGGAAAAAACCTCCAATAAAAATGTTCGTAATTTCTGATGTGTTTCGAAGCGATGTTATTGATGCTACTCATCATATCCAATTTAAACAGATTGAGGGTATCATGGGCGACTATGGTGTAACATTTAGGCATCTTCTTGGTATATTAGATGAGTTCTATAAGAAGGTTGGGTTCGCTGAGATAAAATTTGTACCTTCTTACTTTCCTTTTACTGAACCTAGCGTTGAAATAGTAGCAAAACATGAAAAACTTGGCTGGATCGAGATGGGTGGAGCCGGTATGTTTAGGCCAGAAGTTTTAAAAGCAGTAGGCGTTGATTTTCAAGTTGCCGCTTGGGGCCTTGGGTTTGATAGACTTGCTATGATTGCCTTAGGCATAGACGACATAAGAAAGCTTAGAACCATAGATCTTCTAGAACTTCGAGGTGAGTCTTAAGGTTGCCAACCATAAAAATTAATTATGAGGACTTAATTAGTCTAATTGGAAAAAGTTTTGATCCCAACAAAATAAAGGAAGTACTTCCTAATGCTAAATGCAATATCGAGAGTATAGAGGGCAATATTTGGACGCTAGAAGTTACTTCAGATAGGCCCGATCACTTTAGTTCAGAAGGGATTTCTAGAACATTAAAGGGCTTACTTGGTGTTGAGGAGGGTCTTAGAAAGTTTGAAACAAAGATTTCAGATGTTGAGGTTATAGCTGATGAAAGTGTAAAGCTCATAAGACCATTCATAATGTCCGCTGTAGTTAGCAATCTAAAATTAGACGATGAAAGTATAGTTCAAATGATGCAGTTACAGGATAAACTTCACGATGGAATCGGCCAAAGAAGAAAGCTCGTTTCTATGGGCACATATGATCTTGATAAGCTTGGAAGAAAAATATTTTACAAAGTCATGAAGTTAAGAGATATCGTCTTTGTGCCACTTGGGTATAAAAATGAAATGAATGGAAAAGAAATTCTAGAAATTACTGAACAGGGAAAGAAATTTAGAAGCATAATACCAAATGATGAAGCTCCAATTCTTGAAGACGAAAAGGGAAATATTCTTTCTATGCCTCCAATAATAAATGGAGAACAAAGTAGAGTTACCGAGAATACAAAAAACATATTTATTGATGTTACTGGCTTAAGTAAAGTAAGGGTTGAAGATGCTCTTGTTGTTCTCTCTACCTCTTTATGCGAGCGCGGATATGGCATAGAGTGGGTAAAAGTGGTAGATAAAAGCACCAGCTCTATTACTTTACCAAACGATAAGAATAAAGAATTAAGGATTTCTCCAGAGGATGTAAAGAAAAACCTTGGGCTAGAGCTAGAAAGCGAAAAGATCATCAGATTACTTAGGTCTGTTAGGTTCGAAGCAAACTTAGTTGGCGGTGAAGTCGTAGTGAAAGTTCCCCTCTATAGGAGAGACGTGTTCAGTAGTGTTGATGTTATAGAAGATGTTGCTATTGCTTTTGGTTACAATAACCTTGTTCCTGAAAGTTACTTAATGAAAACAACTGGTAGACCAAGTGAGAAAAAAATACTTGAAAGAAAAGCTAAGCTAGTTATGGTCGGTATGGAATTTCAAGAAGTAGTAACGCCTTTCCTTTGTTCACTTCAAAAAGCTAACAAATGGAACTACAATCTGGGTTCAAAAGTCATAGAACTTGAGAATCCATCAATAGAAGGTTATGATTCTGTTAGACCTTCTCTTATCCCTGGACTTCTTAGTTCAATAAGGCGAAGCGCACATGCTTCTCTTCCACATAAGGTGTTTGAAGTTGGACGAGTCGCCGTAGCTGTGAACTCAAAGGTTCATGAATTTACAAGTATCGCTGCTGCAATTTCCGACGATAGGATTGATCTTGGAGAAGGCTACATGAGACTATTCTGGTTTATAAAAAGCATGACAGGAAATGAGCCAAAACTAGAGGCGTTTAACTTCGATAATTTTTTAGAAGGGCGTAGCGCACGAATCAAAGTTAACGATTTATTCGTGGGTATAATTGGAGAAGTCAATCCTGATAACTTACTGGAAGAAGGAGTACGTAATCCAACCGTTGTCTGGGAGCTTAACTTAGAAAAGCTTATTTTATAGGGTTTCGTACTATAATAGCTTATACCTTTAAAGTAAGCGTTGTTCATATTATCGTCCTTATCCTCTTTCTAAAAAAGGCTTTAAGCTACCGTCACCGAGACTGTCAACTTAAGGCTTATAGGCCCATGCTTACCCTCGAACAGTACTTAGGTGATAAAGTTGAAGGTAAGCATAGGCCAGCTATATTCTTTGTTCAGCGATAGAAAAATCTTTCCTAGGAGAAGAGTTGACCCTTTTGCAAAGGCAATTGGAGTTAAAGTTTACACTTTAGGATTAAGCTTAGCTCAGGTAAAGGAATTCTTAGAAGGATTAGGTTATAAAGTAAGTAGAGAAGCAATAAGGCAATGGTATTTAGAAGCTGGTGAACTTCTCCTTAACATTGAAATAAAGAAGAGAGGCTTTATAGCTGCAGATGAGACTATAATCTTTAATTTTGCTAAGAAAGCCTATCTTTGGGAGCTAGAGAAGTAAAGAGTGGAGAAGTTATAGCACTACAAGTAACTAGAGGATAGGAACCTTAGGTTCCTATTACTTCCTTAGGAGATTATAAGAACCTAGGTTCTTATGTTTAAAGTTCCTAGAGAAACTAAAA